>VTLG01016938.1_pt1 | contig 14543 bp, 7 predicted proteins | sample 4694571 | NCBI WGS metagenome assembly VTLG01 (sample SAMN12604809, study PRJNA352737) | marine metagenome | biome: ENVO:00000447; feature: ENVO:00000209|ENVO:00000569|ENVO:01000036; material: ENVO:00002151; isolation source: viral sequences binned using virsorter ...
CAGCTTTCATTAATGAAATTTCATCATCCGTACAGTTCGTTCCATAAATTCCCCGATTATCATATGCACCAGAATGGCTTGCTGCTGGAATATGTAACTGTGTCATTGGTTGTAGGGTTTTGGTCTTTTCGTTTGCAGTACCAATCTTTACAGTATATGTTACCTTAACAGTTCCACCACTTCCTCCATTAAGTTTTATTGATAAACTTTGTTCTTGAATATTTAAATAACATCCTACAGCAGCAGAACCAGAAGTTGTATGTGGATTTAATACTGTTCCTGCTGGGAAAGTACCTGAAGTTGATACAACTGAAAGAATGAAATCATCTTCATTCCAAGATGCAAATGATTCTCCTTCTGGTAATGAAAATGAACCTTCTGCTCCTGTAAGTGTTACTGTGTTCTGTCTACGAACATAAAGTGTAGTGTCTATAAGATTATTAAGTTCTGTTGCCTTTAAAGTTTTAACTGCTGATTTTGGAAGTTTGGAAATCATTACAAGTTCTTCCTGTTCCTCAATCATAGTACGAACTCTTGTGATGGTAGAATTAGAAACTGCGAAAGGAAACTTTTCTACAGTCTTTAATGCAACATTACTTGTTATAACCTTTACTTCCATTCTTTTAGTAGTGCCCTGAGAGTCACCAACTTCAATTAAATCACCAACTTTAAGATCTGTGGTAAACTGTGTATTAGTTCCCACCACATCTAATGAATCTGCTGAAGCTACTGATACTGTTCCTGTCAGTTTCTTAGCATCTCTTGGAACAATATCTGCAACATATTCTTTTCCTGCAGCTGCATTTTGTCCATATACTGAGTGTGCATCTGTTATATTATGAACTTTTATTGCAGTTATTGTATTCTTTGCACTTGTTGCTAAGTCACCAGAAAAATTAGATGATATTACATCACTTGTATTGAATGTTCCTGTGGTTTGAATAGCATGAAATGTAGTTCCTCTATCTATTTTTCTTCCATCAGTTGCATCTGTTGCATTTCCAAATACTATTGTTTTACCACTCCCTACTGTGCCTGGATTAGTGTTGGCAGAAGCGATTGATAAAACAGCAGTAGTATCATTTGTAATAGATGCAATATATGCGCCTGGAGCAAGACCACACTCTGCGCCAGATTTATTACTAACTCCCATTCCAACTTCAAGTCCAGCAGTAGAAGGTACAACAAGACTTGTATTCGCTGCTGTTGTACATCCAGCTACTTCAAATGCTTTATCTTGAGGTGCAATATAAACAATCCCTGTAGCACCAGAACTTGATCCTTTTATTCTTGCACCATTATGTAAGAAATGTGTTGCATCAAACCCTGCATTAGATGATGCAGTAATAGTTAATTTTGTCAACATTCTAACATCAAAAATATAATGGTGAAATGTTGATGCTCTGGTGTGGGCTCCTGTTATTGCTACTTCTGATGCGGATTGTAAAGTTAATGAACCAAATGCTCCAGCACCCACTTCAAATGCTCTTGACCTTGCAACACCTACTGTTTTACATCGTCTTAAATTTCCAGTATCATTACCTTCAGTTGCAATAGTTGCAGTATTTGCCCAACTGCTTGTGGTGTGATAATGATCCATACCCCAAACATAAATTGGTACTCTATCATCATGACCTTGATTATCAGTACCAAGATAACCTCTAGCACTTACTGTTATTGCTGAATCTCCATTAATACCAGAGCAATACATTAATTCATCATTCACTTGTACAATAAATGGGCCGGAGGCAGGAAACCTCTCTGTGGAATGAACTGTAATATCTGTTTCGGTAGCATCAATAGCTTCTGTCGCATGAGTAACAGGCATTCTCTGGTCACGGAGTTCTACTTCTTTATAAGGTTTACTGTCGTTACTATCAGCAGAAATATCTGGTGATCCAAAAACATTCTCTACTGTAAGATAATTACCAGCACTAAATGTAGTTGCATTGTTTTGTACAAATGCTGTTTTACGAGCTTTGTTTAATGGAATAAATGTTTGATTTTGTGTTCCTATTTCGTAACCACGAACATATGCTTTACCTGGCGACAATCCTATTGCAATCTTTGAAGCATCTCCACCCGCGGCTGTTTTGTATACACCATCGTTAAGTCCATCATCATAATGTTCTCTCATATCGATGTCGAAACCTCTAACGATATAATCACCAGACTCATCAAATGTTCTTCGTGCAAGAGTGTCCTCTAGTACGGAATATTCTGTCCCTCGAACTTGAGATTGAACCAATCCTTGTTTTACAGACATCAATTCAATGAAGTCTGCATCATCAGCAGTACCAAGAGCTTTCTTTGCAAGGGTAAGTGAATATTTTAATCGGTGAGCTCCTTTGGCTGCAAAGTTAGTACTTCCAGTTGCATTGTCCAGAAGTGCAGTTTCTTCTTCAGGAGTTATAAGTTGTTCTGTTACTACGAAACCTACTCTATAAGATGGGGTATCAGAGTATGCATCAAGAATTATTGTTTGTGTTGAAGTTTGAACAAAAGAACCTCTAACATAAAAGATTCCTTTTTGTACACTTGCAGATGATCCTGTTCCTGTTGCAGCCGCGACAGAAGTAAGTGCAGCTTGATTTCCTGCAGCTATTGAATATGATGTTCCACCAGCAGTATATGAAAGTGCAGAATCAATATTTAAAATCTCACCATTAGCAAAAGTCATATTAGTTGTTCCACCAGCAGCAGTTCCAGATTGCTCATACTTTACAAATATTGTAAGATCATTAGAACCTTCAGCTGCCTGAGATCCCACAACTTTTGCCACAACTAAAGAAGTTGCTCCTGTAAGTTTCTTACCTATTAAATCTGTTCTGAAATTTTCTGTGGTATGTGTAACGGATGATGCAGTAAATGTTGCTTGAAGTTTTACATAAGAATATGTAACATCAAATCCAGTTTGGCCTGGAATTACTACTGAACCTTCTTTGAAGAAGTGTGAACCTATCCTTTCAATTTGGTTCTGAAGGATAGACTGCATCTGAGTAAGTTCACGAGCCTGAACTGAATATGCAGGCCTAAACAATACTCGATGGTATAGACTATCTTCACTAAAATCGTCATAATATGGCGAAACATTTAAATTGGTTTTTTGCATTTTTTCTTCTTAAAATTCAACAACTAATTTAACATCTTCTGTTTGGTCAGAAGCTCTACTAATTGGTTTTCTATTTTCTATATAAATTACATCTCCTGTATCTGGTTGTAATTCAGGACTTGCATATCCTGCAACAAATACAGTATTATTCACAGTTGCACTACTAGCAACATGAGGAACACCAGTTGCATTTGAAGTATCCCCTGTTATTGTACTGTTACCACCAAAAGGAATATTCTGTTTCCATGTTGCATCTGTTCCTTGATTGTCATAAACATTTTGAACATAAAACAAAATCTTATTGGTTGCATCCCATTCCACAACAATTCCTTGTGGTGAAAATGTTGTATATGCTACTGAACCTTTTGTGAAACTACCTGAAGGAGCCATTGAAGTTGTTACTTTATAAGTAAAAACTGTTGGACTAGTTACTGTAATATGATGTGTTCCTTGATGTCCTGTTGCATTAGTAGCAAAAGTTCCTCCTGTAACTTTCACCATTTGTCCACTTGTTAAATTATGTGCAGCCCCACAAGTAACTGTTACTGTACCACCAGAACCAGCGAAACTAGTAATACCAGATGCCACCTTTCCAGCTATAGTCTGATAAATCTTTTCATCCACTTGAAATACCCCAGCAGTAGTATCAATTTTTACTGCATACGTTTGTCTTGCAGTTGAACCAGTAAACGCAGAAGTTGTTCCGTATGAATAAGGATTACGAACAATACCTATTTGTCTGAAATCATTCACAACGGAAAAGTCAAATGCTTCTGTTTGTTGTAGTTTAACATCAGTCAAACAAAAGTGTCCTCCAAGTTCTCTTGCAGGATTTGAACCATGTCCTCCGTCAGGGCCGATGATAACTTCAAATGCTGGATTTGCTGAAAATGTTAATGCCCCTCCTGAAAACTGTATATTATGTTGTTCTATAATATCAGCAGGAAGAACAGTACCTTGAGTATATCCTGAATGATCTTCATTAGCAGATGTTACTCTACAATCTGTTACAGTTCCATCAGCAGTACCACTAGTACCACCAATAGTTACTTTGCATAATCCACCAGTACCATCTCCACGAATTGGTACATTTAATACTTCTCTATCAGCTGCCTCACCCCAAGCACTACCCCCTTGCAGAGAAAGTCCTGCGGTAGTAACTTTAATAATATCTAATCCACCATCTGATCTTACATTGCCTGCTGCTTGTGGAGTAATTAGTGTTGGGATAAAATCTGGAGTTAAAAAGTTTTGTACTTGTGTGGTTGTCAATGTAAACATATATTTTATCCAATAATTTCCTCCTGTTACTGGAACAGCAAATGGGTCACGAGCTTCAGAAGTTGGTTCTGCAGCTGTCCATGCAATACCAGTTCCACCACCATTATCCAATACCTTATAGACCCTATATGCAGAAGTCATAAAGTAAAATGTTGAATCAAATAAACTAGTTGCACCTGACTTTGCAGTATTGGAAGCTGAGTAGTTAGGTCTGTACATATCGTATGTAGTTGCGCCCGAAACATCCAAGTCTCTGCGTGGAATTGCGTGTGTTACGCCTGTGGAATCAATTTTCTTGGCTGCAAGCATATCATCCCATGTATATGCTTCTAATCTACGATTATCTACAGGGGTAGGTGGGGCCGAATCTGAACCACCAGTAGTGCCCGAAGCAAATGCTGAAGGTCTACCAATAAACATATAGTAATTGGTAGGTGCGGCTTCTGAAAAAGATTCTTTAAATTGTTCGGCATTATGAAATCGAAATTTCGATGTGATTATCGCTGCCATGTTGAATTCCTTTGTTTATGTCTTGTTAAATTATTTATAAGAGTTATATAACTCTGTTACGATGTTGTTAGTCTGATATACGATGGTGGTGGTACGTTCCAAATCTTTCTAGATGTTGTTGGAATACCAGCTGAACCAGATTCCATTTGGATATATGAACCATCTTCCATAATAGTAAATTCATAATCATTATCCCCTTCGTGTTTATTTGTCTGACAACCAAGTTCTAAAAATTCCCTACCACATTTTATTATATCGATTATTCTTACATCTGCAAAATCTGAGATACGATTATGCACATTTGATTCATGTGCTCCTATTTGAATATTAATATAATTCATTGTAGTATCGTATACACCAGCTCCTCCTGCATCTACATTATCCGTACCTGACTCTGGTGACTCTCTCCTAGTGATATTAGGATATGCATATGCCATCTGACCATCCATTCTGCTTGGAGCATCTTCTGTATATGAACTATATGTAATAGTAGATTCTTCACTTACCATTACACTTTGTGTTTCTGGATCTGTATCGGTTTCATAAAGTATATACCCACCATCTTCAAGTATTATATTAACAACTGCAGCTGCACCACCAGTTTGATAATCTTCGTTTATAACATAATCACCAATTCTTGGAGTGATTGATAAACTACTTCCCATACCAGAATGATTAGAACAATAATAATACAAATCTTGTAGTATATTTTCTGTAAATATATCAATATACGCTCCCGCTGTTCCAGCAGTACCATATGTTGACACTCTTTGATAGGTTTGTCCTATTATATTATTACCATCTTCTAATATTAAATAATTAGTGTTACCCTCAGTTTCAGATGCAGTCTCTAATACAAATTCAAAATCAATAGCATCTACTCCTTCTTCTCCAAGTGATGGTAAGACTCCAATATATTCCGTACTTGCTCCTCCAGCATGAGTACCATCTGAAGTTTCTGAAATTCTAAAAGGATGTCCAGAAACAGAACTGTCACTTAAATCAAAACGATAAAATCTTGCACCATCAAGTTCTAATGCACTTTGACTTACACTATCTACAACAAATTTTCCTCCAGCTACTGTTACTGTAAAATCTACATCAGTCAATACATCTGGTTCTAATATTAAATTATCATCGTTAGTAATTGTACTTGTTTCTAATAATATTTGATGATTTTCTAAAGTATCAGTAAGACCCCCTGCATATTCAGTTGGTGGAGTTGCCCACATATATTTTATTGCATTTGTTTGTCTTGGGCCTAGACCATATCTACTTCTCTGGTTAGTTGCCCATTCACCATAAAGTGGATAGACTGTAACTTCAGTATGTGGTCTTGCTGTAACATCTCTTGTTGAATTGTCAAATGGAGATACAAGTTTTAGTTTTCCGTTTCCTACTACAGCTGGTGTTGTAAGTGTATTGGGTACTGTAATAGTAAGAGTATCATCTGTTGCAGTAGCAATAACTTCATATACTCCATTATAACCATCTGTATCTACTACTGAAATTTCTATTTGTTCTCCCGGCTCTACTCCATGTGGCCCTGTAGTCTCTATAGTTGCAGTTGTACCAGACCTAGTAATAGTTTCTATATTACTGAACAGTTGTGGTTCATGACCAAGATGATAACCACGTTTCAGAGTGCCCTTTACATGGTTAGTTGTACCCTTTATTTCTGTTTCACCTAACAGAGTATTTGCTATTGAATATTCAGTTGTGTATGGAACTGATATTGTAAACCATTCATTTTCTGTCGCTACAGTAGCAGCTTTAGAAATGGTAATCTCTCCATTACTATGTGTTCCAGAACTAGCAGTATCTATAGAAACAATAGTTGTTCCAGATTGTAATGATGGACTCCAAATTTCCTGACCTACTGCAAGGTTAGTTGTAGTAATATTTGTGACAGTTGTTAAAGAACCAACAGTACTTCCTACACCTTCATTAAGTAAATATCCACCCCCACCTTCCAGTATTCCATCTACAAAAGCCTCATCTTCTAAAATTAAGTAATCAGGCAAACTATCAGCAGAAGTTGTAGCATCTTCTAATACTATTTGTTGGTCTGGTGTAAATTTAACATCAGCAAGTCTATAATATTGTTGTGGGTAGGATTGTGGAACAGCAGTACCAGATAAGTCTGTACCAAGTCTCCTACCAACGACTGTAGTAATAACAGCTTCAAAGAGACTCGCAAGTGTTGGAGTTTCAGTAGTAATTCCTGTAATTGGTACAGTCATTAAGGTTGCAACTTTATTGGAAATACTTACCTCACCAAACATTGCAAAACCAGCTGGATGGACAGCCTTCTTAATCTCTGCTCTCCAATCCTTAATTGCAGCCCCCACCTTAACTACATAAGAGAAATCTTGATAATAGTATGAGTCCTGAATCTTCATTAAAGATTCACTAATCTTACCCTTATCATTATTGAAACTACCAGCAGTTGTTCCTATTGTTCCTATTGTAGTTGATAATGCACCTTGATTTATTTCGGAAAGTATTGCATAATTTGTTCCAGACCCCCTTGTAAGAATTTCAGATCTTTGGAAAGTTCCTTGTGTAGTTCTAACAGTAAGAGTCTGTCTTGCATTATCCCATGCAGTTACCACACCTCTAGCACTAGAACTCTGACCTATTATAGTATCACCCGCTGCAAATGCAGTTGCAAGAGTTATATCTGGTGGTGATGTTACATTAGTATTTCTGGTAAGTAACATCTTGACAGGAACAGTTGCAGCTGGAGCAGTTGAAAATCCTGTTCCAAAGTTTGAAACCTCTACACCAGAAATAGAACCGATTCCAGAAGATGACCAACCAAGAAAAGTTGCACTCGCACCTAATGCTGGTGCAGAAGTAAGAGTTGCTTTTGCTCCACTAGTAGAACCAGTTATAATTTGTCCTAATGCAAATGCTCCTGTAGATTTTGCAATAGTAATTTTTCCACGAACAAAGGTTGTAATTATTGCAGTTGCTGCTGGAGTAGCATTATTAGAAATTGTTTCTCCTGCAACAAATGTTCCAGAAGTAGTAAGAGCATTTGAATTATAAATTAACTTATGAGTCGCTGGAATAATCGTTGGCATCAGTTCATAACCAGAGCCTGGACTGAACATTGTTACATTAACAACTTCTCCAATAAATTCATTATTTGAATCCCTTCCACCTTCAGAATCAATTTGATCTCCATAATATCCATGTGCTACATAGTGAGGGCCGTTTGATGGTTGATCTCCCAAATTTGCAAATGTATCCCCCTCCATCATAATTTGATTACCAGTATATGCATCAGTAGATTCTGTAGCATCTTCATATACTATATGGTCAAAGGTGTTTATTCCATATTCACTAGGTATTGTAAGTGTAACTGACCCTGAGGCTGTAGCTGTCTTATCAATAGTGATTGTTCCATTATTACTAGCACCCTCTGTAATAATTTGTCTTATTCTTGTATTTGGTTGAAGTCCAGTACCACCATAAGTTATTCTTTGTCCAGATTCTTCCTCTAAATGAGTAAGTGTTTTTTGTCTGGAATTAAGTGTAAAGGAAATTGTTCCTGACGCTGGTGATGACAAACCAGTTTGGGGTACAACAAAAGTAAATTGTGTAGATGATGTTACAGTAATGCTTTTTATTCCATTATATGCTTGGGGAGTAGCTCCCAATATACTAACAGTATCAAATTCTTGAAGGTTATGTGCTGAAGAACAAGTTACAGTTGCAGTACCAGAACTTTGTGTTAATGAACTAATCCCACCAGTAACACCACCAGAAGTTGCAGCCTGAGAAATTGTAATAGTTCCATCTTCATGATCACCTACAACATCAATAGAATCTATTTTTGTATTATCTGGTATTCCAGTACCCATAATAGTTGAACCTACAACAAAATTCTTTGTGGTAATATTCGTAATAGTTGTAGACCCTACTGTTACTTTTCCAGACATTGTAAATTGTCTAGCATCAGTAAGTCCAGTTGTAGTAATATTTGTAATGGTAACAGAATTGTTAGCAAGAGTTGCTGTAACTGTGCGGTCAGTAGTATCACCAAGTTCTGGAGCAACAGCACCACCTATACAAGAAACAATCGCAGAAGCACCAGACCCCTCTGTATTAGCGTTATCAAAAAATAAAGGATCACCTACTTGATACCCTGTGCCTGGATTATCTATTATTACTTGATCAATTTCACCTGAACCAACATCAACGATACTAATTAAAGCATTCTGGCCAGTAGTACTTGATATAGCAACAGTATCAGTAGTGGTATAACCAGCAGCACCTTCTGTTACAGTTGCTCCTACAAGAATTGACTGTACTGTTGCAGAAATAGATACATCCACATCTGTACTATCAATGCCTGTGATTTCTGCACCAGAAATAAATGTACCTTCTATAGATGCTACGTTTAGTATTAATTGATAGACTGTTGTTTCACCCTCTTGTAACTGAAGAATGGCTTCCACACCAGCAGAAGCAGCACCGATACCTCCTCCAACATTTACTGTTTGAGATATAGTTTGACCAACTAAATTATTTGGATTATTTTCTGTAGCAACAACTCTAAGTACAGTATCACTAGACCAATCACCAGCTGAAATTTTAAGAATATTTTCTGTAGGGTAGGTAAGTTCGGGTGTCTCATCAAACATTAATCTAAAGAAACTTTCATGTCCTTTCCTTGTACCTTTTGCTCGATACAAGTCCCGAACACTCTTGACTAATTTTCTTTTGGAAACTCCTGTAGCTAAAGTATTGGGAACGGCAGTAAGATATGTTTCTCTAAAATGATCTAGATAATCATTAACAGTTTTATCAACATTAACATACTCTAAAAGTTGTTGGATATTCTGTACTGGATTGCCTTGATACTTACCAATGGTTGCTCTTGCACCAGAAGTACTACCAGTAATTATTTCACCAACTTGGAAGTGTCTATTTGCTTCAACATAAAGAGCAAGTCCTGCATTATCTTCTGCAAGAATAGTAGAAGTAGCACCAGAAGTTTGTCCTGTAACTGTTTCATCTTTTAGGAATACACCATATTGAGAATCCTCATAAATAAACCTTGTATCATCAAACTCATTAGCAAGATAATTGACAGTAAGTTTATTTTCTAAAAGGATTTGGTCTGAACCTAAAACATTGGTAAGAGTAATTTTTGCAGCCTCAAGGAACTTAAAATATTCCCTAAGAAATTCCACAAAAACAGGATGGTCATTCTTTACAAATTCTGGAAACTTATCTTCTATAAAGGATGAGATTTTTTCATCTAAAAACGTACTCGCCATATTACGATGTGGTGTATGTGCTTCCTACAGGGGCAGTTGAACTAGATGTAGAATATCCTACACCAGCTGTTGCACTACCAGTTGCAAATTCATCAACTTCAGCAGTTACAGTTGTTGCAACAGTATCAATTTCAATAACTTGTTGTCTTACAGGAATGATGTCATTAGAATCTGGTTTAATAGTAATATCTATTGTACCACTAGAGTTAGTGACAGATGTTATATTAAATGAAGTCAATACTACTTCTCCTGTACCATAATTGACAGTCCCTGCAGCTGCATTAGTGATAGTCTTTGTAGTACCACCCAAAAGATAGAATGTTCTAATGTTGCCACTTCCATCATCATCAATGAACTGTTCGTTGGTATTTCCAGACAAATAGAATCCAGTAGATTCCACTACAGTCTGTGCCCAAGATGCAGCTGGATGATATGCAGCGTTATTAAATGCTATTGTATATTTTGTAATTGCATTCAAGGTAGGTGTTACAATCCTTTTCAATTTCAAAGTTGCAGTACTAGATAATATAGATGTATCAGTTTCATCAACATCTTTTAAGAGTTTGGAATGCCTGAATACACTATCGAATTTTTGAAGATTGTTTGTATTAAAAGAACTTACAGTTGTCTCAACTAAAGCCTGAATATCTGATTTGGATTTTTCTGTCACAGTAGAGTTATATTTAGCGGTTACACCTAAAACCAAGTATAGGATTTCTGCATCAACTATTTCTGGAACAATAGATGCAACATTGTATTTTTTCAAGTTTGTTACAATAGAGTTTTTGGTTGTAGTGGTTAGAGATGTTCCTGTATTCGGTCTTATTGCAATATAGACTTTCCCATATATTGGTGGATCATTATCTTCTCCACCCCAGCATTGAATCGACTTAATGTTGGTATATACTGTAGGAACGATTGCTTTATAATCATCTGGTGTTACAGCTCTACCTTGAGCTGCATACTTCAATGGTGCATTGAACTTAATGGAGTCTACACTCTCTGCATCACCCCCACCAGCTGCACTTGAAGTTGTGGTTACATTTACATTAGAATAACCACCAACAGTAGATGATGCTACGAATGCACTTGCACCATCAGCTATACTACCATTAGTCACAACATAATCTAAGATGACAATATTTCCATCTATAGGTTTCTTTCCATTAACACCATCTCCAAAGTAAACTTCATATTTACCATCTTCTATTTCTTGTATAAAATATTTTAAGGATGTTGAATCAAGTACTGCATAATCTGTATTCAATGTATAAACTTCTGTAGTAACATCACTTGATGATGTTTGAACAGATACCACTATAGTACCAGTATCAGCTGCAGAAGATGGAATAACAAATTGTTGTTCTAAGTTTGAAGAATCTACTGTATAGGTATATCTAATTCTTGTTCCCTCATAAATTTTTATATCAGTAAACATAAAAATTCCAGTATCAGAAGTTGCAGTATGATCTCCAATAGTTACAAACTGATAACTAACATCATTTACTGTTGTGGTAAAAATTGTTCCCGCAGCCATAACTACAGATTTTTGTGAAAGAGGAACACCTCTTACAGTAACATCAATAGTTGCATTTGCTGATTTTGTCGATGATGGAATATATCCTAATGCTTTTGCGTGAGAAACGGCACTTGATCTAGTTAATGCAGTATCGATAAACATTTCATTTGCAAGCATATTGGCATGAAATGCTAAGTAATGTGTATTGTATGCCAAGAGATCCATAAGAACTGACATACCAGACCCTTCAAAGTTATAGTCTGTGAATGAATTTTGTTGTGAAAGAAATGTTTTAAAATTAGCTTTGACAGAATCAAAATCTAAATCGGTAATCTCTATTCTTCCTTTTGAATTTGTAGCCATATTATCTTACTGTTTCTAAAATTGTCTGAAGTTCATGGAGCTCTGCTGGTAGGTTTTCTACATAAAAATAAATCTTAACACTATACTTATTCTGGTCTGACATAGGAATACATTCAACATTTTCTACTCTAGCTCTGGGTTCAAAATTCCCAATCATTTCTTCTATAGTTCTTGATAATTGATTGCCAGTTACAGGATTTAAATTTTCAAAAAGTAAGTGAGGAACATTAGAACCAATCTCTGGATGGAATGGTCTGTCGTAGTGATTGGTTAATAGTAAGTTACGAACAGACCTCTTAACAGCAATTACATCCGTAACAGTATTTACATCTCCTGTAACTGGATTTATAGAAAAGTTCAAGTTCAAATCTTTGTAGACTCGACTTGACCTTTTCTCATTTTGTCTTGCTGCATCCCAAGCCATTATTCTCCACTATTAAGTAACTCTTGTGATTCCTTATGTTCTGGATCATCCTTATCTTTGAACCAGTAGTCAGCCGTCTTGGTTAAGACAGCCACGAAAGTTCCCACCAAAATATTTACGATGTCGCGATAGGTATCTCCTACATCTCCATAAAATAGTAAATATAGTAATACAAAGAATGCTCCAAATACTACTAGACTTAATATAAATCTAGCCCAGAAATTTAATTTCTTACGAGATTCTACTGATTTTTTTGCTTCTGCTGTTTCGCCGTTTTCTATTGCCATTTTCACCTTGTTTATTATTAATTATTATCCACCAGTACCACCACCTACTGTTTTTGCTCCTCCCACTATCTTGCAACCACAATCTAGTGAGTCTCCAATTCTTGCAACGAATCTGTATACTCCATCATCACATTTTACCTTACAAGTTGGTGAACCTTGTATAATTTTTCCACCCAAAGGGTTATTCTTACCACCTAATGTTGGAGATGGTGTGGGGGAAGCATGAGGGCCACAATATACATCTACTGTTAATATAGGTTTACCTTCAATAGTTGCCTTCTGACATAAGGATGAAAGAGGTTCAAATATTGCTGGGGGATATGAACCATGTCCTGTTGTCATATCACCTTCTCTTGCGTATGATCCTGCCATATTATGTTTGCCACTCCGATAGTTCTGGAACTTTAGTTAGGGATGCATAGGCTTTTTCGTAAGCTGCCATGTAAGTTTCCCTATCATTACTGTAATTATTTATAACACCAACCTTAAAGTTAAGTGCAGTTTTGTTAGTTGTACTTGTACCTCCTACATCAAAAATTAATCCGTAAGTTAGTTCAACTGTTACATAAAATATTCCAGGCCCTCCCTTTGCTGTGTTACCATAACCCGAACTTCTTGCAAGTCCAAAATCAGAACCATCAAAGTTAGGTGGTTTATCGGTAGGTGTCCAAGGCACTACCCAATTATCTAGTTCCATTACTGGCCCGATAATCTGTGCCACAGTTTGTTTTGTAGACCCTGCAACTCCTGGCCCTCCTGTAGATGCTCCAGATGCTATTATAATCTGAACATCTGGAAAAATAGTATATGTTCCAGTACCAGTATTGTTAGGTGCAGAAGGAGCTCCAGATAAAGATTCAGATTTTCCTGTTGCTGGAACAGTCCATGAAGAAGGTATAGAAATTCCTGTAACAGAAATATAAGGTGTTGCAGGAGATTCCGACCCATCATTAACAAGTCCTGTACCAATCAACGTATTAGGACTTGGTGGTGTAACAGCGGCAGTTGTAGTATCTGTACATTTAAAATAAGCTACACCAGAATCAAATGTCATGGAAGTTGCAGTTCCTATATTTTCCTTCCCTCCTGCCGTTCCTCCTGTTCCTGTATTTGTTAATTCTTCATCTGCAGCTGGTTCAGTAGACATTACATGACCAGTAGACTCATTTACAATTCTAGCAGGCATTAGTTGAAACTGATTGAAGAACCACCTACAACCATTGCAGCTGAGGCCTTGATAGAACCAAGAGCTCCTATTGTAGTGGTAAGGTTTACTTTATAATCTTGAGTTACATCCATAGTCACTTCTTCTGTCAATGATCCTGTGATTGCACTCTCTACATTTCCTGTAACAGTAATCTTTACGTTTCCGTCTACCTTCTCTGTAAGGTTTCCTCCTGCATATATGTCAATGTTACCTCCAGCAGAAACCGAATAGTTACCTTTAACATATGTGTCCATATTCCCTGCAACGATGTTGGTAACATTCCCTACAGTCTTGATAATCATATTTCCTGCACTATCGATCTCAATGAACGTACCCTTCTTGTGGTATAGGTGTATTCGTTCATTTCCTTCTGTATCATCGAACTCTACATAGTGTCCTGTCTCCGTTTCAAAGACATGATTGGTAGGATACTTTGCACTAGTCTGAGTAGTGGCTGGTTGTTCTGCACTTCCAGATGCAGTAGACCAAGAATCCTTAGCATCTTTTACAGACCTTGAAGGATGTGTATCGGTAGATTCCTGTGCG
>VTLG01009019.1_pt1 | contig 14539 bp, 17 predicted proteins | sample 4694571 | NCBI WGS metagenome assembly VTLG01 (sample SAMN12604809, study PRJNA352737) | marine metagenome | biome: ENVO:00000447; feature: ENVO:00000209|ENVO:00000569|ENVO:01000036; material: ENVO:00002151; isolation source: viral sequences binned using virsorter ...
ACATGTGCTATGAGTACTATGACTTTGAAACAAGGTATCGAACGTAAACTAATGGAAGAGATTCCTGATGTTGTTGGTGTTGTACAAGTATTATAATGGCTCAACAAACTGACGTATACTTAGGTAACCCCAACCTGAAGAAGGCTGGTACTGAGATACAATTTACAAAGAAACAAGTAGAAGAATGGATCAAGTGTAAAGAAGATCCACTTTACTTTGCGTGTAAATATATTCAGATTATCAACTTGGATGAAGGTTTAGTACCTTTTGAAATGTATGATTTTCAAAAGAAAATCTTGATGGACTTTCATGACAACAGATTCAACATCGCAAAACTCCCTCGTCAGACTGGTAAATCTACAACTGTTGTTGCTTACCTTTTATACTATGCTATTTTCTATGATAGTGTTAACATCGGTATCCTAGCAAACAAAGCATCTACTGCTAGAGAATTATTAGGAAGACTTCAATTGGCGTATGAGAACCTGCCTAAGTGGTTACAACATGGAATTTTAGTATGGAACAAAGGTAATGTCGAACTTGAAAATGGATCAAAGATACTGGCTGCTTCTACGTCTGCAAGTGCTGTCCGAGGCATGTCGTTCAATATCCTCTTCCTCGATGAGTTCGCTTTCGTTCCGAACCATGTTGCAGAGCAATTCTTTGCATCTGTTTATCCTACTATTACTTCTGGTAAGTCAACGAAAGTCATAATTATTTCCACCCCTAATGGAATGAATCACTTCTACAAGATGTGGGAGGATGCTAGAAGGGGTAAGAATGGTTATACAACTAACGAAGTACATTGGTCTCAAGTTCCAGGCAGAGATGCTAAGTGGAAAGAAGAGACGATGAAGAATACGTCCAAGAGACAGTTCGCACAGGAGTTTGAGTGTGACTTCCTTGGATCAGCAGACACATTAATATCACCAGCCAAATTACAGGCTATACCGTTCACCGACCCCTTAGTTAGCAATGCAGGATTGGACATACACGAGAGAGTACAAGAAGATCACGAATATGTTATTACTGTGGATGTTGCCAGAGGAATCGGTGGCGATTATTCTGCTTTCATCGTATATGATATCACCACTATGCCGTATAAAATTGTTGCCAAGTATCGTAATAACGAGATTAAGCCTGTACTGTTTCCCTCGGTAATCTTCTCGGTAGCAAAGCAATACAACTATCCATACATCTTAGTAGAGGTAAATGATATAGGAGATAGCATAGCAGCAACATTAAACTATGACCTTGAGTATCCTAACGTACTCATGTGTGCTATGAGAGGTAGAGCTGGTCAGATAGTAGGTCAAGGGTTCTCAGGTAACAAGACACAGTTAGGTGTTAAGATGAGCATCACTGTGAAGAAGCAAGGTTGTGCTAACCTTAAAGCAATCATAGAAGATGATAAGCTTACATTTAATGATTTCGAGATATTCCAAGAGTTAACTACGTTTGTACAGAAGAAGCAAGCTTGGGAAGCAGATGAAGGATACCATGATGACTTAGTAATGTGTATGGTTCTCTTTGCGTGGTTGTGTATGCAAGAGTTCTTTAAGGAACTTACTGACCATGATGTAAGAAGAAGGATATATGAAGAACAAAGAAATCAGATTGAACAGGACATGGCTCCATTTGGATTTATAGATGATGGATTAGGTGATGATACCTTTGTAGATGCTGATGGAAACTTCTGGTATGGAGATACAGAGGAGTCTGTTACATACATGATGCCTGACCTATGATGGATCTTGAACAGCAATTTGATTTAGAGCACTTGCTGTTTAAGCAAAGAACATGTAGGACATGTGGAAGAACTAAAGATTTAATAAATGATTACTACTTAATTCGTAAGAATAGAAGTAGATTAGCTTCATCGTATTCATATGAATGTAAATTGTGTACGATAGAAAGGGTTGTAAAGACTAGAAAAAGAAAGAGATATGAGGATGGTATAAAAGCAGGTGATTTCTATGAAGAACCTGTTGGATACGATTACAGATACCCTGATTGGTGATGTTCATGCATTGTTTCCCCATTTGAAAGAGCTGAAAATCTAAATAGATGTAGACAATTTAGCGATCATTTATCGGGAGCAAAGCATAATGGCAAGTCAAATCTCGCCTGGTGTTATCGTCAAGGAAAGAGACCTGACAACTGGAACAGTTGTTAACTCTGCAGCAACAAATGCAGCAGTTGTTTCAACATTTCAGAAAGGTCCAGTTGGCGAAATCACTCAGATCTCTTCACAGAGAGAATTAGTAGATACATTCGGTAGTCCAGGAGACTCAAACGCAGATGACTTTTTTGTAGCATCTGAGTTTCTAAACTACGGTGGTCGTCTTGGTGTAGTAAGAGCAGAAACAGGATCAGTTAATGCTGGTTCGGCTGCTATTATTAGAAACAAGACAGACTACGAATCAAGAATCGAGCAAACCACACCAGCATGGAAGTGGGCTGCTAGGACACCTGGTATCTGGGGTAACGACTTCGATGTTGTTATTGCTGACCGTGGTGCTGACCAGTATGTTAAGTTTGCTTCTGCCCCAGCTGGAATGGCTGCTGGTACTAACCTAACATTCAGTTCTGGTAAAGCAGCAGAGGTTCTATCATACGACTCTGCTACTTACGAAGCTGCCATTATCCTAAATGATCCAACAAGCCGTGTTACTGCATCCGATACCCTTGATACTCCCGATGAGGGTCGTGTAACTGGAGTTACAGTCGGTACTGCTGGTACTGGATATACAACAGGAACAGGACTTGCAACTACAGGTGGTTCTGGTACAGGTGCTAAAGTAGACATCACAGTTTCTGTTGGTGTTCCAGCTACTGTTACTATTTCTGCTGGTGGTTCAACATACGGTGCTACAGGTACTAATGTCGCTACTACAGGTGGTACTGGAAGTAACTTAACTGTTGACTTCACTTCTACAGGTGGTGTTGTTGATGGTGTAACAATCAATACTGCTGGTACTGGTTATACAGTTGGAGATACTATCACAATTACTGGTGGTGGTAACAACGCAACATTTACAATCGCTTCTGTTACTGGTGCTATCACTGCTGTTGCTGTTGCAACTGATGGTGCTGGACTTGGATATGCTGTTGCAGACAACCTAACCATCGTTCAATCTGGTGGTGCTTCTGGTGTTGCTGCAGTTTCAACAATTCAAGACTCAACAATTGCTGTTACAATAGAAGATTGGTGGACTAATACAAACACAGACGGTACTAAGTCCTCTGCTGATGATGGTAAGATTAAACTATCTGCTATCGGTCCTCGTCCTGGTACTTCTGCATTCGCTGCAAACTTAGGTTTGAGTTATGACGAAGTTCATGTTGGTGTTGTTGAAAGATCAACAAAGACTGTTGTAGAGAGACTTCAATATCTTTCTAAGTATACAGACGGTGTATCTGCTGAAGGTGCTTCTGCTTACTACCCAACAATCGTAAAAGAAGCTTCAAACTACATTTACTTCGGTTCACATAATACTGCATCACACAATCCTACAACTGGAGGAGCTGGTACTGCTGCTGGTACTGCTGGTTCTGCTGGTTCTTCAGGAGATAAGATGCAACTCTTTGGTACTGTACAGACTTCATTGACTGGTGGTACTGATGATTATGCTTACACAGTTGCTGAGTTCACAACTGGTTTAGAACTCTTCAATGATAAAGAAACTGTTGATGTAGACTTCATCCTTATGGGTGGTTCAATGTCTACTGAATCAGACACTAAATTGAAAGCTGCTGCATGTATTACTACTGCTAACCTTAGAAAAGATGCTATCGCATTTGTTTCTACACACAAAGGAAACCAAGTTTCAGGTACAGTAGCACTTACAAGAACTGCACAGAAAGATAACACAGTTAACTTCTTCTCTGCATTAAGTTCTTCTTCATATGCAGTATTTGATAGTGGTTACAAATATTTCTATGACCGCTTCAATGACTCTTATCGTTATGTACCTTGCAACGGAGATGTTGCTGGTCTATGTGTTTCAACTTCTGCAACACTTGATGACTGGTTCTCACCTGCAGGACTATCAAGAGGTGGAGTACGTAATGCTATTAAACTAGCTTACAACCCAACTCAATCAGATAGAGATGAACTATATCAGAATAGAATCAACCCAGTTGTTTCCTTCCCTGGTCAAGGCATCACCCTATTTGGTGATAAGACTGCATTATCTTCACCTTCTGCATTCGACAGAATAAATGTTCGTAGACTCTTCATTAATATTGAAGACAGAGCAGAAGCACTTGCTAAGGCAGTTATCTTTGAGCAAAACGATGAGACCACAAGACTTGGTTTTGCTAATGCACTTGGATCTTACCTCTCTGAGGTACAGGCACGTAGAGGTATTACAGACTATCAAGTTATCTGTGATACAACAAATAACACACCAAGTGTTATTGATAGAAATGAATTTGTTGCTGAAGTTTATGTTAAACCAACACGTTCTATCAACTACATAACATTATCATTCGTAGCTACACGTACTGGAGTTTCCTTCAGTGAAGTCGTAGGTAGAGCATAAATTAACCACAAACCGATAGGAAGGTAAACTAAAATGGCTATTAACTCAAACGTATCTGAGTTTCTGCAGAAGATCAAACAGGGTGTTAAACCCAATATGTTTGTTGTCGATATTCGTTTCCCTGGCACACTCGCCAAGGGGAACACCGACACAGACTTGGTAAACATTCTTTGCAAATCTGCAGCACTCCCTGCATCTAACTTAGGTGTAATAGAAGTCCCATTCAGAGGACGCTCAGTAAAAATCTCAGGTGATCGCACCTTTGATACATGGACTGCAACATTTGTAAATGACGAAGATATGAGAATTCGTTCTTTCTTCGAGCAATGGTCTGCAGCAATCAATTCACATGAAGGTAACGTATCAACATTATTCCGTCCAGAAACAACTGGGTCTGGATACATGGCTGACCTATACGTTAAGCAACTAGAAAAAGATTCCACAACAAGTGGTAATATAATCAGAGAGTATAAGTTGCACCACGCATTCCCATCTAGTGTTTCACAAATCGATCTTGCTTATGATAGTAATGATCAGGTTTCTGAATTCACAGTTGAGTTCCAACTATCTTATTGGACAGCACTATCTGGAGACGCAGCAGGATCTAATCCTCCTGATGTTCAAGAGATAGTCGAAGTAGCATAAAATCTGAACGTATAAATAGTTTGGATCAAGGCGTGAGAATTTATTATGAGTCAGTTATTTGGCTTTCAAATAAACAAGAAGGGGGAACGAAGAGGTCAATCTCCAGTTCCTCCTAATGCTGAAGACGGCGTAGCTGTAGCAGCAGGTGGTTATTTTGGCACATATGTCGAGACTGACGCACAAGCGAGAAATGAATATGATCTCATCAAAAGGTATAGAGACATGTCTCTACACCCAGAGTGTGACTCTGCTATTGATGATATTATTAACGAGTTTGTGGTTAATGACTCGAATGATAGTTGTGTAGATATCAATCTGGATAACCTAGAAGTAGGTGCTTCAGTAAAGAAAAGAATAAGGGAGGAGTTTAATTACATTAAACGACTCCTTTCTTTTGATGTTAAGGCACATGAATTAATTCGTAACTGGTATATCGATGGTAGGATGTATTACCACAAGGTAATCGACCTAGCAGAACCTAAGAAAGGTATAACAGAATTGCGATATATTGACCCGATGAAGATTCGGAAGGTCAGGCAAAAGATTAAAACACAGGATGACCCAACAGTAGTCAGGGGAACCGCACTAGAACATGAGTGGGGTGATTACGTTGACTATTACATTTACAATCCCAAAGGTTTTGGTAGACAGTCTGCATTGACTGGACCAGGAGATTTCACTGGTAACCAAGGCATTAGGATGGCATTTGACTCAATCACATATGCTCATTCAGGTCTACAAGACATGAACAGACGCATGAACTTGAGTTTCTTGCATAAAGGAATCAAGTCTCTCAATCAACTTAGAATGATTGAAGATGCATTGGTAATCTATCGTTTATCTCGTGCTCCTGAACGTAGAATATTCTACATCGATGTAGGTAACCTTCCAAAGGTTAAGGCAGAACAATACCTACGTGATGTAATGTCTCGCTATAGGAACAAGCTTGTCTATGATGCACAGACAGGTGAGATCAGAGACGACAAGAAGCATATGAGTATGCTTGAAGACTTCTGGTTACCTCGTAGAGAAGGTGGTAGAGGAACTGAAATTACAACACTACCTGGAGGACAAAACCTTGGTGAACTTAAAGACGTTGAATACTTTAAGAAGAAGTTATATAACTCACTTAACCTTCCACCATCTCGCCTTACTGACGATAACAAAGGTTTTAATCTCGGTAAGACTACGGAAGTTCTTAGAGATGAACTCAAGTTTGCGAAGTTCATTGGAAGGTTACGTAAGAGGTTTAGTTACCTCTTCCAAGACATTCTTAAGACTCAACTGATATTAAAAGGAGTTATTGCTCCTGATGATTGGGATGAGATGCAAGAGCATATTCAATATGACTACATCCACGACAATCATTTCAATGAGTTAAAAGAACTAGAGATGGAAACCCAGAGGGTAGCATTGCTAACCCAGATGGATCCATTTGTAGGAAAGTATTTCTCTGTTGACTATGTTCGTAGACAGATTCTTAATCACACTGATACTGAGATTAAGGAACAGGATAAGTTAATGAAGAAAGAGATCAACAAAGGTCTCGTCATGGATCCAATCGATATGAATACATTCGATACAATGGATCGTCAGAACGATGCTTTTGCACCAGAGATCGAGGCACAAAACGCCGAGGATGATCAAGAACGGGAGATGGAAAAAGCAAAGCTTGATGCTAAATTAAAGCCTGCTCCCACCAAAACACCTAGTAATACTAAATAGATAATATCATGGAAGAATCGAATCCACAAGCAGAAGTGCTGAACGTAGTTGATTTTATTAAAGACGGCAAAAGAGCAGACGCTATAGATGCTGTTAATGATATCCTATTCTCACGTGCTGCTGATGCAATGGCTAGTTATAAACAGACTGTTGCAAAAACATACTTTGATGAACCTGTAGGAGAGGCACAACCAAATGAAACTGATAACGGAACAGATTGACGATGTAAAAGTTATCACCGAAGGTAAAGGTGATGATAAGAAATTATACATCGAAGGTGTATTCCTACAAGCAGAATTAAAGAACAGAAATGGAAGGGTTTATCCTTTCAGTGTTCTTGAAAATGAAGTAGGAAGATACAATGAAGAATACGTTAAAACAAAACGTGCTCTTGGTGAGTTGGGTCATCCTGATGGTCCTACTGTTAACCTTGACCGTGTTTCCCACAGAATCACATCGCTTTCTGCTGAAGGTAATAACTTCATCGGAAAAGCACAGATCTTAGACACTCCTATGGGTAAGATCGCTAAGTCTCTTCTTGGAGAGGGTGTGCAACTAGGTGTATCATCTAGAGGTATGGGTTCAATCGAACAACGTGAAGAAACAAACTATGTTTGTGATGACTTCATGCTTGCAACTGCTGCAGATATCGTAGCAGATCCTTCAGCACCAGATGCATTTGTAAATGGTATTATGGAAGGAAAAGAATGGGTTTGGAACAATGGAATCTTGAAGGAAACCAAAGTTGCTAAATACCAGAGGTATATGAGCGAGGCAACTCGCCAAAATCTAGAAGAGAGAACACTAAAAGTCTTTGGTGATTTCCTTTCAGGATTATAATTTAATAAATAAACTTAGACTTAATCAGCTAATTATCGGGGAAACTCAAATGTCAGATATGTTAAACGAAAAGTTTGCGGAGTTCGTTAGTGAAGAATCCACTCAGAAAATCCTTTCTGAATATCAGGATCCTATGCCTAAAGTAACTGCAACTGTTCTACCATCAAACCCACCAGCTCCTGGTGCAGTAAGTGGTGAACCTAAGAGAGATTCACATCAGGATCCTCAACCTAGTGTTGGAACAGATGCTGCTACAGCAGGTCAGTCCATAACCGACAACGGAGGTCCAGTTCCAACTGGTAACGATGAAGGTGAAGACAATCCAGGTGCTAAGGCTGCTGCCCCCGTTGGAGCCAAAGGAGCACAAAGCGATGGAACCGCACAAACCGCTAACATAAACGATGCTGGTGATCAAGGAGCAACTCCTTCTGTAGGAACGTCTGCTGCTTATGGTACTACTACTGGCCCCGATGTACAGTACCCAGTTTCTCCATCATTTGAAGAAGTTGATATGTCTGACGATGTAAAGGCACTTCTTGAAGGTACAGAACTTTCTGAAGAGTTTGCTAAGAAAGCAAAGACTATCTTCGAGGCTGCTGTTAAGTCAAAGCTCAAGGAAGAGCATACAAAGCTTGTAGAACATTTCGCTAAAGAATCTGCAGATAAGATTGAGGCTGCTAAGGCAGAACTCGCAGAGGAAGTTAACGGAACTGTAAACTACGCCATCGGTCAATGGGTTGAAGACAACCAAATTGCTGTTGACCGTGGAATAAGAAATGAGATCACTGAAGACTTCATTGCAGGTCTGAAGAATCTCTTTGAAGAGCACTACATTTCTATCCCCGATGATAAAGTCGATGCGGTAGAAAGTATGGCTAATTCAGTTCGTGAAATGGAAGAAAGACTAGACGAACAGGTCAAGTCTAATGTGAAACTTCAAAAACGTCTAGACGAGAACACACAAAAAGTAGTTCTGAATACTATTTCAGAAGGATTGGTGGATACTCAGAAAGACAAACTCGCTGCACTAGCAGAGGGAATTGAGTTTACTACTGAGGAAGAATATTCCAAGAAGATCAGTACACTCAAGGAGAGTTATTTCTCCAACGCTCCTAAAGTAGCGAGCACCGAGGAAGAAGCACCAGTTGAGTCTGAAGCAGTTGCACCAGCAATGGGAGCATATGTAGACGCACTCAGCAGATGGTCTGAATCACAATAAAGTAAATTAATTTTCTATTAGAAATGTTTAATGCTAAACAACTAACAGAGAAGTGGGCTCCTGTTCTTAGTCACGAATCCTCACCAGGAATCAAAGACAACTATAAGAAGGCAGTTACCGCCGTACTGTTAGAAAACCAAGAACGCTTCCTACGTGAAGAACGTGGAATGCTAAACGAAGTCGCCGTGAACGCTCTCGGTGCAAGTACTGTTTCACCTGCTAACAGTGCATTAGGTAACGCTAATACAGCTGGACTTGCTGGTTTCGACCCAGTATTGATCAGCTTGATTCGCCGTTCAATGCCTAACCTAGTTGCTTATGATATCTGTGGTGTCCAGCCTATGTCTGGTCCTACTGGATTGATCTTCGCAATGAGATCTCGTTACGAGAATCAAGGAGGAGAAGAGGCACTATTCAACGAGGCAGACACAGGATTCTCTGCTGGTGGAGACACCAACAAGGGAGACTATGCTGTTCGTACTGGTGCTGGTACATCTGCTTCAGGTAACGGTCTATCAGATGGTAACAACCCATCACTTCTTAACGATAGTTCACCTGGAACTTACGAAGTAGCTGCTGGAATGAGCAGAGAATCACTCGAAACAATGGGTGAGACTGGAAACCTATTCCGTGAGATGTCATTCAGCATTGAGAAGACTTCTGTGACTGCTAAGTCCAGAGCCCTCAAGGCAGAGTACACCTTAGAACTAGCTCAAGACCTCAAGGCGATTCATGGATTGGATGCCGAGCAAGAACTTGCTAACATCCTATCTTCTGAAGTTCTCGCTGAAATCAACAGAGAGGTTGTTAGAAGAGTTTATACAGTTGCTAAGAAAGGTGCTCAGAATAACGTAGCTAACGCTGGAATATTCGACCTAGACGTAGACAGTAATGGTAGATGGTCAGTTGAGAAATTCAAAGGACTTCTATTCCAAGTTGAAAGAGATGCTAACGCAATCGCTCAAGAGACTCGTAGAGGAAAGGGTAACTTCTTGATGTGTTCTGCTGACGTTGCTAGTGCTCTAGCAATGGCTGGTGTACTTGACTATAGTTCTGGTTTAACTGGTGCTGGTGGTCCTTCCATCGGTGAAGTTGATGATACTGGAAATCTTCTAGTTGGTACAATCAACGGACGTATCAAGGTTTACGTTGACCCATATGCTGCTAATCTATCTGATAAGCACTACTACGTAATCGGTTATAAGGGTACATCTCCTTATGACGCTGGATTATTCTACTGCCCATATGTACCTCTACAAATGGTTCGTAGTATTGACCCAGAGACATTCCAACCCAAGATTGGATTCAAGACACGTTATGGTATGGTTTCAAACCCATTCGTTACAACTAACGGTGCATACAATGGTACACCAGATGGAGAGACTCTATCTGCTAACGCCAACATGTACTACAGACGTGTACAAGTTACTAACCTTATGTAATATCGAGGTTACGATACTCATACAAAGCACCCGAAAGGGTGCTTTTTTATTGCCTATATAATTGAATACATGATATAATATTATGAAAAAAAGTTACATGCAATATTTGATTTGGTCGTCTATAGTATATCAGCTTGAAAAAGCAGGTGATACACATACACCATACTATAATAATGCTTATGCAGTTATGAAGTCACATGAACCATCCCCAACGACCTGAACCACCTTTCCCACAATATCCTGAATACATGAACGGTAGACTTAAAAAGGTAGACATGACTTCTCGTATTATGCATATGAAAACAGGCATAGAGAATAAGCAATGGTATCCCCATTGGAATAACAAAGAGAGATGGGCTGCACAGCAAGCTCTAAATAATGTATTAGAAGTTCTAGACGAATATTATTACTGATGTTACAGAAGATACTACTCTTCGCTTCACCTATAGTATCTGCTGCAACAATCGCTACAGTTATTACAGTTAATAGTTGGAAGAAAAAGAAACCACCTCACATCAAAGTCACATGGGATGATGAAGACGATGATGATTATACTGGCGGTCCAGGCGAAGGACCATATTGGTGGTATACTAAATAAAGTATAGCTTGGGAAGTTGACGTGGCTGCTGAATGGTATAACGAACAGTTATCAAACAGAAACTACTTATCACCTCTTGGTTTCCAGTTAGAACTGGAGAATTTTCAAGGGGTGGATTTCTTTTGTCAGTCTGCAAATATACCAGACATGACTATGCCTTTTACTGATGTCCCATCTAGATTTCGTAATGTACCTATAGTACCTGGTGGTGGAGTTACCTTTGGTGATTTTCAAGTAACATTCATTGTTGATGAATCACTTACTAACCTCCTTTCAGTACAAAAATGGATTAAAGCAAATGGTAACGATGGATCTAATCCAGCAAATGTACCAGCAGAACCACAGTATAGTAAAGGTCAACTTATAGTTACTACCTCAAACTATGCTACAAACTTCGTAGTTAATTTTACAGGACTCTTTCCTATTAGTGTCTCTGGTCTTAACTTCGATGCTACATTAAGTGATCAGCAATACTTAACTGCTACAGCAGTGTTTAAGTATCATTTCTATACTATAACCGACTCTTCATTAAATGAACTTTGAAACTCTTCGTAATCGTTTTGATAAAATTAGATCTGAATGGGAAGTCGATAGTGAAGTAGACTTTCAATTTAAGGATAAAGCTTACAGTACTGACTTGGGGAAGTTAGCATTAGAGATCCCCTTTCAGCATAATAAATATTTAAACCATTACATTGACTTACAACAGATCAAAACGTCTTTAGAATTTGAGGTTCGTAAACTAGTCAAGGAGAAAAAAGAATATTATGGTGGTGAGGCAGATGCTAAAACATATGCCGAGAAACCTTTTGGTGGTAGGATATCAACTCAAGATAAGATGAAAACTTATATTGAGGCAGACACCGATGTTATTAATATTGAAGCTAAAGTAAAGTACATTGACCAGATGCTTTATTTTCTTGACTGTGTAATGAAGCAAGTATCTAATAGAGGTTTCCAGATCAAGTCAGCAATTGAATGGGAAAAATTTATCAATGGTACTGACTAATGACTAATATAGTTGTTAAGAAAAAGAATGAGGTATACATTAAAGTTCATGGTGAACAGCATGTTCATCACGAGTTAGCAGATTACTTTTCCTTTGAAGTACCTGAAGCAAAATTTCTAAAAAGAAATCCCAAGTACAAGTACTGGGATGGAATGATAAGATTATATTCTCCAGCAACAGGAGAGTTGTATGGTGGTCTATTAGATCATCTAAGTCTCTGGGCTGATCAACATAACTATAATCTAACTCAGGAGATCAACGAGAGATATGGTTCAGTAAAAGAAATAAATGATTTCGTTTCACCAGCAGGTGTTAAACATTTCATGGATAAGATATCCAAGGTGAAACCAAGACCATACCAATACAAGGCGGTCTATGATGCATTAAGAAATAATAGAAAACTATTTCTTTCTCCTACGGGTTCTGGGAAATCCCTTATGATCTACTCCTTGGTCAGATACTATACTGCCACCACCAAGAAGATACTTATAATCGTTCCAACTACGTCCCTTGTTGAGCAGATGGTTAGCGACTTTGTTGAATACGGTTGGGATGCCGAGAAGCATATTCATAAGATTTATAGCGGAAAAGATAAAGTAACAGAAAAGAAAGTCATCATATCAACTTGGCAGTCTATCTACAAGTTTCCGAAGAGATACTTTGATGACTTTGATTGTGTGATAGGAGACGAAGCACATCTGTTTAAGAGTAAATCCCTTACAGGGATCATGACCAAGTTACACAACGCCAAATATAGATTTGGGTTTACTGGAACCTTGAACGGTACACAGACCCATAAGTGGGTCTTAGAGGGGTTGTTCGGATCGTGCAACCAAGTAACCAAGACAGATGAACTGATTAAGTCTGGATACCTGTCTAATCTTAGGATCAAAGTGCTTCTGTGTAAACACCCACCCCAGTATTTTTCAGGATATCAAGACGAGATGGAATACTTGGTAACTCATAGAGGTCGTAATAACCTCATCAAGAATCTGGTCAAAGATATAGAAGGTAACACCCTTGTTCTTTTTAATTATATCGAAAAGCATGGTGAACCGTTACATGAATTAATAAATAATTCTATAGATTCTGAACGTAAGGTATTCTTCGTTCATGGTGGTACTGATGTTCAGGATAGAGAGGAGGTGAGAAAACTTACTGAGGAAGAGGATAATGCAGTTATCATTGCGTCATACGGTACTTTTAGTACTGGGATTAATATTAAGCGGCTTCATAATATCATCTTCGCATCTCCCAGTAAATCACGTATTAGAAATCTACAATCCATTGGTAGAGTACTTAGGAAGGGAGAAGGTAAAACAATAGCAACACTATATGATATAGGGGATGATATTAATGGTAGGAACTATACCCTTAAACATCTAAATGAGAGAGTAAACATATACAGAGAAGAAAACTTTAAACATGAAGTTATAAAGGTAAATCTACGATGATGGAAGACGAATTCTTTGCAACAATTAAATTAGGAACTGGAGAAGAGATCATTTCTAAGGTAGCTTATATACCTGATGATGAAATGATTATTCTACATGATCCTATGAAGGTGGAACATGTTAAAGCAAAGCAATCCAAAATGAAAGTCGAGGGATTCCAACTAATAGAATGGATCCACTCGACTTTTGAAGATATATTTTTTATTCCTAAATCACATGTACTTACTATGACTGAATGTGATAAGAAGATAGAACAGTTTTATTTAAAGTGTGTATCAGCAGATAAGAAAAGAAAAGAACTAGCTAGATTCCAGAGTCAAGGTAAGGAAGGTAATCCAGGAAAAGTAATACCTGGATATCTAGGATCAGTTAAACAAACCAGAAATCTTTTAGAAAAAATATTTAAAGCTAGTTAAGTATATACTCTATGGGTTTCAACCTTCGACAATGTTGATTGTACTCGTAATGAGGGGGGTACGTCAAGGGGTCAAGCGGTTTTGTTACAAAACTTTAACATTGACGTAAGTTACTCTTTGTGATATACTTCTTATAGGCAAAGAAATATATATGGCCAAGAGAGCTAAAACCGAGTACTATGTAAATAATAAGGAACTCTTAGAAGCAATGACTGTCTATCGTGAGAGGGTCATCTACGCATCCGAACATAGTAAAGACAAACCAAGAGTTCCAAACTACATAGGAGAGTGCTTTCTAAAGATTGCAACCCATCTCTCATACAAACCCAACTTCGTGAACTATCCTTTTAGGGAAGACATGATATGTGATGGTATAGAGAATTGCTTGCAGTACATAGACAACTTTGATCCAGACAAATCTTCTAACCCTTTTGCCTACTTCACTCAGATTATATACTATGCATTTTTGAGACGTATACAGAAGGAGAAGAAGCAACTAGAGATCAAACAAAAGATACTAGATCATTCTGACTCTGCTACAGTAATGCATGTAGATGATACTGGTACACTAGGATTAAACAAGTCTGCTTCTGATATGAACAGCATTAAAGAAAACATAGAAATTAAAATGAACCGATGAGCCC
>VTLG01011751.1_pt1 | contig 14538 bp, 28 predicted proteins | sample 4694571 | NCBI WGS metagenome assembly VTLG01 (sample SAMN12604809, study PRJNA352737) | marine metagenome | biome: ENVO:00000447; feature: ENVO:00000209|ENVO:00000569|ENVO:01000036; material: ENVO:00002151; isolation source: viral sequences binned using virsorter ...
ATATTTGTCGCCTCAGCTGCAATAGTTTTCATTTCCGCTATTGGTGATTTGTTGCCCGACAAGAAATCCAATGCTTTTGAAGCAGCACCAGCAAGTGAGTCAATAAATTTAGAACCACTAAATTTTAATAATCCAGTGGCTATAGTTCCCATTACATTACTAAAAGTGTCTGCTGTCGCTTGATTAACACCTTCTACAGTAGTCATACCAAGTAATGTTTTTACTTCATCAACAATCTGTGTTGCAAAACTTTTTGGTTGCTTTTCTTTTCCAATGTTTGCAAATCTGTTTACTATTTCTGCGGTGCCGGAGGCTGCTTTACCAACAGCAAATGCAACCAAACCAGCAGAAATTAAACCCATTGTTGTAACAAATTCTGCAGCATTGCCTAATGGTAGTTTTGCTATCGACAATAATGTAGTAACTTCGTCTACTATCTTCTGTGCCCAACCTGATGTTTGAAAGTTTGTCATGGCATCTTTTTGGTCTGTAGCAGTTAACTTGTCAGTAATCGCTCCAGCAGTTCCAGCTGCAACTTTACCAAGACTAAAGGCAACCAATCCCATACCAACCATTCCCATTGTGCCTACAAATTTTGCAGCATCAAAGAAACTTAGTTGGCCAATTTTCATTAATTCGGTAACTTCAGCAACTATAGTTTTTGCCCAACCAGTTTTTGAAAACTTTTCATGTCCATCTTTGCGTTCTTTTTCACTTGGAGAGAAAGCAGATGCTGCCCCTTCAGCACCTGTTGCAAGCACCTTACCTAAACTAAAGACAATTAAACCTAAACCGATAGCTCCTAATGTAGCAACAAGTTTAGCAGTATCTAATATACTTCCTGTTTGAATACTCAATAGAGTTTCTACTTCAGACTTTATTTTTGTAGCCCATCCAGTGCCTTGACCTTGTTTATTACCAGTGAACATGCTGATTGCCTGATCAATACCAGTTGCAGCTGCTCCTGCAGCAGAACCAAATGAAAATGCAATTAAACCAGCACCCAACATTCCCATCGTTGCAGCAATATTAGCTGCCTCTGTTAAAGTTCCTGTTTTGATGGTTAATAGTGTTTCTACATTATCTTTGATTGATTTAGCCCAACCAGTGCCTTTTCCTGTTTTACCGTCTTTTTTACCTTTGTTGGTAAACATTCCAATAGCATCATCTATGCCAGTTGCTATACTACCCATTGTTGAACCAATGGAAAATGCGATAAGCCCTGCTGAAATAAAGGCCATATCTTTAGCAAACTGACCAGCAACACCAGTTGCTACATCCATACTTAATAATGTCTCTACATTATCAACTATGGTTTGTGTCCAATCAGTGCCACCCATAAATTTTGCAAGTGCAGTACCACCGGCGCCAACAGCTGATCCAATTCCCAAAGCAATTAAACCACCACTTATCGCTGTCATCGCTATAAAGAAAGAACCACCTTCTTTCAGTGCATCCATAGGCCCGTCAAAGAGATCATTAATTTTTAAAAGTTCTTTTACATTAGTATATACTTTTTTACCATCAAAATCCATAAGTTGTTTGATTAAATAACCACCACCAGCAAATAATGCACCTAAGCCGCCCATAGCGACACCAGCGCCTATTCCCATCTTACCTAATGCACCGCCAATACCAGAAAGAAGTCCACCTTTTTTAGCTTCTTTTTGGCCTGCAGCAGCACCACCACCGCCAGCACCACCAGCGGTTATTGCATCTGCGATTGTTTTTAAATAACCCTCAGATCGAGCTGCAGCTTGTTCCTTTTCTTTTTTATCCTCTGCGGCCGCTGCACCCTTTGGATCAGTTGCTGCAGCAAGAGTATCAAGTTTTTTATTTGTATTTTTTATTTCTGCTACAACGTCTGCAAAATCTGCCATCGAACTGTCCTATTTTTTTCCTTTTGGTAAGCTTGCGCCAGGTTTGCCAACATACAAACCAAAGAACGCAGCACCAGCACCTACGATGGTTGATATAAACATCGCCTGTGCATTAGTTGGTTCGGGTAGTGTCATGAACCATTGAACAGAAGCATAAAATGCCCAACAATAAGCAAGCATGACTAGTCTAGGAATAACACGAAACTTGTCTAATGTTCCTGCTATTTTATTAGTCCAATTCGGTTCTTCGTCTGGATGACTAGGAACAATGTCGGACTTTTGTAGTTCATATTCTTTCGTAGTTTCTACTACTTTTACTGTTTCATCAGCCATTTCTTCTCGCCTCTCTATCTCTAGCTTCCTTTTCCTCTTCAATGAACTTCATCAATAATCCAATGTATATTTCCCTTTCCCAAGGTATCATTTCTTCCAGTTCATTCAAACTATAATTATGATGTTGCATCATCCCAAAGTTAGTTTCATAATAATTTTTTAAACTGTCATGAGAAAGGGCTATCCGAAAAAACTTTGCAGGCCCTCAATCAAAACCTCACCCTTCTTTTTAGTCTTAGGGTTTTTTACTTCAACTGCATGTTGTAATTTTGGCATAGTTTCAAAAAATTTACTTAAGCCTTCAAATTGATCCGATGACATACTTTCAATAAATTCATCCAGTTCTTTATCTGTCATATCAACTCTATGATGAACATCTTTGCCATCACGAATTTCATATATACATCTTTTAATCATATCAAATATAGAATCAACTTGCCCTTTACTGTTAAATCCATCCATATCAGCTAAAGATGGATATTTCATGACAATAGTAATATTATCTGTTATGTTAACGGTATTGGTATGATCATTGTGCATATGCACATCAACGTCTTCTAAATTAATTTCAACATCTACATAGGTTTCTTGATCATCAGGACACAACAAATTGAGTGAAATTTTTTCTCCAACAGATTTGCCTCTTAATCGTAAAAAGATATATTCTACATCGAACAATGGCATTTTATATGGATCAATTTCACCGAATGTACAATCTCCAATTATAGTAGCAAATGCATTTTCAATTAATTTATTATCTTCAGATTCTTGAGCAATCATCAGATGTTTTTGTTCCTTTACAAGAAAAGGTCTGTATTTAATTTCTTGGCCCGTAGAAGGCAAATTCAATTCATACGTTAAAGTTTTTAATTTTGGTAATGCCATAATTTTTCATCCTTTACAATAATCTACTTAATACCCTCGGCACATTACGAGTGATATTTCGTTCCACTGAGTTTATCACAGTTTCAAATATTTTGTTTCCTAAGTTTGGTGAGGTTCTTTCTAAATCCAAAGTATCCCAATATCTAAAAGAAAAACTAACAGAAGTTTTTATAATCTCATTGTTGGAGCCCTGATTTAATTCTGTACCTGTAATTGTTTTGGGAAACGCTTCCCAAAGCCTAAGCCCGAACCGTCTGTTATCTTGTCTATCCAATAAGTATATATCAACTATACTTACATAATCATTGTAGTAACCTATGTTCCATGTTGTTTCATCAAATGCTTGCTTTTGCCATTCTTCAAAGAATACTCGTTCCTGTAATCCAGAACTTGCTTGAAAAGTCATAGTTATATCTTCTGCATAAGTTACACCATCAACAATTTCTCTGGTTGGCCCGTAGATATTGGAATCTGTAAGTGTATTTAAATTTCTGCCAGGCATGGATATAGATTCGCATCTTAGTGATACAGCTCGTGCATCTGAAGACCTTTCGGAACCATGAAAAGGATTTGTAAGTGTGCTAGCACCCATTTTGGGGGGTGGAGTAATTATTACTTCAAATCTATTGGGTATTGCATAACCATCTTCTGAATGAAATCCAGATACTATATCGTTCAGTACACCAAATGCTGTACCTTCTAAAAATTTAGCTAAAGCCATTAGATCATACCCCTAGATTCTTTCCAAACTTCTGCTGAAGAAGCTTTCTTAAATTTCTGTACAGGTAGTAATACCGCAATTGTCCATTCATCTGCATCAATTCTACGAAATTGCGATTTAGTATACCCTGATAAATATTTATGTATAGTTGGTCGAATTAATCTAACACTTTTTAATTTATTATAATCCACTACCATTCTTGTCGTTGCAGCTTGAAAATCTTCTGAATTAGTATAGTCCACTAATTTATCTAGAAGTTTTACACGCAATGGTATAGGGAGATAATGAAAGTTTATTCCTAGAAACCCATCATCATATGTTTCTAATGGAAGCACCAAAGGAAAGGTATCGTAATAGGGAAGTTTCTTCTTGAATTTTGGATCATAGAAGAACATATTCAGTTTGCCATAAAAGGGCTTATTGTCCCTTTTACCGTCTGCAATTAATTGCTGTGCGCTAGGTTTTCCAAACTCCTTGATTTTATCCCTATACCACGAAGTTGACCTTGGGCGCCCCTTGGTTTCATCCTTTACTGCTTGTATGAATTTTGATACTGCCATATGATTATTTATAACGAATGTCTAAGTGATCTTCAGTCAATATCTTAAATTCCATGTCGTTCTTATCACACCATTCGGTTGCATACTTCCACTTGGCTTCATTAACACCCCATGTTTTAACCTCATTTAACCATCGTTTAGTTTTTCTCTTGGGTTGAGTTGGTGGTGGTTTACATTGAGCTTTAGGTTTTATCTCTATAATGAACTTTTTGATAGAGCCATCATGCTGTTTTATTTTAATATAAAAATCTGGAAAATATCTGTGTACTCTACCATCCCAAGGAGATAAATAGGGTATAATGACTTCTTCACTGCCCCATTCAATAACTGATTCATTGGAATCGCAATACACCATAAACTTGCGCTCCCATAGGGAACGATAGATGATTCTTTGAGAATCACCTCTATATTTTTTGGGTTTCTTTGCTATGTATCTACCTGAGTACGACATGAGTTATAAATATATATAAAGGTATATAGACATGGCAATTAGAGATGGTATAAAAAATGCGGTTGCATCTAACATTGGGGCTGCTGTAAATAGAACAGTTAGTAGTAGCTTAAGACGAGTTGCTGGTAATCTTTTTGGTGTGGATTTAGTTCCCGGCCGTGGAACTGCTGGTGGCCCAACAGCACCAATCAGAAAACCTAACAAGTATACCACAAAAAATTTAGCCTATCCAACAGGCGTAGAAGCTGACCCAACTCAAGGTCATTATATTATCTTTGAAATCTTAGCACAAAATCCAGGCCAACTTAAAGCGTTTGAAAAGAAAGCAGAGAGGGCAGTAGCTGAGCATGAGGAAGAAAAGGCACGAGAAGCAGCTGTGGCAAAGCATTTTCCTATAGGTGCAGCTGATGATGAAGCAGCAAGTACTTCCAGAGATAATGCTGATGCACCTCCAACAACATCTCCAACGTCAGGAGGGGCAAAAGGCAGCGATTATTCTATTCAGATAAAGAATAAAAGCACAACACGATTAGATACCAATATTGCTCTTTATATGCCTCCCTCTGTTCAAGTCAGCTATGATGTAAAATATGGTGATACAGAAATAGGTGCGGCAGCTGAAACAGGTGGTGCTGCTATAAAAGCATTTATGCAAGGTGGTGGATTTATTGATAGCACAGTGGCAGCTGGAAAACAAGTATTTGAAGGTGCTAAAGCGGGCGCAGCGCAGTTCGGCATGAAGCAAGTTGCTGGAATGGCACAGGGCGGAGATGCTTTAATTGCAATAGAAAGAGGGCAAGTTATTACCCCAAGAATGGAATTGTTGTTTGAAGGAATGGGTCGTAGATCATTTAATTATAGCTTTGTATTCATACCAAAGAGTGAACGAGAAGCTGACATTATAGAAGAAATTGTAAAGACATTCAAAAAACATATGATGCCTAATTTTGCAGAGGCTGGAAGGTTTGGTCTTAAAACTAGCGGTGTTGATGGTGTAAGAGAAATGACAATACCTGATCACTTTAACATAAAATATATGCATATGGGAAAACCAAATCCACATCTTAATTTAATATCAACATGTGCTCTTACAAAAATGGATGTAGATTATGGTGCAGAAAGATTTACTGCATATGCTGGTGGTCGCCCACAAACAACTAAAATATCATTAAGCTTTACTGAATTTAATATTATGAGTCGTGATCAGATTGAAGAAGGACACTAATTATGTATTTTGAAAGTTTTCCCATCATTTCATATGACTCTGTTGGCCAAGGCAATCGCAAATTTGTAACAAATCTATTACGCCGTGTCGGTGTACGAGCTAAAGTAAAATCTAATGTAGCGTTGTTTGATACTTATGACGTTAGAGCTGGAGAGACTCCCGAAGAACTTGCTGATAAACTATACGATGATCCAGAACTTCATTGGATTGTTCTGTTAATGAATGATATTACAGATAGATATCATCAATGGCCGTTAACTGAAAATCAATTTCTTGCACATATCAACGATAAGTACGATAATGTTGATGCAATACACCATTATGAAATATCACAAACTTCTGGTAATACAACTCTTAAAATTGATATTGGTACAGACAACACAGATTATCCTACTGCAACTGCGATTACTAATTATGAATATGAGCGAGATGCTGAAGATGCAAAGGGCAAAATTAGATTACTTGATCCAAGATACGTTGGTGCTTTTATAGAAGAATTTGAACAATTAATGGGAGAAGATTTTTCATAATGTCTGAAGGAATTCAACACGCCGGACAGTTTAAAATTGATACATGTGAACTCGTTACTTCTACTGGTTTGTTTATTGACCTTAAAAGTACAGTTGTAGGTCTAACTATTTTTGAAGCTTTAGATTCATTAACAATTAGTGGCCAACTTGTTGTAGCAGATTCGGTAAACATGGTATCTCATGGGCCCATTCTTGGTCAAGAATATCTTCACCTCAAAATTTACACTCCAGGCTTCACATCAACAAATGATGGAGTCATAGATTTTTCTGAAAATGTGTTTCTAGTACACTCTGTATCTGCTAGAGAAAAGATGACTGAGGGCACTCAAGCTTTTGTATTAAATTTTGCAAGTCAAGAATTAATAAAAAACCAGAGACTTAAAGTTACGCAAAGTTTAACAGGAAGTTGGTCTGATATTGTTAAACAAATGTTAACGGATACCTCCTATCTAGACACTAAAAAACGTATGGTCATAGAACCAAGTGCTGGCATAAAGAAATTTGTTGCTCCAAATATTAGACCTCTAGATGTTGTTAAATTAGCTACAAAACAAGCTGTTTCGACATTTAAGGGAGAGTCCACATATCTATTCTATGAAACTCTAAAAGGGTTTAACTTTAGAACTCTGGCCAGTATGTACAATACGAAAGAATTAATAGAATATACTACATTTATTCCTGGCACAAATATTGATAAAAATGGCAGTATAGATGTATTAAGGGACTTGTCAACAATTCTTAGTTATAAGATAGTTTCAAATAATGATAATATTGTAAATTATAGAAATGGAATGTATAGCTCTCAACTTATAGTTCATGATATTATCAGTAAAGCTTATAGGACTGATATCTATAAGTATCATGATCATTTTGAAAAAGAACATCATATTGTTGGTGGAGTTACAGCAGAAAATCCAGAATTTCCTATAGCAAGTGATCTTTATGTTAATGAAAAAAAACAAAGAGTTTCTGATTTTTTTGCAAGAACATTTGTAATGCCAACATCTAAAACAGGTAGTGGCGACAATGATGGTCAACACAACACTGATATTAATAACACTCCATATAGACGATACGATCCCGAAAACTGGCTTCAATCAAGGAATTCTCAAATGATACAGTTGGAGAATGCTTTTAATATAAACATTGAAGTTCATGGAAACACCTTAGTAAATGTTGGAGATAAGGTAACAGTTAATATTCCTTATACAGCGGCCGTAAAGGGGGAAAGTGTATACGATAGAATATATTCGGGCCCATTTCTAGTCAAAAAAATTAGACATGACTTTAATATATTATCCCAACCAGCACAACATACAATGCATTTGAATCTAGTAAAAGATTCATTGGAGGAGCGCATGGGTGCGCCAGACGATAATTATGAACCAGCTGCTTTAGAGAGTGGCCTTATTGAAGAATACGAATACACTACTTAAAAAGGAGAAAGCCCACACACAAAAACTCTAATTCAATATCCAAAAAATCAAATCTGAAAAAGGGAAAACCAATGCAAAAACTAAAGAATAGGATTAAGAAGATGAATTTTCAAAAACATGCTCGTGAGTATCTACCACTTTCTGATAATGATAAATATATTATACGTCTAGCAGGATATCGAAAACAAGAGTTAAGAGGAAGACTTGATGAAGACATTTTACGAACTACAGGAAGGGTTGTACGATCCCAACATATTTAAAGCATTCTTTCTAGCTGGTGGGCCCGGCAGCGGTAAGTCATACGTTGCCGGCCGCACCACTGGTGGTACAGGACTCAAATCAGTTAATTCAGATGAACCATTTGAGCATCTGCTGAAAAAGGCTGGACTGTCTCTGAAGATGCCACCAGAACAACAGGAACCAAGAGATGTTGTGCGAGGTAAAGCAAAAGACATAACTGCTGCAAGAAAAATAAACTATCTTGAAGGTCGCCTTGGACTTATCATAGATGGCACAGGTAGAGATGCAGATAAGATATTAAAGCAGAAAGCTGGTCTTGAAGAGCTGGGGTATGACACATATATGATCTTTGTGAACACCTCTCTGGATGTTGCACTACAGCGTAATGCAGAACGAGCACGATCTGTTGCAGAACCTATCGTAGTCAAATCATGGAAAGATGTACAGGCAAACATAGGTAAGTTCAGTAATATGTTTCGGGGTGGATTTATTGTGGTTGATAATAACGATGCTGGTGAGGATATCTTCAATCAAGTATCTAAGCGAGTGAGGGGCTTGCTTCGTAAGAAAGTCACGAACACCAGAGCAAAGAGCTGGATGGCAGCAGAACTCGCAAGAAAACAACGAAAATAATGCTTGACAAACCTTTTTGAGTATGGTAGCATAAGACATACTAAAAAAAGAGGTTGTTATGGAAGAAGGTTTCCTAGTGCTCAGAGATGGTGAAATTGTCGGTAAAGAATCAGACCTAGGCAATGCTGAAGAACTTGGCATGGTTATGCGTGAAATGCACCCCGAATCGGTAGTAAAAATAAAAGAATTTGTGGGTTGTATAGTAGAGAGCTCCTAATTATTTTCACTTTTCCAATGATTTCAATGACTTACGAGGTACGATTTTCCTTGACAAATACTATATTTTTTGGTATAGTATAACTGTAATGATGAAAAAGAGAGAGAAATTGATGAATATCGGAACCAAGATTATCGGAAATTATGGTGCAATGATCCCATTATGGTATGGTGAAGTTGTCGCTGTTGAGACTTTTGATGTCGGCCCCTCTGATCCAGAAGTAAAGGTCAGGTGGGATAATGGTTCTACTACATCGGTGGTCACTAGTGAGATCATTGAACGATTGCCTGATGGAAGCACTAATGCTGCCGTTGGTTCGCCTATTGGAATTTATACTGAGGAGGCATATTATAATGCTTAGTTTGATAGCTACTGGTAAGACTGTTAGAGAAAACAAGTCTGCCTTTCTTTTTGGTCATGGCAACTATCGCTATGAGATAGAGACAAGGAGTAGTGAATACTTCTCCGAAAATGAGGTTTTTGAATCTTGTTATGAGGATGCTCTGGCAAGGTTTGGTAGAGTGGTTAATACAGTTAATTTTGCAGAAGAGGTTAAATAATGTCTGTTTATGTATCTGAGAGTTCTGAGTCTGTTACGTCTGGTTTGTCTAAGATGAAGGCTGCCATGATTGAGGACTATAAGAATTTCGGTGGTGAAATGACCGATATTCGGAAGAGAATGTGTGCTGAGTATGCAGAGAACTTTACAATCACCTACGGTAAGAAGTATATCAAGATTACCGAAAAGGGTGGTGGTGTAAAGGCGTTTGTCGTTGGTGTTGACAACGATAAGAAGTTCAAGAAGGGTGACATTCTGAAACCCGCTGGTTGGGCTGCCCCTGCTCGGAACGCTGCTCGAGGAAATATCCTTGAGGGGAACTACGCAATTGATTGGACAGGGCCTTTATATCTCTGATGAGTAGGTCATGGTACACTCAACGAGCATGGGATAGAATTGTTGGTTGGGGCAAGGTGCCAAAAGAGTATAGTAAGCCGGAAGGTAAAGATGATGGGAAAAGTGAAGACGAAAAAGACTCTGATACGAGCACTAACGAACACGCTTCGGAATGAAACTGTTTCAGTAATTCATGCTGCATACGAAGATTCGCCGAGGACTGTAGCACTGGTCAACGTAGAAAAGACATTGACCACCAAAGAGAAGTTGGAAAGAGCATATATGTTGACCAACTCAATTGATGCTGCTTGGTATACGAGTGAAGAAGTGGTCTATATGGGGCCAGAGAAATCATGTCGTAGCACTAGTGTTGGTGATATGGTTCTTATTGGAACCAAGAAATACAAGTGTGAAGTTGCTGGATGGAGCGAAGTATGATACGGAAAACCACTGTAGATAAAAATATACTTGATCTGGATGGCCCAGATGGTAATGCTCATGTTTTGCTTGGGTTGGCCAGTAGGTTATGTTCGGAAATTGGTTTTGGCTCTGATATGAAAGAATCCATTCTCGCTGAAATGAGGTCTGGTGACTACAAGAATCTTGTCAAGACATTTGATGAACATTTTGGTAGTATTGTAGTGTTAGAAACAACAAATGAGGAGTTGTTAAATGCCTAAGGTTAGTGCTAAACGTGCAAAGATTGATGCTGCAAAATCGTCTGCACCCAACGTGCCAGGCGATACTTGCCCGACAATTAATTATGTTCAAGAGATCATTGGTCAACTAGCTGATCGTGGTGATGAGTGGTCGGACAAACAAGCCAATGCGATTACTGAGTTGCTTGAATATGTGCGTGATGCAAATTTTGAGTTGCGTAATTCATCAAAATACTGGTACGACAAATATAAGGAAGCAGCATAATGTGGAAATTTAAAACTGATTGTAAGGGTGAAAAGAACTCTGCTGTTGTAAGGCGTTTGACTATGTGTGAAGTTGATCTAACTTCAGCTGAGAGTCGTTCTGAGTTTGGTTATTGTTATTTGGAGTATGTTAGATGATAACATTTATTTTAGGTCTTTTGGTAATTATTGCCGGAGTTGCCGCAGTCGAAGGCACTGCTGGTATTTTTGTTGGCGCTATGACTGTACTGGTCGGTGCATTACTTATGCTATGGGGCATTTGTAATATGGACAGGGAGAATTTAGGTTAAATGTTAAAAGCAATGTTAATAATTTCTTCATTGGGGGGCGGTAATGATCTTACTGTTAAAATGCCCACTATGGAAGATTGTCTTGCGGCGAGGATAGAAATACAGAAGCAAGATGACTCATTGAAAACTCTTTGTATTCCTTCTGTTGATGAAACAGCAAAGGTACAAGAGTTTTTTGATATATTCATGGGCATGATTCAAAAACTAAAGCGTGAAGGGGAGTCAGATGGAATCGATAGATTTGAGCAATGCGACAGACAGTGGGATAAATGTAATGAACAGTCGCATAACGAGAGCCTACGAAGCACAGAATAATGCAAAGTCCGAATGGGGTAAGCATTATTGGAGTGTTGTTTTAGCCTATCTACTACGGCAGGCAAATCGGTTGAACTAAATAGTAGTATGGTAACACTAACAGAAAGAGCAAGAGACTATTTAAAATCTGTCTCTGAAGGTGGTTATGTATCCCTCGGCGTAAAAGGTGGGGGATGTAATGGATTCCAATACGTTTGGGATCACGCTAAAAACTGGCCAGATGTAAAATGGTCTGCTCCTATTGACGATGTATTGGTGCTTGATCCTTTTGCTGAAATACATATATTAGGTAGCACAATAGACTATGTAGAGGAGCTTGGTGGATCATTTCTATCCATAAAGAATCCTATGCAAAAAAGTTCATGTGGATGTGGGGAGAGTTTCAGTGTATGAATATAGTTGCAAAATTGTAAGAGTTGTTGACGGTGATACGGTTGATGTTGATATTGACCTAGGCTTTGGTGTATGGATGCATAAAGAGAGGGTACGACTTCACGGCATAGATACGCCAGAGAGTAGGACAAGAGACTTAGAAGAGAAAAAATATGGCTTGCTTGCTAAAGAACAAATACTGTTCTTCTTGCCTGAAGGCTCTATGCAAACTCTTGTAACAGTCAAGGATAAAGCAGGCAAATTTGGTAGAATTTTGGGTAAGTTTAAGATTGTAGACCCTGTAACTGCATATGATACGACTGTTAATGATTGGATGATTAAAGAACATCATGCCGCACCGTATTTCGGGCAAAGTAAAGATGAGATTGCACAAATCCATCTTGAGAACCGAAGTAAAGTGGTAGATATTCGTGATGTTGTCAATAACAGATGATTTTCTAGATGAAGCTTCATTTAAAGCTCTAGGAAACACCTCTATGGTGTACTCTAAAGTACATTGGGTAGGTAGAACTGCGAAGCCTGAGAACGCATTTCATGAGTTAGTTCACAAGATATTCCGCCATGCATGGTCTGATGGTCATAGTTCTATATCTGGTGCAACAGCATGGTGGAACATTCGCCCTATTGACCCCAAACCGCATAGTGATTTAATATCATACTGCACATCTAATGGTGTGGATTATACACCTAATCCGCCACCTACTACTACATTCCTATATTACTTAAAAGGCCCTACTTCTGGTGGACGTTTGAATATATACACTCAACCATCATTAGGGTTATTAGGGTATGAATCAGAAATAGATTCCATAGCAGCAATACCAAATCGTTTAGTATCCTTTCCTATTGATTATATTCATGCGGTGCAACCCTATAGTGGCAATCGTGTATCCATTGGAGTAATCTTCTGGAACACTCTGCCTACCATATATGGAGAAACAAATCCGAATATAAATGACTCCTATGATCGCCCTTGGGTAAAAGAAGAGAACCAAGAGGGCAACATAAAATTAACTAAAGAGTATATAACAGATGTAATAGGGCATCCAGTTTAATGTTGTATATTTCACCACCATTTGGCAACTATATTTCATGCCCAAATACTACTCGCATTAGAGGAACATTTACTGCGAGTCGTAGAAGGGGCCTTATATGGAATACGCTACGCTCTCTGCGGCCTATCAGGGGTGGATGGATAAATCAGGTAGGATTTAGAAACAAGGGCCTGGAAAACATATCTAAATTTGACGAGAAATCTGTATATTCTATCGCAGCAATAGATAATAAGTGGAGTAGATTGTTTGCACTGTTGCCAGAAGATGCTAAAGTTGAACTAAATGTGGGTTGTCCAAATGTTGGCTCATATACTCTTAAACGAGCGGATTTAAAGGCTTTTACAGAGCATCATGAGGATGTCATAGTTAAAGTTTCGCCCTTTGTCAAGACAGAATTTTTAGATGATTGTCAGGAATTAGGAGTAAGGGCAATTCATCTCTGTAATACTTTACCTACACCCTATGGAGGCATATCGGGTCAACAGTTAAAAAGGTATAGTTTGCCCTTGGTCGAGTCTGTAGCAACTACATATAATATGGATATAATCGCTGGAGGCGGTATATACTCTGCTCAGGATATAACTGATTATGCAAATGCTGGTGCCAAACACTTCTCAATATCAACATTGTTTATTACTGCCCCTTGGAGATTATCAGAAATTAGAACAGCCGTAGGGGCTGTAGGAGAGTAAACATGGAAAAATTATGGGTGATATGGGCTTTAATATCGCCAGTTGAGGGTTATACATTTATCAACCCTGGCCCATTTGCTACCAAAGACGAATGTATATACAGTGTATATACTCACTATGGCGATATGCAGAATCTTATTGTTCAAGAATATAAATTAACAGGGAATCGAATTATTCCCATATACTGTGTAAATAAAAAACTCATGGAAGAGTTTATGAAGAAAGGTGACATTAGAATTGAACGAGATAAAGAGTAAGTATACCTTTGTATCCCAAGAGGGTGATACATGGGCCAACGTGTGTATTCGTGAGGGTAAATTCAAGGACGTTATCTACAACTATGGTAAAGTTTCTGTTAATCATAGAGAAGAAAATGACGATGGTTCCTTGCCTTTTCGCTTTGAGTATAATATAATAGATAATGCATCAATAGAACGTGAGGAGTTTGGAAATGACTTCTTTACGTTGATTGGTGACATATTGGTAGATATTATAGATGAACAATTAAAGGAAGAGAATCTTGAACTCATTGAACGCTCACAAATCAACACCAAATACCCAAGCTGACATGTCACAGACAATAGAACGAACCGCACTCACTCAACTAGTCACCAACGAGCAATATGCTCGTAAGGTGCTACCGTTTATGAAGGGCGACTACTTTTCGGACAAGACAGAGCGTACAGTATTTGAGGAAATAACCAAGTTCGTAGATAAGTATAACAAGATACCCACACAGACCTCGCTGGAGATAGAGGTATCAGGAAGAAAAGACTTAAACGAGGAAGAGTTTAAAAAGGTTGTTGCAGTCATTCAAACATTGGAATCAACCGATGTAGATTTTGACTGGCTGGTGAACACAAC
>VTLG01006462.1_pt1 | contig 14535 bp, 19 predicted proteins | sample 4694571 | NCBI WGS metagenome assembly VTLG01 (sample SAMN12604809, study PRJNA352737) | marine metagenome | biome: ENVO:00000447; feature: ENVO:00000209|ENVO:00000569|ENVO:01000036; material: ENVO:00002151; isolation source: viral sequences binned using virsorter ...
ATTGTATTTGACCATCATTAGATCCACCATCACCATTTACAGTTAATCCATTATAATTTGTTGTAACAGTTGCACCTGTTAATGTTTTAGATGCCATTGTAGTTGGCAATCTTGCATCATTTAAAGTGCCTGAAGTAATATTTGATGCTCCAATAGACGCTACATCAAATGTGCCATACGCAACAATATCTATTATGTCGTTTGCTGTAGCACCTGAAGCTAATACAACAGATGTACCTGAAGTAACAGTTACGTCTGTGCCATTAACTAATTTAACACCATTAAGATAAACGTCTATAAAACCAGCGTCATAAGCTAAAGTATTTCCATTATCGTCTGATCCTGTAAATGTAGTTTGGCTTCCTGAAGCTGTATATTTAAATCTAGCTGATGTACCATTTACTGTTGAACCTGCGGCTGCCCAACCAGATGATTTATAAACTTTTAATTCATTAGCTGTTGTATCAAAATAAAGATCACCAACATCTAAACTAGAATCTGGTGCTGAACTTGCTACTCTATATCTTTCACCAAAACTATTTACTCCAGTTATGTTTGCTGCTGTAGTATTAACATTGGCTATTGAACCTGCCACTGTATTGACGTTAGCTATTGAGCCACCAACATTGTTAATATTAGTTGTAGCTCCTGCTACAGTTCCAATATTTGAAGTATCACCAGCGACTGTAGTTACGTTGCTAGAAATACCAGCCACCGTTGTTATATTTGAGTCAATACCTGCTAATGTGTTTATGTTTGTAGCATTTCCAGCTACGGCAGTAATGTTAGAATTATTGTTAGCAACCGTTGTAATGTTAGAAGCTATACCAGCCACTGTAGAAACTTCAGTAGCTTTAGGAACTAATCTTGTAAATGTGTAAGTATTTAAAGTTGATGTTGTTTCAACTAACATTCCAAAACCACTTGCTATTGGCGATCCAATAGACGCTGTGATTCCAGTTATTGTTACTGCTGTTCCTGTTGTTGTCGTTGCGTTTGTAGATTGACCTGTGCCTGTATTATAAGTTAATCCACCTGCATCTGTAATTGAAACGATTGTACCAGTTGTTCCCTCTGGATCAGGGTTAGTTGTTGGAAAACTTGTTTCGTTTGCTATAGGAACAAAACCACCAACTTCATCTACTAAATCTATAACTCTTGCATTGATAGCTGCAGTCGTTGCGATAAAACTATCACTGTTTGACCAAGTTTGACCAGAATTAATTGTTTCTGAACTATCAGCATTAAAAAATCTACTGTTGGCTGCTTGTGTTGTGTAAAAAGTATTGTCATCTGGAGTATGACCAGATTGTTCAGAATTTATTATAATTGCTGCATCTGCTATTTTTGCAATTGTAACTGCATCGTCAGCAATTTTATCTGTAGTAACATTTGCATCTGTAATTTTAGCAGTTGTAATTTGTGCGTCTGCAATATGTGCAGTATCAATTGAACCATCTACATAATGTTCTGAATCAATACTGTCGTCTGCAATTTTAGCACCAGTAACTGCATCTGCATTTATTTTAGCAGTTGTTACATTGTTGTCTGCAATCTTTGCAGTGGTTACATTAGCATCAGTAATTTTAGCTGTAGTAACTGCATTGTCGCCTAATTTTGTTGTTGTAACTGCACCAGCATTAATTTTTGCTTCAGTAATTGCACTAGCATTAACTTGTGATGCTTGAACTGCATTATCTGCAATTTTATCATTATCGACTGCATCATTAGCAATTTTTGCTGTTGTTACAGAATTAGATTTTAAATTAGCAGCATCAATAACATCTTCAGGTATAGAGTCGTTTGTATTAGATAAAGCTGCAACATAAACTGCTGATATAGCTTCGTTTGATAATGAGCCACTATCCCAAGTTACATTAACTGTTGTGTTTGAAGAAAATGATGAGCTTGATATAGTTCCATAAATTGTACCTGGCGTTGAAGCTACTAATTTAATTCTTCTATGTTGATGATAAATAGAAGTTACATCTACACCAGCTATTGTAAAAGATGTGCCTGAAGCATAAGCTGCAGTATAAGTTCCATCACCATCGCCATATTCTACCCACTGACTGTCGTTAAACCACTCTCTAGTGTTTTTCATTAACGCCCTAATAGCGTTATTTAAATTACTTGGAAGCATACCCTCTCCAACATTAATGCTGTTTAGAGAAGTATTACTTGCTTGTGTTGTTGAATAATCTTTTATACCTGCCATAATTTTAGTTCATAAACCAACTAAAAGCTTTATTGCTTTCAGTATTGTTTTTGTTAATTAATGTGTTTACAGCTTCCTCTAGCTGTCTTTGAAAAAATTCTTGTGTTTCAAATGAGTAACGTACATTGTCAATATCAACTTTATCACTCATCTAGTACCGCCTTGTGTTGATTCATAATCAACGCCTTGAGCATGTGTCCAAACTGTTCCACTTGCAATTTTAACATTTGCTCTAACATATCGACCTGATTGTATAATCGCATTAAAACCATGACTATCCATTGAGGTTGATGATGAGGCAGTTGGATCGTCTGCTAATCTATTTCTAGTTTTTAAAATAACAGAAGCTTCACTATCTACTAACGGTCTAACACCAGTAACTTTACTAATATAACCATCGTATAATTCTTTTTCTGTGGTTTCTAATTCTGCTTCTAAATTAGTACCTGAAAAAATTGCTGCTTTATAATCGTTAGTTATTGCTCCTAATGATTGCTGACCACCATTCCAAAAAGCAGTGTCTAATGAAATATTAATATTATCAATATTTTGAGATATTAAATCCATTAACTCAACAGTGTAAGCACCAACAAATTGTGTAAATATTGTTGAGGCGTTTGCTTCAGCAGTAGTCCACTTTTGAGTTACATAATTGTAAATTAAAAGTTTGTCGCAAATACCTGTTGTATTAGCACTGTCATCTTTAGATGGGTAAAGCCATAATGCTAAAGTATTAAACGGATCAACTGCAGCTACTATTCTATCATAGAAAGCTTTATTGACATCGTTTTCAAAAAATCTATTTACTTTTTCAGCACCAATAGCAATAACTTTATCACCATTAATTTCAAAGAAACCATCGTCAGCATAAAAGAAAACCCTTCGGTCATCTTGACAAACAGTTTTGCCATACACCGCACCTCTGTTTGGTGATATTACTGAAAATCTAAATACAGTAGCTCCACCAACAAAGTCCATTCGAACTATTTGGTTTTGTCTAAATACATAACCAACTTCACCAGAAGTTATGGCTACAATTTGACCACCACTTCCAGGTAAATCTTGAAAGTCAGCATTTTTAGATCCTGCTGTCCAAGTTGCTATGTCATTAATACCAGACCACTGTACTCTGTTTGTATTGTTGGTTTGGTTTCCTGTAACTAAAAAATCTCTTATAACGCCACTCACTCTAAAAGTTGGTGGTGTACCATCAGTAGCTATTGCAGATAAATTTGCAAAGTTTGTTGAAGTACCCATTAAAAAATATTGGGGTGCATCAACTCCATTACTAGCTATGATATAATTACCAAATTGAGTAAACGTCCAAAAATCTGTATTTGTACCAGTTAAAGAACTTTTTCTTGATGTAAAAGTTCCAGAAGCTAGTTGGTATAAATCTGTATTCGTTGCTACAAAATTAAAAACTGAACCTGTACTATCTCTAAATGATCCTGCACCTCTTGAATCCTTGCCTAAATTATTAGAGCTGTAAGTTACTAAAGATGGAAAAGGTTTATAGCTTGTAGCTGCATAATAAACATTCTTTGCCACATTAGCACCTGGATTTAAATGTGCTGGTTGATCTGGTAGCCATTCGCCAAAAGCGACTTGCATGTATTCTCCTATGTGTTTGTTACAACATTTTGCGAAACGTCATTAAACCGACTTGCCACTGTATCTTCAGAACGTATTTGTAATGGCGAACCACTAAACTGATCTTCTCTATCGTTCTGTTCTAATCGTTCTAATGCTGTTGCGTACATTTGTTGCCACATAGCAAGTTGATTTGGATTAACACCGCCTAAAAAGTTTGCGGCATGAAATAATGAGCCATACAAATAAATTGCAGGATGGCTTGTTAAAATATAATTTGTTGTGTTTGAATCTGATAAAGCATCAAACGATTTATAAAAATTTAAAATTCCTGAATAGCTTATATCTGGTTTAGGGGAAAATCTAAAATTATCACCTAGTATAGTATAAACTGTAGGTAAGCCTTCTGTTGATGTACCTTTTAATTGATCCATCTGTACTGGCGTTACATATCTTAAAGGATATTTTAAAGTTGTTTGTAAAATGTAAAAATCTCTAACTTGTAAAAAACCTGTAGGCACAGCAACAGTTTCTGCATTGACTGTTAGTGTGCTTTGGCTGTGCATTTGTCTAATTCTTAATTTAGCGTTAAAATCTGCTTCAGCTAAAGTAATAAAATCACCAGCTATTTCTGTAGTTAAATCTGATCGGTTTAACCAATTTGCTATAGCTGATTTTAATTCTGTATAATTTGATAGTGCCATTAAATTTTGCCTGGTGCAGTTCTAAAATATTGATATTCAGAACTGTTTAATTTTGTTTTTAAAATTTTTTGTTGTACTTGTTTAGGTAAAGCAAACCAATTGCTTGTGCCATTGTACTCTTGCGACCACAATTCCAATATTAATACTGGTATAGAGGCTACTCTTTTAAGCTCTTTAGTTTTTGAATAACCGTCATTATGAGTATAAAGTTTTTTGTTACGATCTAATAAAGATTGAGCATTAAGACTACGTTTTATAGTTACACCTTTAGAGTCAGTATTATCGTAAAATGTGGTTGATACTACTCCATCATTTTCTTTTAATATTTTTTTCATGCTTTGCCTTGTCCTCTATATTTAGAACGATTAGGAATCCTTTTTGAGTAAGATTTCGCATGTCGTCCTGGTCTTTTTTTTGATGTAGTTTTTGTGTATGTGTTAACGCCCCACTTCGGAAGCTTTTTGCTCATTAGCCAGACATTTCAGTAACATATACGTTAGTAGAGCTACCATGAAAAACTGCTATTTTTTGACCTGGACTTACTTTAAAAACTTCTATCTCACCTGATGGCAATAAAAAACTTGTTGCACTAGCTGTTGGTGCTGCACCAAAAGCAATATGACAGTTTGCATCGCCAACTACTCTTACATATTCAGTACCAACACCAAAAGCTGTTGAAGCTGTTGATGAGTTATTAGTATTTAATTTTTGAGTAACGCCTGGTCTTAAACCATAATTATATGACATTGTTTACCTTGTTATTATTAATTAGTTGTTTTGGGCTGTTTAGCGTACAGCCCTGTAAACGCTTATCTTCTGATAACAAAAGTGAAATTACACTTACAAGTACCAGACGATGCTCCATCAGTAGTAATTTTGATATAATCTCCATCATTTACTGCATTTAAAGCTGTTGGTTCAGATGTTCTTACATCACCTACCGCATCACCTGCGTAAGGGATAGTAATTCCAGAGTTAGTTACTACTGTTGTTGGCGATTCTGTTGTATTAAAAGTAATCGCTGCATCAGCAGTTGCTACTGCTCCGTCTTGAACCATTATAATTTTTATAATTTTACCTTTATCAGGTACAGCTACAAAAGTTGAACTTGCTGTAGATGCGTCATCTAAAGATGCAGTTATAAAATAATCGTTTAATGTTCTCATGTTTTATCCTTATTGAGTTGCTTCGTTCCGCCTATGAAAAGACTTCAAAGACCAAAACAAAATGGTTGATGTTAAAAATAGGGGGCTTGGTAGCCCCCTATAATTTTATTTATTATGATGTTGTAACGTCAAATATTCCACCAGAAGCACCTTCGTTTCTGCTCTCTAATGTATATTCAGCCAAGATAAATTTCTTCTCTGCATCACCTGTTTTAGACAAGTCTGAAAGTTGGAAATCTCTTAAGAAAGATACTCCCCACATATCAGGTTGAATAACATATACCGATCTTGATCTTTGGAATCTGTTCGGTACTACTTGTAGAGTTGAAAAGTCTGACTCATAAACGTCCACACTTGCAACAAGTCTTTTGTTTTCTGCTGGGTCAAATCTAGTTGAACCACCTGTAAAACCAGAAAGCACTTGTTTATTAAATGCACCACACATGATCATTGATGGATCTCCACCACTGTCAAAACATTCTCTTACAACTTCTTTAAGTTGAGATTCTGCGAATGCTCTTTGTGTTCCATCAGTTCTAGCGTCAGAGCCATCCCCAGTTGGGTTAGCTGCTGAACCAGTTCCGATGCTAGTGTTTGTCGTAATCCAAGACTCAATACCGCCTAATGCTCTTGCAGTGTTTACTGCCGCACCAGCCGCTTTAGCTTGGTTTGCAAGTAAAATAGACTCCATATCTCTTTTCAGCTCTTTTGCTGATTTAGAAATTTGGTAAGCCATTTCATTGTTTCTTCCAGCACTGTTTACCGCAATGTTAGTACCAGAAACAATAGCAGCTTTCGTTGAAATCTGCGTATGGTTTGTTCGTCTAACAGTTGGGCTTAATGTTGGAAAAGATACTTCATCACCTTCAGAAACTTTATTGCTTGTTGAAGCTGCTGCTAGTGAATCAGTTTGCCATTCATGTAATGTGTTAGTAGCTTTTGTTTTACCAACTCCACTCATGAAAGGTGTGTCTGTCGGACTAATATTGTAAATTATGTTCGACAGGTCTTCTCTTATACCTTTCGTTGTAAACGTCTGGTATGTGTTTGTTATTGCTGCCATGTTATCACCTTATTTAAGTTAATTGTTAATCACATCCAAAAAAACAGCAGTGGCATCTTTAACATGCCCTGATTTTTTCAGACGACTCAACTTCTCCTTAAATTTTTGTGTATTTACACTTCCCTGATCCTTTTTCGCACCAGATGAAAAAACTTTGCTAGGTTTAGTAATTTTTTTTGCAATATTAGGCTTTGCCTTTTGCAAACCTCTATACTTCATAGCATCGTTTACCAACATAACAATTCGATGGTCATAAATTTGACCAATTTCTTGATCGTTAAAACCATAGCCCACAAGATAATTTCTCATGTCGCTTTTAAGCGTTGATGATTTTGCAGGATCTGAAAACTCTGGTACTTTCGTTGCCAGTTGTTTTTGTTGATCTATTACAAAAGTTTCAAGCTCTTTTTGTTGTGCAGCTTTAGTGTGTTGCAACGCTTGATTAAACTTATCTTGTTTACGTTTCAAACGATGCTCAACCCTAGCCGCTTCTGTTGGGTCTTCATCATACAACTTTTCTAAATCCACAGCGTTTATCTCTGAATTGATCTGTTGTTTGGCTACTTGCATCAGTTGGTTTAAATCACTCAACTTTTGGGAGTAGTCTTGTTTTTGCTTATCCGATTGAGATAGAAATTGTCTTTTTTCAAAAGCCAATTCTTCTGTCTTTCTTCGGTAGTCCGCATCTCTTGAGTAACCATTTCTTAATTCGTCTAGGGTAACATCTAACTCTTGACCTGCCACTTTAACTTTGTAGGTTGAATTCTGTTCCTGTTGAATCTCATTTGTTTGTTCTTGAGATACTTCTTCTTCATCAGTAGCTTCCTTTTCAGGTTTGGCTTCTGACGTTTGTTCTTGAGCTTCAGGTTGATCTGTTTCAGATTCCTTACTAGGTTGCTCTTGAACTTTGTCTTCTTGTTTTGTGTCTTGTGTTTGTTGTTGTGTATCTTCTTTCGAAGCTACATCACTAGGTTCTGTTTCACTTTGTGGGTTTAACAGACCAGTAATGGATTCTGCCGCTTTGACAGTATCAGTTTTTGCTTCCTTTAACGGATTAGCGAAATTGTCTGACATTTTTCCTCCATATTATTGTTATGCTCCCTTATGGGTTGGCATATTTTAATCATTAGGATTAAAATTTCTTTTGTTGTTCTTGGGATCGTAAATCTTCTAATTGTTTTTTAGCTAATTTCCCAGTCTCAACTAATTCTGTAAAATGTTGTTCGACTTTGCCTATAATATTATAAGCTAACCACAATTTTTCTCTTGTGGTTTCTTCTCCAGCTCCAGTTTTAAATAAACTGTCTGAATATAATTTTTTTAATTTATTTATAGAGTCTATAAATAATGGACTCTCTAAAATTGCCTTTGCTTGATCTGATTTACTTATTTCCTGGTGGAGTTTGTTTTTGTCCTGCATCAATGCTCTCTATATCCTGTTGTAATTGATTAGTAGATTGTTGTGCAGCTTCAAAACTTTTATATTCATTAGAAAGTAAAAGTTTGTTTAGATCAGCGTCTGCTTTTATTTTAGCAGCATCAAGTTGTGTGTTGTATTTTAATTCTAATTCTTTAATTTTAGTTTCAAACTCAAGTATCATTTTTGCATTTTTACTTTGCATTTCTTTGAGCTGTAACTCTAGATCCGCTTGTTTACGCTTATTCTCTGAATCAATACGACTAAATTCAATTTTTTCAATAGGCGTAATTGGGGGAGGCGGTGGGGGTGTTACTAACTGCATCCCCACCTCTGGATTCGTAAAGTAATTTTCCACATTTTTTAGCCCTGCGTTTTCTATAATTTTTGCCAAGCTATTATAAATATTTTTTAAGCTTACCATTGGGTATTCTCTACCACCTTGTAATTGCCAAGCTTGAATTTGTTTTTCTAAAATATTATTTAAAATAATTAATTGTTGCTCTTTGCTGCCAGACCCTAAACCAACTGTTATAGAAATATTATATCTATTTCTCCATTCTGTAGGTTTAACTGGAACAAATTTATTATTTAATTCAACAATTCTTTCTTTGTCTTGATATTTGCAAGTTAATTCAAAAACTCTTTTAAATAATTGTTTAACGCCTGTCTCACTAAAGATTCTAGCAATTAACTCCATACGCATTTGTGTTTGCGTCATTAAAGTATTAATTCCAGTCGCTGTTTTGTTTAAACTATCAGCGTCTAATCCTTGAGAATATCTTGTTACACCAGTTCTAGCTTCTCTAACCGTATCTAAATACTCAAGCAATGGAAATGCTTGTTGAGATATAGTTTGAGATTGCATTGGGAACATAACCTGTTGTGGTGGTTGTTTAGTTCTTACAATACCGCCTGGTCTTGACGTTAATAAATCATCAAGATTAACCATGCCATCCATAACAGCTACTCTGTTATTATTTGTTAGATACATATTGTCTAACAATTGTCTCATTACAGTTGATTTAACTAATTGTACGTCTTCAACTAATTCTGAAACAGACCGACCAAAAAATCGGTGTGGCATTGGGATAGGTGTTAAACTACAGAAAGGAATAAAATCACAAGGATAATTTTCTAAAATTTGATAGCTGCTATCTCCAGCAACACAAATTTTTCGAAGTTCAGCTACTCCATCGCCATCATAATCAATATTGACATAGCATTCGTAAACTTCAATTTTTTCTGTAGATTTATCAGGTGCGTTTTGTCTTGGTGCATCTGTTAAACCATTAAATCTAGCTAATTGCTCTGTGTTATAAACTTCAATTTTACTTGCAGCTAAAGATTCAACTAAATCTTTGTCATAACCCATTTCTATAAGCTCTGATCTTGTTTTATAAACTTTATGAGCTACAAAATTTGAGTCTTCAATACTTTTAGCTGTTGATTTAATTAAAAATTCCTCTGGGGGAATATTTTCAATCTTTACTTTTCCAAATTCTGAAAACCTTTTAATAACTGCGTTACATAACTTTGGTACATCCGCTTTAAACGTCTCACCATTCGCTTCAGCCAAAATTTTAAGTTCGTCAATTTTCTTTTTAGCATTTTCATCTATAAACTCCTCTTTTTCGACAAGTTCCACATTGTCGTCTTGCATTAATAGATAGTATTCGTCTTGACTTAAATTTTTATATGTTTCTTGCTCTACTTTGGATGACTCATCCCAGTAAACTTTCACAATTCCATTTTTTTCTAACAAAGCGTCTTTAAACCAAGTATATAATATTTGAAAACCTGGATTGTCTTTGTAAAAAATGTAATTAAGATAGTTTGTAGCTTGATCGGCTACCCCTACATCTTCAGCTTTGACTGGCTCACATTTTACAACTTGATCGGATGCTGTAAAAATTCTTAAAAGGTTAGGTAAGATAGTTTCTATAGTGTCAGCGACATCGGTTGAGACCACTTGTGATCTACCATCGATTTCTGTACCTAATTTATCTCCTAAATAATATTCAATCGATTTTTTTCTTTGTCTTGATAAATCGCCACCTAAAAAATCTTGTGATATTGATATTTCAGAAGCTATAATCGATTGTAATTCTAAATCTGTTAATTTTGCCATATTAAACTATATAATTTGTATTGACTGGTATTTTTTTTTTCCAATTTGATGTTTCTGCACCTTGACCAATAATGCCTGTTCTAAAAGCATCAGCACAGTGGGATGCGAAATTGTGCTGGGGTCTATTTTTAAAGCACTGGTTTTTTTCATCCCATTTCTTTTGATATGCTTTTAAATATTCAATACCTTTGCTACAGTTATTTTTATCAAACCAACAGTTGTGTAATGCTTTTCTTACTGCCTCAATTCCATCCTCTATGGACATCTTTGGGGCGACTTCGAAATTGATGCCTAATTCAGCAGCACTTTCTAATCTTGTTTTTCCATAATTACCAAGCTCCCTTACCTTAATGTCATGGGGGGCAATGTATCTGGAATATTCATAACCTTTATTTTTCAAAATTTTGGCGTAATGGTCTAAACCCTCACCGCTATTTTCATAATAATCGATTAATCTTATTTCACCTTTATACTTTTGAACAAACCACATTGCTGTACTGTCGTTTATTCCTAAATCAAACCAAACTTCAGTATCAAGGTTATCGTCATAAGGAACTTCGCAAATTTTATCTTCTTTTTCTAACTGCTCAATAATAGCTCCAAAATATGAACCTGTTATTGCAGCTTGAAAAGAACATTCAAACTCCTGATCGTATAAATCAGGCGACATCACTTGTTGTGCCGCTTTTAATTCCTCATCATCTAAAATTTTTGTTTCACTAGCTTTAAAAACGCAAGTGTACCAGCTTTTGTTTTGTTTAGCCTGTTTATGCAAATCGTAAAACTGATTTCTACCTTTTGGCGTACCTATAAAAATACACCACCCTTTGCGGTCTGCTAAACTGGGTCTTATAACCTCTGGAAATAAAGTTGGTTTAATATTTTGCGTTTCGTCTAAAACACAACCGTCTAAAAAGATACCTCTCATAGCCTGGTCGTTTTCAGCTCCCATAATGGTTATTCTACCACCAGTAGGAAAATCGCATCTTAATTCAGACTCATTAAATTTTGTGCCAGGTATTTTACCAGCATACGTTTTTAAATAATCCCATGCGGTTGCTTTACCTTGCAAACGATAGGGTGATATAAAAACATATCTAGGGCTTGGCAAGGGATTTGTAAGGCATTTTTTAATCATGTGATTAATACACATAACTGTTTTACCTGCCCTACGATGAAGCACTAAAACATTAAATCGGTGCTTATCAATTTCCTTGTGTAAAAAATCTTGTAATTCTCTTGGCTTGTATGGAATAACGATATTCGGCACTTTAAAACAAAACCCCCCTTAATGGATTGTTCTATTCTGTGGAATATCTATTTTTTGTATGTCAAGCTTTTCAACTAGCTCATCGCTAAAATTCCAAGCTTCATAAACGTTCTTAAAACCGCCAAAATGTACTATCACAGAATTACTGTTTTCCATGACATAGACGATAGCTGTGTGAAAATCTTTATCCATTATTTAAAACCCTTTTTTGGCACTTGCGAAGACCTTTCGGCTTATTGTCGATTTTTTCTTGGATCTGCTTATGCCCTTTTTTTTACGTTTATTGACATAATACCAAAGACCTTTTTTTGCCACTTTGCCAGACTTGGTTTTGTGGAATCCTTTTGGAAGTGCCATAAATTACTTTTTAGGTAATGCTCTTTTAAGAAGCTCAATCTCTGCTTCGGTAATGTTGGTATTAACAACAGGTAAATTTTTTCCTAAAAACTCTCTTTCTTTATCTGATATTGCACCTTTAATATTTTTTATTTTATTTCTTAAAGATGGAAAGTTTTGTTTTAAAAAGTCTGCCATAATTTTTTTCCTAATATAGTTGTGTGTAGCTCCCCTGAATTTATTTGTACCCCCAATATATGCTTGGGGGGTGGGGTCGCTTAAAAACCCCCCATTTTTAGATTCTAAAACCTAAAAACACTTACTAATGATAAATAATCAGTAGTTTTTGGGTATTTGCTTAAAAAAATAGTTATTTGCACAACATTTGCACAATTAACTAATATTTTCTTTTCTTTTTGCCTTTTTTTGTTTTCTTTTTGTTCTTTTTTTTCTTTTTTTTCATTCTATAACGCTTTGTGTGCTAGTTTTGTGTGTAACTTACAAAAAAGAAAGCTTTGCAAAGGTTTTAGCACTTTAAACCTAGCATTACTTCTGCCATTTAACCATAATTGGGCTATTATCTATGCCAGTTAGCTGCAGATTGTCTTTCTTTTGGTAAACTTTTGGGTTTAATCTTTCACTTTTCCATTTAGCCATATCTAAATATGCTTTGACTAAATGTGTTTGTCCTAGATCCGTTTTATCTTTTGTTTTGCTATTAGCTAAAGCATCATTCAAAACATCTTGAGCATCTGAAAGCAGCCACTCAATACCATCAGATTTTGACTCTGAATATTGTTGTCTAACTTCAGGATATTTTCTCATCCAGGTTCTAAATGTTTCCCAACAAGGTCTATTCTCTTTATTGAGTGCTTGTCTAATGGACTGACCTTTTGCTAAATCTTCCATTATTTCATTAACTAATGCTTTGCTATATTTTGTCTTATTTGCCATGTTCTAGTAATGTTCCCTTAAAAGTTGTAATATACAACCATTATTAAGTAGTTGTATTTTGTTGCCATTTGATTATCATTTAATGATAACGAATCAATAGGAGGAAACATGATTGATTTAATTATGAACAGTAACCAAGAGCTTGTACTTATTATTTTGGTAACAATAATTACAGGTCTAATGTATCCGAAAGGAGACAAGTAATGAAAGCTAAACACTGGGCTGTTGTTAAAATGTTTGAAAAGCTAGGATTTAAAAATGTTAGCTTAAATTCAACATTTGGTAGTTTGACAAAGGTTGCAAAAAAACAACCTTATCATATTTACCAGTTTCCAATTAAGAAAGCGATTGAGAAACGTATCAATAAATAATTACATTAACTATTAGGGGTGTTAGAAAGGAAGAAAGATATGAAAGGACACCCCTAATAGTAAAAATAATTAAGATTCTACAAGATATAGAAATCCCATTATATTTTTTTATTCGTTGAAATGATGCAACTTGTCAAGCACTAAATAAATTTTTTTATACCTTGCTTGTTTATGGATTGGCAAAGTGTAAACAAAGCTCTTTTGTATTTATAAGCAATGGTCTGGTGAGACCAGTGCAACCAACCTTCCTTTTTAATTTGTCTAAAACTTTTTCGTCTAGGAAAATTTCTTTTAAAAATTAATAGACGATCCTCATAGTCAGCAAGGGGCATTACACTTAAAATAAATCCATATATTGTAAGTTGTCTTGCAGTTGGGATAATTCTTACAAAATTATCTTTTTCATAATACTTAAAATCATCTGGGCTAGGCAAAACCTCAAGCAAATCATACATTTGTTTAGCTTTCGGTGGTCTTACTGGCGGAAGCTTTGAATCAACAAAAGCTGCGATGCCTAAAAAGGCATCTAAATCTTGGATGGTGACAGGATCTTTAATCTCTATCATTTTTATCCTTATTAGTGAGTCTAGCAATAAAGTGCCCGAAACTATCCGTAGATAGCTTTTTTCTCATAATATTTATATCTTTAGAAGTATCGTAGCCCTTTTTATTTTTAATCCTATTAGCTTTAGCTTTTTGGTAATTAAAGTTAAATTTTTTTCTTAAATCATTAAGTAATTTAACAGAATCTATATTTACATACTTTTTTTCCATAAATTTCCTATATTTCTATTTATATATATCTCTCTATAGACCTACATTTTTTGCTACTAGGGTTAAGCATTTTTTGATGGTTCAGACTTGTGGATTTTTAGCTTAATAACATTTTTGCCAACAACCCTTTGCCTGACTCCTCTTTTCCTAATAGCATTTACAGCTTTTGATATAGATTTTCGTCTTGCCAAATTTTTAGTTATGTATTCTTGAAATTCTTCTCTTTTAAAAGTAAATTTATTGGGTTGGTTCTTTTGTGGCTGAAAAAAGGCAAAAAAGCCTAGCAAAACAAGTCTGTCCAAACATTTTAATAAAGTTCTGTGATCTTTTATGCCAGTTCTTTGCATAAAATACTTATGGCTTAATCTTATGCCCTTTGGAGCATTTTCAAACCTTTTGCATAATATTAATATTATTTTTTCATTAGCCGTTAGCAGCTTATTATCTAAAATTTCAATATCTACTTTTTCAAACGTCCAACTCATACTTCATTACCCCAAACATCCCAACCTGGTGTTTTTTGTCTAGCAAAGAGTTC
>VTLG01007258.1_pt1 | contig 14535 bp, 17 predicted proteins | sample 4694571 | NCBI WGS metagenome assembly VTLG01 (sample SAMN12604809, study PRJNA352737) | marine metagenome | biome: ENVO:00000447; feature: ENVO:00000209|ENVO:00000569|ENVO:01000036; material: ENVO:00002151; isolation source: viral sequences binned using virsorter ...
AATAAGTATGCCTCCAATAAGTTATACGAGCCCCCCAATGCTTTAATAAAGTTTTTAAGACATCGTAACAATTCATTACACTAAAATTGTTGTTTTCATCTTCATTATAAAACACGCTTGGCTTTACTTTTGTTTCTGCCATAGGATCTAAAGTAGAGCTTGGAGCTCCCGATCCGTGCCCCGTATTAAACCAATTTATTGCAGTTCGATACCTATAGTTAACACTCGCTCCCTCAGTCGTGAGAGCCGATCCGCTTTTTAATAAGATCTCTTTTATATAATAAGTAAAAGAATTATAGTCCGTGTATATTTCTGAACTATCATAAGGGGCCGAAGATCCCTCTTGAACAAAATCAATTTCTTTTAATAAAGATAATCCATCTGTAAAGCGTAATCGATATTCATAAGGATAATATTCATCAACAGTAGATGCAAGTTCATGCAATAAAAAACCACTCCACAAAGGCCGAAAACTTGTATTACTAAAATAAACGTGTACATATACGTCTCTTTCTTGATATGCCGAAGATCTAATATCTAATAAAAAATCATCTAATAAAGCATTATCAATTACAAGCGGGATCTCGCAAGTTGATGATATAATTTCAGTGAATCGATCTTCGCTCTCTGATTCCCATATCATTTTGGGGCCTCCTGATCCAAGAGTGATTTTAGTTGAGCTGCCTGTGTAATTTCTATCCCATATCTCAATATTATATATTAATCCATTATCTGATAAAAATTGAGAAGTGAATCTTATTGCTGACATTAAACTGCTCTTAATCTTTTATTAGTCATTCTTTCATTGCTTATAAAAATATCAGAGCCGCTTATCCTCCCGAATACTTCTACCTTTTGAGATCCTCCACCGATCATTGTTTTTAATTTTGATAAAGGAGCTACTACTTCGGGATTTGATTTTACTCCTGAATATTCTCCCATCAATGCCATAGTTGGGCCGCTTATTATTCCGCCTTCTGCTAAGGTAACCCCTAACATACTTCCAAGATTTTCTTTAATATTAACCATACTAAGAGCATCTTTAATATTTTTACCTCCTAATAAAACTTGTATTGCGAGCATTATAGCAAGCTGAATTAATAATCTTTTTATAACTTCTTTAATAGATCTAATAAAAGCTTGAGCAAAAGACTCTGTGCCCTCAATAGCACTAGTCATAGAGTCTCTGATAACGTCTCCGAATAATGCCATCTTCAAAGTCATTTTATCCGTATTCTCTATAACCTTATCTGATAACATATTAAACTCATAAAAAGCTTCAGGCATCGGAAATATGTTCATTTGCCCACCGCCTCCGGTACTAATTTCAGCTCCTCCGAAGCCTCCTAATTGTAGAGGATTCATTAAATCTTTTAAAGCATCCCCAATCTCTGCTGCTTGACTTTTCATAGAATCCCCGAAAGATTTGAAATCGTGTTCAAAGTCTTTTGTCTTATCCCTAAATCCATCTAATGTGGTTATTGCATCACTAAAATCAATAGGGATTGGATCTTTACCGATCAACCTCCTTAAGAAATTTAATCTCTTTTCTATTTTTTCAAAAAAGTCTGTAATAAAAAATTCGGTAATATCTATTATAGCATTTCTAAAAGATCCAAAGTCGCTTAACCTTTCCTTCAATGCCTCGAAGTTATCTCTAACATATAAAAAAGCTGCAACAAGTCCGCCTAATGCTACAATTAATAATCCGGTGCTGCTAAAAAGTAAAGCAAATTTTGATACTAATAATCCTCCTATTGATATTAGCGGGCCTATTGCCGCTACAATTAGTGTGATATTCATCGCAGCCGTCTTAAACTCAGGAGATAAATTTCTTAAAAATCCTATTAAATTTTGAAAAGCATCTACAAGTTTTTGAGCAATGGGTAATAACATATTGCCAAATTCAGCTCCTAAATCTGTTACGTCTCCTCTTAAAGTTCTAACTTGATTCGCAAATTGATTTTGAGTACGTTGAAAATCCCCTACGGCTTTACCGCTTTGCCTTAATGCTAAATCAAAAGTTAATTGTGCTTTAGCAACCCTATCGAGTTCTTTGAATACTAATCCTTGTTCTTCTGCGAATCTTTTAAGATCGGCTTCCGTGATTGCTATTCCTAAAGATTTTATTGCCTCTCGCTCTCCGAGTAAAGCTTTAGTTAACGCTTCACTTGCTCCCTTAGATCCTCCGGAAAAGTTTGTAAAAGATGCGAGATCTACCGCTAATTCATTAACCTGTTTAGATAAATTTAAAGCCTCATCTTCTGTAAATCCAAAACCAACTAAAAGATCACCGGTACTACCTAACATATCAAGAGCCGCTTGACTTGATAATCCAAAACTCTCTTTGAAGGTTGAGGCGGTTTTAGTTGCATCGTGTTGTATAGAGCTGAATACAGTATTAAATTTCGATCGTGTTTCATTTAGATCGGAAGCTAATTTTATTGATGCTCCTCCTAATCCTAACACAGGTAAAGTAACATTCCTTGTAATATTGCTACCTATATTAGATAAGTTTTTACCAAATTTATTAACTCTTCTTTGAGCTTTTTTCATAGCTCGGTCAAAGCCTCTTAAATCGGCACCGAATGCCACTGTTAAAAATCCTACACTCTTATTTGCCATTTTTAAAATCGTTTAATTTTTTCATGTACTCTGCTCTTTCTTTTAGCTTTTTCAAATCAATTTCTTTTTCTTCTTTTTCCCAATCAAATTGTATAAGATCAGAAGGCTTTATACGTTTTCCTCTTTCAAGTTGTATATTAATCAGCAAAGTTGTTTGCCATCTTATTCTCTGCCAATCTGATTGCTCTTGATTATTTCTTACTTCTTGATAACCTTCAAGCATATTAAAAAATTGTCGAGGTATCATATCATAAAATTCACTGACTGATAACCTTAACATACCAAAAGCGATTTGCTCTAATCTGTCCCAAGTCAGCCGGTCGCCTGCTTGGGTTTCTGCTTTTTTTCGCTTTTAGTCATTGAGCTCATCATTTCTCCTAAAGTCTCCATACATCTGCCTATAGCATCAAAATCGCTATCTACTAAATCAGCTAATCCATCAACGTCTAATTTCATTTCTTGCTTAGACGCTCTATATCCATCTTCGATACCACAATACATTAAAATTAAAGCGTTATCCAAAGTCATTTTTTCGCCAAGCTTATCCAATTCTTGCAATGTTGTGTTAGTTAATTTAGAGTACTTCCTCAAGGCATTAAAGCCAAATTTTATAGGGTGCTCCTCGTTTCCAATTTTTATTATTTTATAATTCATTCGATAAATTTATTTAGGGTTTTAGTGCTCAGTAATCTACCGAAAGAATACCAAGCACCGCCACCAAGTTATTAAGTGATTGATAATGCTCCTGTACCTTGTAAAGTTACTGAGTAAGTTGCATTATCTTCTGTACCCCCTGTTAAAGCTACAGAAGTTAAAAATGCTTTTCCGGAATAAAGCTTCTCTCCTGTGTTAGTGCCCGCCGCACTAAATTCAAAGTCGAAAGATTGTCTTGCCGTTATTACATTTGTTTCTATAAGATCGTCAACTCCATTTGTTAATGCTGCCGGAGTACCTGCTCCATCATTATAAGCATATAATCCTTCTACATCTACTGTAAAAGATCTAACGCCTTCAAGGTTTTCTTGGAATCCACTACTTGACTTATTTGTTATATCTCTAAGCTCTAAAGATACATTTAATGTGCAAGTCTGTGAAAACGCTATAAGCTCCGTAGAGCCACCCGCCGAGCTAAAGATCTTGAGATCTGTTCCGTTTATTGGGCCGTTTGCTGCCATAGTTATTTATTTATTTAGTTATTAATTAATTAATTGCTTAATCTAAATCCTCCGATCGTTACACTCTCAGTTACATTATAAGAGATTTCGATCTGACTATTAGAGTTATTAAAAATGAAAGTAGGAAAAGGCCCTATAATCCCTTCACTGCCCGAGCTTATAGACATTACAGTATTTGAAGCCGTTAGTTGCCCAAAGGCCTCTATATTTACTGTAGTAGTCTGAGCCGTAATAGTTACTGATAAGGATTCTCCTGATCCATTTTTAACATATATAAAGCTCGCTCCGTCATTGCTCATTACATCGCCGCTCCCTGAGGCACTTGAAAATGTAGGAGTTATTCCGGATTGAGTTATGTTTTGTACTGTTAATTCTGCCATTATTATAAGTTTTGCCTAATGTTAAAATCTAATGCTTTTCTATATATTCCCAATTCGTGATTATCATCAAATATTTCATTGAGTCCATCGAATTGAATTGATTGTATTCTTATTGTATTGTAAGTGCCGCTCACTCGATCTAAAGCCGTTCTTATTTTATCTGCTATGTCGCAAGCCTCACTATAAGATTTGGCATAGCAACTTACTGTAGATTGAATTGTGTCGAGCTTAGATACTCCGTCTTTTGTATCGCTCGGATTATTCTCATCAACATCATATAAAATAAAAGGAAACTGAGTTGATTGAGGAGCTACCAAAGGAAAGATTCTCGTGCTCACTAAACTTGTAATATCTGAGTCATTACTTAAAATATTATATATTGCTAATCCTACTTTCATTACCTACCTAATCTGCCGTATTTTTCTGTTCGTTTAGCGTGTTGCTTTATTAATTTCGCAATCGTTTTTTCAGCGTCTTTTATTGTATTGTTTAACATAACAAATTTAGTTGTTTGGAAGGCGGGCTCAAAAAACGGCTTGGCCGCAGGCATAGGGCCCTTACCAAAGAATTTAACCTCATCACCATACTCAATGAACGGGCCGTAAAATCCTGTTTTATCACTGCTTGCAAACCTCCCTTTTACTCTTGGGCCAACAAAACCGCCTAAATATTTTTTTGTTTTTTTAGTTGTGAAGTAGCCAATACTACGAGCTAATTGCCCCGTCTTATTTGCTTTTCTGTTAATATTTGCTTTAGCTTCTTTTATTAACGGCTTAGAGTTTTCTCTGAAAAATTTATTAAAGATCTTTTGATCGTTTAATTGTTTTGGAAGGGATCTAAACATAATTTGTAATTCTTTAATGCCTTGTACCTCGACTGAATTTCTATTCCTATATAATGCCATTATTGTCTTTCTTCCGTTGTTATTTTTAAAAATCTTTCACGCCCTTCAATTTCATTAATCGATTCAACAAAGTAAAATTTAGAATCGTAAGTAATCCTTGTTTTTTCGGTAAAATTATTGAGGCCGATATTTCTTATATAAAAATGAACTTTACTTATCGCAGTAATTCTATCGAACTCATCTTTTTGGGATCCTCCTTCAAATTCAACTTTAGCCCAGACTTCATTTGATTCTCCATAATTTTCAATCAATTCTCCAAAGTCGTTTGTAGTTGTACCATAATTTTGATATACTATTCTCCTGTCTAATTTACCTATCTGCATACCTGCACTCTATATTGATCTAAGAGAAATTTAGCATTCATAGGAAGCTCGGTTGCGATTGTACCCGTTACAACGGCTTGCCTGTTTTCGTAATAATTACCAATCGTTAATAATACCGCTTGCTTTATTGCTTGATCCACGTCAGAGGCCGAACTTACTCCTACTTTATATCTTACTTCGATTGCATTTTTTCTTTCGGAAAGCTCCGGAAAAGATTGATTCGGTTTTAAAAAAATTCTCGCCGGCATTGATACCATATCAAAAGCATATACACTTGTATCTAAAGTTTGTTGGTTATCATCTTGATCAAAATATTTTATTGAATCTACTGATGTAACCGGAGATTTTAAAAGTGTACTAATCTCTTTCCACTCATCTGCAAACATATCTAAAGTAGTTTCAAGAAAAAACCTGTTTGTATATTCTTGAGCTGAATTAGTGCAAGCCACTATTAAGGCCGCAATCAAATTATCGTCTGCAGTTGTATCAACTTTCAAATGAGTTTTGACTTCATTCGATGTTAATATATTACCCGTTGCTGCCGTTACTACTTTATAATTTTTCATATTTTTTTTTTAAAAAAAAGGAGTGGAGATTAAGCCACCCCTTTTAATAATACTAATTAAGCTTCGATTAAGTTAGCGAATACGCCACCTGTTCCAAGTTGTACCGCTTGGCAGTCAACTAAAGAAGTGATAACTAATCTCGGTGCTCCTGTAGCCGCTCCTGTATAAGGATCATATAAGAAGTCTAAACCTCCAAATTGAGCCATGTGAACTTTCGAGAAGTCTCCAAAAAGTACGTGAGCTTTAGTAGCAAAAGTTGTAGCATCATTTGCCACATTAGCTGATTGAAATGCGAAATAACCATTTACAGTTTTATCTCTCATATCATAAGCCGCACTTACGTTAGATACTTGTTCTGCTACCTTGATTTGAGCATAAGCCGTAGGATTCATTAGATAAGCTAATCTTGCCCCTTCAACTTGTAATCCATTACCTAAGACCGTAGATTCTAACACTGAAGCTGAAGCACCCGAAAATGCTGCAGTTGATGCCGCTATCGCATCAGTAAAGATAGACTCCGGAGCTGCAGTTACGTCTGTACCTCCTGTTAATACTGCATCTTCAAGAGTAGCTGCAATGTTTTGAGCCATGTTTCTTCTTAATGCCGCCTCTAAAGAAGCATTCTGTACTAAAGACTCATTCGATACATTAACCACAGAAATAATTTTCTTTGGAGATAATGTAATAGATGTAGTTGTACCGCCGGGAGTAAGAGCTCCTGTTGATCCATCTTCTGCGAAGAATTTAGAATTTACACCACTTATAACAGGAAACTTCATATTATTTACACCTGTGTAAACATTAGCACCCGCCTTAGCTAATACAAGATTAGCCTCTAATTGATCTGTAAAAGCCATTGTCTGAGAGCTATTTTGAGCCGCAGTATCTACATTAGCTCTTGTTAAAACACTTGATGGTATTCCAACGCCTCTATAGTTTTGGCCTGTATATCTCGCTTCGTTACGAGCCTCTTGATCCATTTCTTTTACAAGGCCGGATAAATGACCTGTCATTGCTTGCTTTGCAGCATCTTGAAAAGAATAATCTCTTATTTCTTTTTCAACTTTTGTTGCTTTAGTTCCTGAGATCACGGCACTATTTCTTTTTATAGTTTCCATTTTCTCAGATCTTTCAATCATAGCATCAAGATTATCAACCTCAGTCAATAATCCATCTACCTGATTGTTTTCGTCTGTAGTTAAGTCCCTCTTCTCAGTTGATGCAACATCTTTTATAGTCTCTAACTGTGAAATTATATCGGAGCGTAACTCTTTATATTCAATAGATGATTTCATATATTTATTAATTTAATTATTATTTTCTCTTTTTAATTTCTAATTTTAGTCCAAGAAGAGAATGCTTGACTAATTTCTTTGTTTCTTCAAATTCTTTGAGGCCTCTTTGAGCTACTATTACATCGCTCTCAGCTTGACTATATGCCGGATATGTTACAACTGAAATGTCATATAAAGAATCGATCTCCTCGATTGTTCTTACATTATTTCCGTCATCGTCATTACTCCACGAATCTTTTTTTACTGTGAAGGCAAATGAACTTTGATTAATATTATTATTTTTCATATTAACTAAAAGATCATTAGCATAAGTTGTATTTGGCATTTCGAACTCATATCTTAAACCCTTACTATCTGCCGATAATTTTAAAGTGCCTTCTCCATATTTCGAACGGGCTAATATTAAATTAGGATCGTGATTGATCAGGGCCCTCGTGTCTGATCGATTGATTAGATCTTGTGTAAAAGCTCCTTCTTTAATATATTCATAAAAGTTTCCTAAATTTTCACTTCTTGAATTATATACACTTCCGTAACCTACAACCACATTTCTTTTTTGTCCGTCAATCTCTCGTGTTTCAATAGAGCTATTAATACTAAAAGTTCTTTTTTCAATATTAGGATTGTCGTTTCTTTTCATTGGCTTTTCCTCATCTTCTTCGTGAGCTCCCGATTTCTCCGGCTTTTCTTCTTCTTCCATATGAGCCCCTGATTTTTCAGGATCTTCTTCTTCCATATGAGCCCCTGACTTTTCCGGCTTTTTTTCTTCGTCTTTATGATAATGAGCTTCTTCGGTTTTTTCTTTACCATCCTCCATAGCACTCAATATATCATCGTGTGAATTGAAAGGCATATATACCTTCATACCATCGAGCTCGTGCTCGTGGCTTCCGCTACCGCCCATATTTTTTGCTACATTTTCCGCCTCCTCTTTTGTTGAATAAAGAGGCATTTCGATACCATCAGTTATCATAGTACCAACTAATTGTCTATTTTCGTTTTCCATATAATATTTTTTTTCGTCTAATTTTTTTCTAACGGGGTGATTTTTTGGTAATAAATCTGTATCGTGTTTACCGCTTCTAAACTTTCCATTTTTTAAAGCATAAAGGAAAGAATTGGTCCGAGCAAGGGCCCACTGCTCAGGTGATTTTACGCTTGGCCTGACCGATTGAGGATTAGTATGATAAGCCCCTACTCCTCTATCAAAAACTTTTTCCAAAGTGTTTAAAGTAACAGAGGCATTGTAACCTAAATTTTTGCCCTTAACTTCTTCATTGTGATCGTCTCTTTTTTTCTCAAGAGATTTTTTAATTTTAGCTGATACTCTTTTTTCTTCTTCTTTTACGATCTCTTTCCTTTTTCTTTCACTGAAAGCAAATCCAAAATCCCCGCCCCATAATGCTATTGCAATCCTACCATTTGACGGGTACCCTTTTTCACCGACCTCATAACCTTCAGCCTTTTTGTCCACTTGATGCCTTGAGTGAAAAGCAAACATTCTTGTAACTCTATCAGGAGTTAATGAATTATTAATAATCATTCTTGCCGTACTTACCCCAACATTCGTACCGCCTCTGCCAAATTCTTTACGCCACTCCAAACCTTTTTTTGCTTCGTCTATCATTCCTTGTGTTGGAGTTAGATCAATATCACTCACGGCTCTATAATAATCTTTATTATCATTTTCGGCTTCAGCTTTTGAATCATATTTACAAGATCCTGTTTGCCCGAACTTCCATTTACCATTGTTACATTTATAAGCCGGCATCCCCTACTTTATCTATAGTTGTCATATTCATTGGTATAAAATGCTTATCGCCACCCTCGATAGCATTTAAATTTTCTTTTCTTCTTACTTCATTAATACTCATATAACCATTTTGTATTGCGGTTTTATAAGCCTCGTTTCTTGTTTTAACGTCTCCTCTTAATAACCCATTTACATTAAACTCGACAAAAGAGTTACCCAATTCATTCGTTCTAAATAATTTAAGATTCATTTCGTGCTCAATCCTTGTGAGATAAGGCATCAAAGAATAAGTAACAAATTCTTGAGACTGCATTTCTATATTATTAAAGCTTGACTTCGAAAGATCTTTTAACATATGAGGAGGCAGATTAAATATTCTTGCAATCTCCTCTACTCCGAATTGTCTTGAAGCAAGGAATTGAGCTTGCTCCGGAGATATAGATATAGGTTTGAATGTCAATCCTTCTTCTAAGATAATTGTTGAATTACTATTTTTTAATTTAGCATAAGCATTATTGAACGATTCTTTTAATCGCATTATTGCGGTTTCAGATAAAGCTCTATCGGTGCTTAGAACAGAGCTTGGCTTTGCTCCATTAGTAAAAAAAGTTTTACCGAACTCCTCCATTGAAAGAGACCAATTAATTGCTTTAGCACATTGATCTATTGGAGATAGTCCTTCTACTCCATCATCTGATATTAGTTTCACGTGCAACACATCTTTGGAGTCGAGAACTCCGGCCCCTTGAGTTTGGTAAAAAATCTCTCGATCTTTAACATAAATAGTTACAAGCTCCGGATTCAACGGGATAAGCTCTACAGGATTAGAGTTATTATCTCTAACGATATGCACATAAGAATTACCATCAGTCAATACTGAATACATTATGTACTCGAAAAATGTTATTTTATTTTGATACGAGTTCGGTTTAAATTTTATTAGATTGTAAATTCTATTATTTACATCTTCAATTTTATCTCCGTTAGCCTCTTTTTTATATACCGATATTGGAAGTGAAGAAACGCTTTCAGACAATAACCTTATTGCATTCCATACGGAAGTTAATGTCATTGCTTTGTCAGAGTCGAAAGGCTCCGAATTTGGAAAAATACTATCGAGGCTTATGCCTCTTTTTTGTGTGTTCGAACTGCCTAAAAAGAAAGTTCTTATATTATCTATTAAGCTCAATGAAAAATTTTATACAATAATAATTACAATTTAATAATTTAAGTGTAACTCAGTTACATTTTTTTAACCTTCTATTGCGACATACTCGGAAGCTATTATAATCGGAATATCTCCTCTTTCCAAAATATAATTCGTATTCCTCTTCAAGCTTTTCATAAGCTTCTTTATATGTTTTATATTTCGTTGTGTTTCTCCAAAATCTTTTGTCGAATCCATCGGGGTTTAATAAAGCTATGATTTCAGTATTTTTCATAAGATCAACAAGCCACGATTATCGTAAACGCTATCTACTCCGTCAGCCGTCATATATTCACCAAGTGCCATTATGGTAGCAACAATACCATCAACCTTTTCTCTAGACTTGTTTTTAGCTACCTTGATATTACCGGCCGGATCTTCTTGGATTGCAACATTAGATAGCATCCAATTCATTACCGGATTGTTATTGTGCATTAATTGTTTGCTTAATACCAATTTTTCAAATTCTTTTGTAGGGGCTGACATACTAACAAAACCTTGACCGAAGGGGCTCATATTTACTCCTTCATTGTTCATAAGATCTATCACAAGTTGCGAGGCATTCCACCGATCGTAAGCTATAGATTGTATCCTATATTTAGATCCTAAATCTCTTATTTTTTGCTTGATAAATTCATAGTCTTGTACGTCTCCTTCAGTCGGTATTATATGATCTTGATTGATCCAAGTTATATAATCAACCTTATCTCTATTGCTTCTTTTTTTTGCGTTTTCTCTGGGCACAAACAAATGCGGAAGAATAAAAAACTTTTCTTTTAATTTAAAAATCAATACTAAAGCTGATATATCTCTTGTAGAGGCTAAGTCTAATCCGCCCCAACATTCAAGGCCGTTTAGATCTTCAAGATTAATATTGTGATTACATTTCATCCAATCTTCATTAGGTATAAATACTGATAAGGAATCCGTCCATAAATTTAGCATCAGTCTTTTGAAAGTATTTAGATACGAGGGTACGTCTTTAGCTCTTTGCGATTCCCTAATCATATATTCTTTTCTTAAACTGACTCCGTAATTGGGATTGCATTTTTTCCAGACCTTCTCACAATCGATATTATCATTATCTTTGGCCTCATAAATTACAGGATAAAAACTTTCATCCTCAATAGATCCGTCTCTTACTTTACAAGCATAATCATACAGCTCATAACAAATAGATTGCTTATCATAACCGGCCGTAGTAATCGCTATGCAAAGCGGCTCTCTTCGGGCCCCTGTCGAGGTTAAAAGCGTGTCCCATAAGTCCCTATTTTTTTGTACGTGCATTTCATCCATCAATATACAACTTGCATTGAAGCCGTGTTTAGTAGAACTATCAGAGCTAATAGCTTTAAAGAAATTGCCTTTTGATTCATTGATTATTGAGTTACGAAATACCTTACCCCTCTTTGCTAACTCAGGATTATTCAAAATCATTTGCTTAGCAATATCAAATATTATATTAGCTTGATTTCTATCACCGGCCGAAGCGTAGATCTCTCCTCCTCTTTCACGATCTGCGAATAGCATATACAAACCTATAGCGGCACATAATGTTGTTTTACCATTCTTTCGGGGCACTTGAATATAACAAGTACGATATTTTCTTAATCCATTCTCTTTGATTTTCATACCAAAAAGATTGCTAATTATTTTCTTTTGCCAATCCTCTAAGATCAAAGACTCTCCGGCCTTCTCACCTTTTGTATGAGTAATAAAAGTTTCAATAAAGCCAATAGCTTTATCACTCGCTTTTTGATCAAAATAATATTTACTCAAAATAATTATTTATTTGTGTGTTATTAGTTACGTTCGGAGCTGATATTGAAGCTCTAGCAACCGGAGTAATACCAAATTGTGCTGCTAATTTTAATGCAGAGTTCAAAGCGTCTTTTGATATTTTTTGATAGGGCACCGCTTGAGTGTGCTTTAAAGTTCCATCAGGGTTTTTAAAAGCTTGGATTCTACCTTTATTTCTTAAGAGTTGCTCAGTCTCTATATATAAACTAATCTCATTACAATAAGCTTCTATCAATCTTAGATCTATTTTATGTAGCATATTTAGATTGTGTAATTGTAAAGTGATTTTTTTCCATTCCTGTTTACCAATTTTACTGAGCCAAGACGGAGGAGGAGGAACTTCGGAGCATAGATCAACTTGCATTTCATTGTCAATTACTCTTGATTTTTCTAATGTGCCTTGCATTTTTTTTAATGCGGTGGGTAATTTCTTTCGGCCTTTTGACATTTTTTTTATATTTGTTTTGGCAAATTGAAAATTTGTTTTTTTTGGTAAGTAAAGAAAACCGGTAATATTATGTTATCGGTTTTTTTTTAACAATTTAAAAAAGCATTTAATGGATAAAAAATTAAACTATTTCTGTAGCCCCCTTTTCTTGTTTCTATTATTGGGGTAACTCCGTGTAAGTTTCTCCATGCCGGATAAACTAACATAGAGTTGTCAGCCTGTTCAAATGTAGCATCATAATCAGGAACGTGTAACGATCCGCCTTTTGAATTATTCCTTTTAGTCAAGATAATATTAACAGTGCCTTTTATGTTTCCTGTATCTCGATGAAAAGGAGCCGAAATATTAAAGTTAGATATACTGCTTGTAAACAAGTTACCAAATCTCCATTCGTTTTTAATACCTTTAAAAATTTCTTTTTGTCTTTCGTAAATTTTAGGAGTTAATAGTTTAATTATTTTTTCTCCTTCAATACAAGCTAACCACATTGCTTTAATAAAAGTTTGTGCGGCTTTATTTCTGTGTACGCTTGAAATGTTTGGATAAGGTCTATTCATACGTGCCTTTGGAGGTATAGAACCAATTATTGTACTATATTGCCGAACGCCTTCATCAGGATTTCCATTAAGTGCGGCTGCACGAGTCATCATAGACTTTGGTACTCTTTCAGATCTAAATTCTTTGTTAGCTATATCTAAATATGATATTAATTCTTTGCTATATTCTTTGACGTCTTTAATATAAAATCCTATGATTTCACCATTGTTTTCTAATAAACAATTTTCAGTAACATTGGGATCTATGTATTTACATTTATTACCGACTTTAATTGTATGTTCTTTTTCTTTTAATTTTAATATTTTCATTTTAATAATTATATACGTTAGCACAAGGAGGAAACCATGATTTTTGCCACATTACGTAATCATGCGAAAAGCTTGGAGCCTTCACATTTTTGTAATGCTTTTTCATTTTGTTTACTATTTTGCGATATCTGTTTATACTTTCATCTACATCAAAACTCCATTCGAAAACTAATTTTTTTGGAAAGATTTGTAAGCCTTCTAAGATTGACATTTCAGCACCTTCAATATCCATTTTACAACAAAGTTTTTTTGAATTTAAAACCTCGCTGAAGTGAATCGTATCCACATTAAAAACCTCATTGCCCCAATCTTTATATAGAGAGTTTCTCCAAACTTGTTTATTATTACCGACATACATCCGCATCTTTTTTTCATCAGAAGATACTACTGCTTTTTGAATTATATCAGCATCAAAATTATTGAGCTTTAAATTTTTTTCAATCATTCTACAAGAAAAAGGATCGGGCTCATATATTTTTACTTTAGCATTATTCTTTAAAACCATTAAAGCGAAGGCCCCTACATTGCCACCTAAATCAATCCACTCTTCACCGGATTCGATTTGAAAGTATTTTCTTTGATATGAGTTTTTTTCTATGACTTCTCTAAAAGCTTTTTCATCACTCGTACCCTCTCTAACATAAAATTTAAGATCGTCATGCTCCAATATTTTTAATCGCATTTCTCACATCTTAATTTATCTAAAACTAAAGCCCCTACGTTTACGCCTTTATTACGAAGCTTAGATATTATATCATAGGCCTCATCATATGTATCAATATCGAACTCGATTTGAATAGCTTTTTTTGAACTCGATTTTTTTTGTTCTAAGACTTGATCGATCTCTACATTATCTAAAATAGAATAATCTAATTCTTGATCGTCCGGCTCGAAGATCTCTGAAGCGTGGAAACCCCAATCAATTAATTCCTCATATTCAAAATATTTAACTAATAAATCATCGTCAAAAGATCCTCCATTTTTATTTAATCTGATATTTAATTCCTTTTCTTTTTCTAAAGTCAAATTTAATTCATTACAAGGGATCTCATCATTGCCAAGCTCTTGCCATATTTTAAGTCGCTGATGCCCGCCGATTACAATATTTTTTCTTTCGGTATTTACATTAATAATTATTGGATCTACAACGCCGAATTTTTCCAAAGAATTTTTTAAATCTTCCTGTTGTACTT
>VTLG01009989.1_pt1 | contig 14535 bp, 13 predicted proteins | sample 4694571 | NCBI WGS metagenome assembly VTLG01 (sample SAMN12604809, study PRJNA352737) | marine metagenome | biome: ENVO:00000447; feature: ENVO:00000209|ENVO:00000569|ENVO:01000036; material: ENVO:00002151; isolation source: viral sequences binned using virsorter ...
TACAAAATATTCAAGAGAGTTTTTTAACAAATTTAGCAATGTCTCATTTTCAAAATGTGCGAAAAATGTCTCCAGAAATTGAAATTTTACTTAATAAAATGGAAACTACGGAAGGAAAAATTACTGGAATTGGCCCTATTTCGTTGCCAAAAGAAATGGGGTTTACCCTCGATCAAAAACAACGGAAGAATATTGCTAACACTATTCGTCAAGAAATATCTAAAAGAAAACGAATAGATACAGAAATGTTTAACGATGAAACTAGAATAATTAAAAATCGTTTATCTGGACTTGAATCAGCTTTTAATCTTACGTCCATTGAAGGTGACGACATATCAACTATGACACCTGTTCAAATTGCGGCCGCTTTTGAAAAACAAGACCTTAATATTAATGACCCTCGTGTTAGTCCAACCTATACAAAGTTAATTGCCAGTAGTGCAAATAGCTGGAGAAAAGAAGTCGGGGAAAAGCATGATCTTAGTATAACAAAAGCTATTGCAGTAGATGAAGAAAACGGGACAACAGACGAAATAGAAAAACTTATGGGGATAATAAATCCCCGATCTCATCCTAAACAACATGACAGACTTGCAAAAGCACTCTCTAAACAAGTTAAACAAATAAGAAAAACAATGGAGAAAGCTTCAAAAGATGATGGAAAAGCTTGGCTACAACGCGAAATTGAATTGGGCAATAAAGGAACTCGATTTTTAGATGCATTAATTGCTGAAACAAGAAATACACATCCTAACGAAAGGACTAAATTTCAAAAGTGGGCTTTAGCCAATTCTAATAGCTTGTATAACCAGATTAAAAAAGTTGATGACGACCGTCTTAAAAAAACCATTGGTGTCTCAAGGTCCGACATAAATAGTCTACAGTTAAAAGAAAAAAATGGTGTCAACGAAGGTGAAAGATATACTAAAAAGAATATTACTACATTCGTTAAATTGGCCAATTACAGGTTTAAACAAAACCCTACCCGAGAAAACGATTTCAGTCTTGATACAGAACAAGGTGTTGCAAATAATGTTGCTTTAATTAACAAATATTATCACCTAACACCAGCAGTAGAAGCTATGCTTGCTGATGTTAAAAGAGGTGATTCTCAAAAAGCAAAATTATTAGCTCAAATATGGCATCAAACCCAACCTTCGAGAGAGCTTATTGAGATTAATGCAAACGATTCAAAATTTTTAGGCAGTCTTCTTAAAGTAGCTGGTATTTTAGATGACAGAGTAAGTGCTAATGATATTGATTTTAAAAGTTTTTTTAAAAATTATACAGATCAAAATTTTGATGCAAAGCTCGACAGAAAAAACGATGCAAGAATCACAGAAAATTTTGTATCTAATGTCCACACGTTATTTGACCAAAAGTTAGATAAAACTGATTTGTGGAATCGAAGCGGCACATGGCTGGCTGATGATAGAAATGAGAAAGATCCTATTATACAAGCACAGCCGCCAAGTTTGTATCTTTTCGATAGCACAACTTCACTTCCAAGTATTACCACAGAGCAAATGAAAAATAGAATCTTACCACAGGTTTTATTAACAACGTCTGGGTTAGACGAAGAAACGGTAGCGCAACAAGTATTTAGCATTGCTACTCATAAATACCATATGGGAGCGTCAGTTTATGCGCCGCACATAAAACAAGATGGGTCATTTCGTGATCTTTCTGGGAATGGTTTAATGCTAATGGCTCCAGAAAATCATACAAATTCAAGCATTGCCGCCAATCATAAGCCAATTATTAGAGGTTTATTAGGCCAAATGATGGAAGCGGAAAAAAGCCGACTTGGTACGCTATTTAAACAACCAAGTTTTAAAGAATTTGGTCAACCTTATAATGTAATAGATGAAGGAAGGTTGCAATTAACGCCAGATTTATCGTCAGGTAAAAAGTGGCATTATACAGCGACTATATGGAATGATAACAGAGATAGATCATACAGATTTACGCAACCTCTAATCTTAAATGAGCAAACAGCCGCCTTTTATTTAGATCGAATAAAACAGACTCAAAGCGATCTTATGAATAAACAGATGCCTAATGCTGTAAGAACAGTATTACCAAGTGTTATACAACACGGGGAAAGATCTTTAGATGAAATTATGCAATTTGGGGCTTCAACAATTAAGCAATTTAAACAACGATTAAAAGGCACTATTGATCTTGGGAACACAGAACGAGAAACTCGGATAGCAAAAGGAAGTCCAAATCAATATGCTATTAATCTTTTGAAGAAGAACACTCAGGAAGGCTTTACCCCAACATTAAAAAGAGATTCTGTAGGTCAAGTTATTGGATATGGAACCAATATAAAGTTTTTAGAGCCAAATGAACGCACATTTTTAAACAAGGTTACAAACAATCTTAAAAATCCGATCAGCGAAGAAGATGCAGAATTATTAACAGGAATGCGTGTTGATAGATTGGTAAGTAATTTTAGAAAAAACACTTCATTTAAATTTGATTCTATGTCAAACAATCGAAAAGCCGCTTTAATTTCAGTAGCTTATCAAGTTGGGTGGTCTAATTTTGCTGGCAATAAGAAGAAAAAAATCAAAGGATTTAAAAATACAATTAAATTTATAAAGGCAGGAAATTGGGAAGAAGCCAGCAAGGAAATATTAAAAAGTGCTTGGGCAAGAAACCATACAATGCGGTCAAGCGAAATAGCTAAACTTCTGAAGGATGGCTAATGGTCGATGAAATATTTCCCATTGGTACAATAAAGGAAAAAGAGCCTGTACCATTATTTTCAGGACAATCTCTTGATGCCTTAAAGCATGGGTTTTTAGAGGAAAGCACTTTTGCTCAGATTATTATGAACTTATCTGGGGATGACAATTTTTCCGTTATTAATAATCGCCTTTTAGAATTTCGTGATCAGTATAGTGATCTTGGACAAGATGGTATGGGTGATCCTCCAAGTTATGATCCTATGATGGACGATAAAGTTATTTCTCTACCAGTTGAATGGCATGGAATATTAAGTAATGTCCAATCTCCAAATGAAAGAGATTTGGTAATTGGTATGTTGCAAGAGCAACAGTCAGATAAAATGGATCGTATTAATGCTGGCTTACCTTTTTATATAGGAGCTATGGGAGGTTCGTTGGCTGGCGTTTCTGGTGTCGCGGCCATAGCAACTGGAGGTGCGACGTTGCCCACAGCATTAGGAGCTACTGTTGGCGGTGCTGTTATTGACGAAGCTATATTACGAAGCACCCAACCTATTCGAACAAATGAAGAGACTGCGGCATCTCTTGGTATGGGAATAACTGGCATTACAACAATTACATTAGCCCAAAGGTTGATTAGGGGGATGAAAACAAGAACATCATCTGCTGAAGAAGAATTTTTAGCGATAGAGCATGTAAAAGAGATGAATGTGGCAAGAGGAGAAAAAGGCAGTGCCAAAAATCCACCATTAAAAATACAAAAAGAAGCTGAAGGTGAACCTCAGCCACAGCCAGTAGGTGCGGCAGCTTCGCCTGAACCGTTTCGCATAAGACCTCAAGATGAACCTTATGTTACCTTTGATATAATTGGCGATTCATTTGCGCCCAGTTACAATAAAGGTTATGGAGAGCGATTAGTCAAAACATGGGTTGGCCTAGAAAAGATTGGCGACAATCCTTTAAAGCGTATATTAATGGGTGAAAGCAATTATTTGCGCCAAATGATCGGTCATTTAGTCGAAAGTCCTTATTTTCAATTAAAGAACGTTGGCGGTTCAGCATCTTCTGTGGGTATAGATAGAATAGTAAATAGCAGATGGTTGGGCCAAAGACTTGTTCCTGCAATGCGGGAGACAGAATCCATTTATGCCGAATATAGAGCAAGAGTCGCAGGTGATGCTCAAAAGGGATTTTTAAGACAAAAGGGGATGGATGTTTTAAGGGGTGGAAGTGGAGATGCTTTAAGTCCAGATGAGTTTCTTGAAGAAGTAACTAAAGCCAAACGACGACTTGGAGAAGCAGAAGAAGCTAACTTTCCTCCTGAAGTTCTTCGAGTGGCGGCATTGTGGGATAAAAATATATTTGTGCCATTGGCAAATGAGGCCAAAAATCTGCGAATGTTTTCAATTTTACCAAGACGAGAACTGGCACGGACAGAAAGAGATCTTAGTTCCGCTATACATAAAAAAGCCACACAATCAAAAAGAATGACCCCCGATGCAATAAGAGCATTAGATGAGCAAATAGATAAACTTAAAGTCAAAGTAGCAGACTTACAAAAAAGAATAATGGAAGCAGACAATCTTCAGATTAAAGATAATTTTGTGAATCGTTTATATCGGCGTGATTATATGGACACGCCAGAAGGCAAGGCCCATTGGTATGAAGTGCTTGCAAGGCATGGTTATTCAAAAGAAAAAGCAGAAGCCGCTCGTATGGGAATTATGGGCGAGGTTCCTTATTCTAAAATAGAAACTGATCCAGTAGGTGTTGCCCGTTCTTTAAGAGAGAGAACGCTAAGCGATATAGATGACATTGCTTTAGAGCCATTCCTTGAGAATAACATGTTTGCTCTTGGACGTTACTACGCAATGCGTATGGGAACAGATGTAGAGATGACCCGCAAATTTGGGTCTATTGATTTACTTCCACATTTTGATCGTGTTCGAGCAGAGTTTAACATGCGGAGAGCAAATGTTAAAAAAGGAGAAGACCAAAGTATAAGTATTGCTGAGTTGAATGCGGCTGAAAAACAAGCCCTAGAAGATCTCACTGTTCTTAGGGATCGTGCTAGAGGAACATACGGGCTTCCTGATAACCCTGATAGCTGGACCAATCGCGGTATGCGTATGGCAAGAGGGTTTAATGCCATGACAATGCTTACAGGGGCAATGGCCGCTGTCCCCGATCTTGGTCGATTAGCGATGCATGATGGTTTCGGGCGTTTGTTTGGAACGCTCCATGAGGCTTTAGCAAATAACATGAAACTTCTTAAATTAGGAAAAGCAGACGCTAATTTAGCGGGTGAAGCTTTGGATGATTATTTATCTCTTCGTGCGGCATTATTTGCTGATCTTGGAGAGAGTATATCTGTCCGGCATCCTATGGAGAGAGCTATGGGGAATGCAACCCAGATGTTCTTTAATGTCTCTTTGATGAATCAATGGAATGTCGCTGTAAAGACTTTGGCAGGGTTAATTGCTGGCTCCAAGATGATTGATGATATTGCTATTGTAGCAAAAGGTAGTAAACGAGGACAAAAAGGATCGTCTACCAGATTAGCACGGGCTGGTATTGATTCTAAAATGGCTAAAGAAATTCATTCTGAAATTGAGCAACATGCTTTGAAACAGACTTATACCCGTATTGCTCGAACACATTTATGGAAAAATAAACGAGCGGCAGAGCTATATCAGGCGGCATTAGGCAAAGAAATTAATACGATTATTGTAACACCCGGAATAGGGGATTTACCAAGCACGATTGGCGGTGGTTTACGAAACTTAGTTCCAGAAGGCGTTAGATCACGAACAAAAGAATTTGCCGAAGGTCTTGAAAATCCAATTGCCCAAAAAGGTGCCGAAATAGTTGAAAGTATTTTCGTATCACCAGAACTTTCTCGGATGGTTTTTCAATTTAAAAGTTTTGGAATTGCGGCAACCCAACGTATTTTAATTCCGGGACTACAGCATATGGATAAAAGCACTCTTACTGGAGCAACTATGCTGATTGGTCTTGGCATTATGGTTGATCAGATCAGGCGCGATCAGAATGATGTTCGTATGCCTCAATCAACTGGAGATGTTCTTATGCGCGGTATAGAACGCTCTGGAATACTGGGATATTTCTCAGACATTGGCCGTGCAATCGAAAACTTCTCTAATCCACTTTCCAGACCCGGAAGAGCCATACAACAGCTTGGCGGTCCTTTTGTGCATCAACTCAGGGATCTTTCTGATGTAGTATATGACTATTCTGGTCTGGGAAATATTAACAAGACCACAAATGCACATGTGAGGGATTTGGTATTGTTATCAAATGTCGCGCATTTAGATTGGCTTATGGATATGGGGGAAAGAGGCTTAAATCAACTAACGCTTGGAAAAGACTAATGGCTGAAATTACAATTGCAGATGCAACACCCAGAGTACAATACACTGTCGGCGGGTCGGCAACAACTGGACCTTGGACAATACCTTGGCCGTATTATGAAACAGGTGACATTAAAGTTTATTTTGATGACACTTTGAAGACGATCTCTAGTCATTATACGATTTCAGGGACAGCAGTAGATGACGGATTTTCTGGAGGAACGGTTAGCGCAACTTCTAGTCAATCTAATATTACAGTCACTATTGTACGTGATATTCCTGTTGCCAGAACGACAGATTTCCCAGTTGGCCCATTTAATGTAAAAACATTAAACAAAGACCTTGATAAATTATATGCTATTGGGCAACAGGCAGAAGAGAATTTTTCTCGTAAGGTTGGTCGTTCCGCAACTGATACAGCTACATTCTCGTTAGATCTTCCTACAAGTACAAGTACAGCTAAGACATTAATGCTAGATAGCTCTAATGGAATGACTTTAGGAGCAACAACAGCAGAAATTGAAGCCGCAGCAACTCAAGCAACTGCCGCCGCTTCAAGTGCAACAGCCGCCGCATCAAGCGCATCAACGGCAGCAGGGCATATAACAACAGCCGCTAATTATGCAACGAAAGTTGATGGCGCGGCAAGTGGTTCTGATTACAGTTCGAAGGCGTGGGCGGTCGGGGGTACCGGGGTGACGGATACATCCTCGAAAGGTGCTGCCAAAGAATGGGCGATTGAGACGTCTGGCACGGTTGACGGCACTTCTTATTCTTCGAAAGAATATGCACAAGGCACGCAAGCATCAACAGGTGGCTCGTCTAAATCATGGGCTCAAGATACCGATCAGGTAAATGGTGCGGGAACTAATGATCGTTCGGCGAAAAATTGGGCGCAAGGCTCTTCGATGACAGGATCGACTTTGGGAGGATCTTCTAAAGATTGGGCGCAAACAGCAGAAGATAGTCAGGTTAATGGCAGCGAATATAGTGCAAAGCATTATAGCCTCAAAGCTGCTGCCTCTGCATCCGCCGCAAGTTCGAGTGCGTCAGCCGCCGCCGCTGGAGCATTGTATTCAACTGTGGTGAATCAAACGAGTTCAACTTTAAGTCCAAACATATCAAGTCACGACGGATATTATTATTTATGTGACACATCGAGCAATTCAGTTACTGTTACCTTGCCAGCTATCGGGACGAGTGAAGGTGTAAAATTTGCTTTTCAAAAAACTCACGCTTCTAACAGTCTGATTTTTCAGCGTAGTGGTAGCGACACACTTAACGGATCGGCCAGCAACATTACTTTAACTGATGTCGATAGTCAGATACTTTTTGTCAGTGACAATAACAGTCCTGACAATTGGGTCGGAACAAATTTAAATCAAATTCAGGCCGGGACAGGATTAACTAAAACTGGATCAGTTCTCGCTGTTACTGCTGGCGGTATTGGACTTACTCAAATTGCCACAGCCGCGAAGACTGAGTGTATAGCCATTGCTTGTTCGGACGAGACAACGGCACTTACTACAGGCACGGCCAAGACTACATTTCACATGCCCTATGCTTTCACGCTGACGGGGGTAAAAGCTGGCGTGACAACTGCACCCGCCGGAAGTGTATTGACTGTAGACATAAATGAAGCTGGCGCAACTATTCTGACAACCAAGCTAACAATAGATGCGGGTGAAAAGACTTCCGCAACTGCGGCGACTGCGGCGGTAATTGGTGGAGCGGGTCCAGCCTTGGCCGCTGACGCATTGATGACTGTAGATTTAGATGGGGTGGGTTCATCGACAGCCGGAGCGGGTTTGAAGATTTACCTCATAGGGTATCAAACATAAAATGGTCTTTATATTAAATCCAGCACGGTTCGCGCCTACTGGCGTGGAGATTGAAAAATCTGCTCTATATGTTTCTGGAAATTCTGAGTATCTCAGTTGGTCTTCTTCAAGTGCTGGCAATAGAAAAACGTGGACGTATTCTTGGTGGTTTCAAAGAGGTAAAGTTGGAACGGATTATGTTATGCTGGGAGCGGGGCCAGATTCGAATCAACTTTTTTACGCCTATTTTGACTCAAGCGAAAGAATGACGGTTTACCTAAAAGACGGAAGCGGTACAACTAAGTTTATGTATCAAACAAATAGAACTTTTGAAGATATTGCATGGTATCATTGTGTTCTGGCCGTTGATACCACTCCTTCCACGCCAACGGTAAGACTCTATACGAACGGTGTTCAAGAGACTTCATTTAATATCTCGACGATGAATATGGCCCAAGATTACGAAGGATGGTTTAACAATGGTTCCTCTGGTGCGCCTTTTTCTGTCGGTAGGTTAAGTTATGCTAGTTCATACCACTGGGACGGATTTTTAGCCGATGTAGTATTCGTAGACGGAAGTGCGCTTACACCTACATCCTTCGGGGAACTCAGCGACGATGGTTACTGGACACCGTTATCTTCTAGCACTATCAAAGCATTAACATTTGGAACAAATGGTTTCTACCTAGATAATGCTACAAATGCTCAGACTGATGCTTCTGGAAATGGTAATAACTTTACAAATACGAATACAGTGACTTTAGCCACACATACTCCGACTCATTTAGAGCCTCTATTTAATCCAATATCCCTACCAAATAAATTGGGTACACTCGCTTATAGTGTTGGAAACACTGTTTTCACTTATACGGGAAATGGAGTGAATATGTTGCGAATGGCTCCGCAATTAACTCTACCTGTACCAGCAAATACGGGCAAATGGTACATGGAAGCGAAGTGGAGCGATATTGCCACAAAGTATGGAGGGTTTATTGCTGTCAATACGCACAAAACGGATTGGGGTGGTGGCAGTAGCAGTTGGGATATGCAACCATCTTACGATGCTGCTGGAAGCACGACTACAGAATCTGCTGGAATCCAAGCTGCACAAGATTTAAATATCTATATTAGAGGAAGTTCAACCACCAGCGATACTGGGGTGAATTGGGACGACGATAATGATCGTATGGTAATTTGTATCGATACTGATAATCGCAAACTTTACTGTGGGATATGGGACAATTCTGGATCTACTACGGTCTGGTATGCCGCCGACGGTGGTAATGATGGAGATCCAAATGGAGGTAGTAATGAGAGTTATGAATTTCCTGCTGGGACACTTGCATATCATATTCATGTTGGTCTAACTTCTAATGCTGAGAGTACTGCAAAGTCTGTTACTCTCTATACAAAAGCGGGTGATTGGGCGGGGACGCAACCTACAGGGGCAAAAGAAATTAATTCAACAAATCTCACAGCACCATCTGCCAGCGATCTGGGCGAACATTTTGCTGCAACACTTTATACTGGAACTGGTTCTCAACAAGACATCACAACTGGCCACGAAGCTGAACTCGTTATTATCAAATCTCGATCCGATACAACTGATTGGCCTGCCTACGATGTTCTTCGAGGAGACAATCATTTTATTCGAATGAATACGGATAACGTCGGACTTAATTATTCGGATGGCGTTGTTTTCGATACCGTCGCAAATGGTTTTAGGCTTGGTGCAGATGCTACAACCACTCGTACAAATCAAAACACCGAGACTTATGTGGCCTACACATTCAAACTTGGAGGAACTCCATCCGCTACAAATTCTGCTACAGGTTCTGATAATGTGACTTCTGGTAGTGTCATGGTAGATGGATCTGCCTACAGCGGTGCGCTCAGTGGGTCAATTAAAGCGACCAAAATCAGCGTCAATTCTGAGTTCGGAATTAGTTGTGTAACTTGGGGCGGGGGAGGTTCCGCAGGTACGATTGATCATGGACTCAACCTTGGAACAAATAGTGGGCATAAACCCGCAGTTATCCTTGCCAAACAATATGCTGGTGGTTCATCCAACTGGTTCGTTTATCATCAATCGCTGGGCGCAACAAAGTACGGCGTTCTACAAACAAATGCTGCTATTTATACAGGAGCTGACGTTTGGGCAGACACTGCTCCAACAACATCGCTGTTTTCGGTTGGCACCAGTGGAGATATTACTGGCTCTGGAGATTCGATGGTCGCGTATATTTTTAGCGATAGCTCTCCGTTCATTTCGGCTGGACAATATACGGGAAATAACTCCTCAAACGGTTCATATGCGCCATATATTTCTGGTGCTGGTCTGCCTATTCAAATGGAATGGACATTGAACAAAAGGACCGATAGCACCACAGGGGGTTACTGGCCTGTAATTGACGCTGTTCGGGAGCCAATTAACGCGGGTGACATGGACCCAGTTTTTATGTCGGATGAATGGGCCGAGGGATCTTCGGGGTACACCCAAGAATATGGATTTGGAATGAAGTTGAGAATGACGGATGCTAATTTTAACGCAGCGAGTCCATATATTTTTCTAACAATCGGACATCCAATTATATCAAAAGACGGCTTGGTCAGGCAGGGCAGATGACATGGTTATCGCGGAAACTTTAGTCGGAATCCAATTAGTTCAGTCAAGCTGTAAGGCTATCAAGTCTGCGTTGAAAACCGCAGAGGACGTTAGCGAAATCGGTGGTCTTCTCGAAAATATGTTCTCGGCCAAAGAGAAACTGAAAGAACAGTCGCATCCTATCGCGTCTAAATGGGCTAAATTTATCAAAGGCAAAACTGGTCAAGATAACTTTCTTCAATTGGCTATCCAAGAAACTGTAGATGAGAAACTAGCGCAAGAAGAAATGCGAAAGGTCATGCATATGCTAAATCGCAGATTCGGTAATGCAACTTGGGAGCATATTTTAATAGAACGGGATAAGAAAAAGAAGGCACACGAAGACCAAATGGAGATGGAGAGGCTAGAGCGCGATGACATGTACGATAAAATATTGCAGATTGGCGGTGGCATTATTGCTGTGGCTATTGCCGTTATTGGCATGGTTTTTTACGTCAAATATCGGATGAACAGATAAATGGATGGAATAAATTTTGTTCAAGTTGGCGGGATGTTGGTGGCAATAATTGCGAGTGCCGCTGTTGCAAAGCAACAATTAAAAACGCTCTCAAATTCTGTTGATATTATTTACAAAAAAATATCTGACCTGACCTCGGACATAGATGTCCTTCAGCAAAAAGACAGTGCAACAGAAACGTCTATCAATACTTTCAGAGATATTTTATCGCCAACAAATTTGGAAACAAGGGCGAGAGAAATCGAGGCGTTGCAAAATAGAATCAACGCCTTGCGCCGGGACACGGACAGCCTCATGCATATCCACAACTCTGTTCACCCCGCAGTTAATAAGGATAGTGGATAATGTTTAAAGTGCTAGTCCTCATTTGGGTGGTGGGCGTTCAACCCCCCACGATTTTGGAGGACAAACTTGGCCCATACGCAACAGTGGAAAAATGTTTTCATCGAGGAGCAGCTATGATTAAAGCCGCCGTTGCAGTTGTACACTATTCAGTCGCAAAGGCTGAGGCAATTTGTTTTGAGAAACAAGAAGGAGAGAAATTAAATGTTAACTTTACTAGGTAGTTTACTTGGCTTTGGCACATCGTTTTTGCCTAAAGTCATGGATTATTTTCAAGACAAGGCAGATAAAAAACACGAACTTGCGGTTATGGAAAAGCAAGCGCAGATCCAGTTGGATCGAACTGTTATAGATGCAAATATCAGAGAGGTAGAAACTATACATGAGCATGACGCTGCACTTGATGGTGGGGGTTTCGTTAATTCTATTCGCGCTTCTGTTCGGCCTGTTATTACTTATTTATTTATGGGACTCTTCTTAGGCGTTGAAATTACCACCTATTATTTACTTGTACAAAACGGCGCACCGCCCGGTGATGCGCTTGTCTCCATATGGGATGAGCAAATTATGGCAATGTGGGCTTCAATCTTAGCCTTCTGGTTTGGCGGCAGACAATTTGCAAAAAAATGAGGATTAATAATGATGGACTCGAAATTGTTAAAAAGTTTGAAGGATACCGTTCTCAGCCTTATCGTTGCAGTGCTGACGTACCCACGATTGGCTTTGGCTCAACTTATAATTTGGATGGTAGTCGCGTTACTATGGATGACGCAGAAATTGATCGAGATGAAGCCGACGCTCTCTTGCGATTTGGATTGCGGCACGCTGAGAACGCAGTTGCTCGACTGGTTAAAGTCCCGCTGACTGTCGATGCCTTTTCCAGCCTTGTTTCTTTTATTTATAATGTTGGCTCTGGCAATTTTTCTGCAAGCACACTCCGCTCACGGCTTAATCGTAAAGAATATATTGGGGCCGCAAATGAATTTTGGAAATGGCGTCGAGCCGGGGGACGCATACTTAAAGGTCTGGTTAACAGGAGAAAAGCAGAGAAGAATCTCTTCTGTCGTACCAGTTTTGAATAATGGTTGCCGAAACAGTTCCTGAAGCTGAATTTATAAAAATATGGCAGGAACTCGGAACAAAAGGGACTGCGGAAAAACTCGGCATTGCACAACGCACAGTTAGAAAACGAAAAGAGAGAATAGCAGAGCGTACAGGATTAGAGTTATCAGGAAAAATACCAGATGGGCATCATTTAAAAGGCAAGTCTACTCTCTATGATGCTGACGGTAATATTGTTATTGAATGGGTTAAAACAAATGTTGATAAAGACGAAGCTGTACTAATACAAGCAGAAATTGTTGAAGCCTTAAAAGACAAGATTGTTAGAGCCGATAAAGTTAAATCACCAAAAGAAACAATAAATACATTAATGACATTATATCCTGTTGGAGACCATCATTTTGGTATGCTGGCATGGGGAGAAGAGACAGGAGAGAGTGATTACGATCTTCAAATAGCGGAAAACCTCCTCGCTAAAGCAACACAGCATCTTGTCGATAGTTCCCCAGATAGCGAAGAAGCTGCACTTCTTTTATTAGGAGACTTTATGCATTATGACAGTTTTCAGCCTGTCACGCCGATGCATAAGAACCTTCTTGATGCTGATGGGAGGTTTCCGAAGATGGTAAGGGCAGCAATACGAGCGATACGCCACCAGATAGAATGTGCGCTAGAGAAGCATAAGCATCTGCGCTTGGTGATTGAGATCGGCAACCACGATATAGCAGGGACAATATGGCTGATGGAAGCGTTTGCCATGTTTTATGAAAAAGAGCCGAGAGTGACGGTTGATACATCACCTCGACCCTTTCACTGTTTCACCTTCGGGCAAAATATGATTGGAACACATCACGGACACAGCGTAAAGATGAACGCCTTGCCGTTAGTATTCGCAACCGATTGGCCAGAGGCTTGGGGGAACACTAAATACCGCTCAATTCATACAGGCCATGTACACCATGACCAAATAAAAGAAAATCCAGGCGTCAAAGTTGAAAGCCACGGGATACTAGCTCCCGGAGATGCTTATGGGGCAAATCATGGATATAGATCCCGACAGTCAATGAAAGCTATTGTTCTACATAAAGAGCATGGCGAAGTTTCACGTTTTACAGTTAACCCCGAAATGCTGGAGTAGATATGCTTGCTAAAGATATTTGTGTAACTGCCGCTAAACTTATAAGTGGCGACAGAAAGGAACAACATGGGCCTGATATGAAAGAGTCGTTTCAAAGAACGGCTAATCTTTGGTCCAATTACCTTGGTTATAAAATAAAGGCAAAAGATGTACCTATTATGATGGTGCTATTAAAGGTTACCCGCGCTAAAGACGGTGCGTTTAATCAGGATGATTATGTAGACATGTGTGGATATTCTGCAATAGCAGGGCAAATTGATAGTGATTAACCAAATTATTCCCACGCCTCATTAACATCTTTAGTTGCAGGATTATCAGCTTTATACCGACCCTTTTTAGTTCTAGTACGTTTCTTCTTTGGCTTATCTTCTGGTTCAAAATGTAGTACAAAGAAACTTGCACATAAATCTCTAAAGGTTTTTACATCACTCAGTTTCATCATTCACCTTCCTTTTTACTAATCAATAAACTTGCCATTGGCAATGAAATGGTGAAGCCTGTGACAAAAAACTACCCACAATAAATTAATTAACGAGTCTGAAATGTATGTTCCATTTGGAACTTTCAATTTATACATCACTCATTCACCTATCCTTTTGTTGCTTCTAGTTTGATTAGATCCATACCCTTATCTTGGTATAACACTATCTCATTTTCCACATCTCTTGATGTAACTTCCATAGTGATTGTATTACCCCAATTAAATTCTTCGGTTCTAATTTTGATATCACTAACACCATGCAGACTAAGCGTGTTCATTTACTCATCCTTCCATTTAAGTTTGTGATATATCTTACCGTTAAGTTTAATTGACTTAGCTTTAGGATCTGGCTCTTGCTCACCCACATAATGCCACTCAGCACCAGCTTCCATCTCCTCATTAAATTTATTTAGTGCATCTGCATTGACTACACCAAATAGTATTGGGAATATTATTAACATAAACATTACTCAATCTCCTTTAAGTCTTTGATTTCAAGGCCG
>VTLG01016939.1_pt1 | contig 14535 bp, 16 predicted proteins | sample 4694571 | NCBI WGS metagenome assembly VTLG01 (sample SAMN12604809, study PRJNA352737) | marine metagenome | biome: ENVO:00000447; feature: ENVO:00000209|ENVO:00000569|ENVO:01000036; material: ENVO:00002151; isolation source: viral sequences binned using virsorter ...
CATATTAGGAGCGCTTCACCTTATATAAAAAAGGCTTATTTGGAGATCCAAGATCTCACCTGGTACGGCTTCCAGGACAAAGAAATCGCAGCATTACAGCTACTAACGGTCATTTTGTTACCATTTTATGAACACTAGGTAGATTTTTAGTCCTAAGTCATTGATTTTAAAGGGATGGCAACGTTATATCTTGCAACGTGGATATTGAGATTTTCTTTATTTTATGTAATGTTATAACATAACATTGATAGGGGGGGGCGGTTGGCGGGTTGGGGGCGTGATCGTGGTCAGACTACTCTCAACCGATAATGATTTTTCAAATAATTTTAAAATTTTTCTCAAAAAAAACCATACCATATTTCAAGGCAATTATATTTTTTGTCTTACAAAAATAGTGGCTATCAGGGACGAACAGGGTACAAGAGGGTAGTACCCTGTACCTTTTTCTTAACTTTAATTCGTTAATAGATTGTTTACATGGAGGTTATATCGTTTGTGGTATACCTTAAATAGTTAAAGTGATACTAGAGGGTATTACAGGGACAAACTGTTTTTACCCTATTAATATATTATATTATATTTAATATAATATAATATATGTAATAGGGTATTTGAAAGACTTTATTCTAGTTTAGAGAGATAGTTTGTAATGAGTTCTGATGGTTCTCCATTGTTGTTCAGTTCTAACCACATATTCATATCTCCATCATCGAGTAAAATTTCCGTAACCGCACATTCGAGGTTATAGGTAACGACTCCTGATTGTTTGTATTTCATATAATCTTTTTTCAGGTTCTTTTCTTTGAGCATTTCTTCAAATGACATTTTCTTCTCCTTTTACGGATCTATCCGTTTTATTTCCCTGCACAAAAAGGGAGTTCCGAGATATTCGGTTTCTGGAAAGCAGAGAACTTCATCTGCTGCGGTAACGAGGGTATAGATGTGCATCGAGTTTAGTTCTGTATTGTGGTAATGATACTGCTCCAGGTGATCTTCGGTACTGGTAATACTTCCGTCTAAATAGCCGCCAAGCAGGTGAATAATCATTCTGGCTGTAACCCCTATATATAGTGGGTCAAGAAGGGTACATACACAAAATCATTGACTTTGAATGATTTTTGGTGTATGGATATCATTAGTAATATATCGTAAAGGATATATAATTACAAGGAGTTACATTGGGTACTTCGCATACTAAGTTCAAGAAAGCGCATCAGGAAACCTTCTTGAAATTATTAGCGAACGGGGAGACAGTAACCGACGCTGCCAAGAAGGTGGGAATAACGACAAGGACAGTGCATTATTTTCGGAAGGCAAACCCTGACTGGAACGAGAAGTATAGAGTGGCATTTGAGATAGGGACTTGTCAGCTTGAAGATGAACTGATGGTGAGAGCAAAGAAATCAGATGTTTTGCTCATGTTTCTGCTTAAAAGCAGAAGACCTGAGATTTACAGGGACAATTATCAGGTAACGGTAAAGGGGCATATAGATGTTAGCCACCGACCTGATTTATCGCTGTTGAGTACAAAAGAACTGACCGAACTGCAAAACATAGGAAAACGGTTAGTGGCAAAACCAGCAGAAGATGTCGTTGAGGGGGAAGTGATTGCATAAAAAGAAACCAATTAGCCCTGAACTTTTAGTGACGAAGCAAAAGTGGATACAGCAGGAACTTGCTTCTAGGGAATTAGAACCTTTTGTGAAAATGATCAGTTACGAACCACCCCCTGCAAAACATCACCTGCTTTTACTGGACAAATTGCAGAAGATCGAGACAGGAGAGATAAAGCGGTTAATGGTGTTTATGCCACCAGGACACGCAAAATCAACATACTGCTCGGTATTGTTTCCGCCCTATTGGATGGGCAGAAACGAGAGAAAAAATATTATCCACGCATCGCATACCGAAGCATTGGCGGAACGCTTTGGTAGAAAGATACGGAACATAGTGGATTCCCCTGAATACAAGGACATTTACGGTTTTGGATTGAGTCCTGATTCTCAGGCGGCAGGAAGATGGGAAAATGCCAAAGGGGGAGAATACTACGCAGTAGGAGTAGGCGGTGCGGTAACAGGTCGTAGAGCCGATTTAGGGATTATCGACGATCCTGTGAAAGGACGAGAAGAAGCCGATTCCGATACCTACCGAAACAAGAACTGGGAATGGTTTTTATCGGATTTTAGAACTCGTTTGAAACCAGATTCGGCAATGATACTGATTCAGACGAGATGGCATGAAGATGATTTGGCAGGTCGTATACTGCCACCGAATTACTCTGGCGAGTCAGGTCGGATAAAGGCAAGTGATGGGGAGATTTGGGAAATCCTGAATCTTCCTGCACTAGCCGAAGAAAACGACCCGATGGGAAGAGAGGTGGGAGAGCCGCTTTGGGCTGATTGGTATTCGCTAGAGATATTAGAGCAGGAGAGAAAGGCACAGGGAGAACGGAACTGGTCGGCTTTGTACCAGCAACGACCCACTCCAGAATCAGGAGAGATTTTCAAGAGGGAATGGATTCGGTATTACGACGAAGTTCCTTCCAACTTGAAGATTTTTGGAGCATCCGATTATGCAGTTTCCGAAAAAGGAGATTATACCGTGCATGGAGTCTTTGGCGTAGATCACCTCGACCAAATTTATATATTAGACTGGATGAGATTACGCACTGACCCTTTAACATGGATAGAACATTTCGTGAATCTGGTAAAAAAATGGAAACCTATTCAATGGGCGGAGGAAAAGGGACAGATTATCCGTTCGATTGGGTCATTGATAGAAAAAAGGCAAAGAGAAGAAAAAGCGTTTGTGTACCGCAAACAATTTGCATCCTCTACCGATAAAGTACAGCGATGCCACTCTTTTGCAGGTCGTATGGCGCAGGGAATGATTTTGTTTCCGAAAAACTTATATTGGGTATCTCCGCTGATTGCGGAAATGTTGAAATTTCCTGTCAGCAAATACGATGATCAGGTAGATGTATTGAGTTTATGCGGAAGAATGTTAAACGATGTATCTCCTGCGGATCTTCCGAAAGAAGATGCTGTTCCTGAATTTAGGATGCCGACATTTAATGAATTGAGAGAATCGAACCGACCAGAGCTGGTGCGGTACTTATAGGGGTAATACATGGCTGATTACGAGACTATAGAATCGAGGGATTTAATTCCGAGATCAGAGAAAGCGCAGTTTTGGATTAAACAACTTGATCTGGCAGGGAAAATAGAAAAGGACTGGAGACAGCAAGGGAAAGAAATTGTCCAAAGATATAGGGATGAAGATAGAAGGGCAGCACAGGTAGACAGATCCTCTGGTGGATTCTCTTCAAGGTTCAATATCCTATGGGCAAACACCGAAATTATGTTACCAGCCATTTATGGAAGCACTCCTATTCCTGAAGTGAGAAGAAGATACGGTGATGCCGACCCTGTGGGCAGACAAACAGCGGAAGTTCTGGAAAGAGCGTTGAAATATGTTATCGACGCTTACGATTTTGATTCTCGTATGGTCAAAGCAACGCAAGATTATTTATTACCAGGAAGGGGAGTAACCAGAGTTCGATATGTTCCAGAATTTAGAAGTAGAAGACAGGAAGTATCTTTATTTTCTCCAATGGGAGAAGAACTGGAAATTCCTGAAAATGCGCTGGAAGATGACGAAGGATATTACACCGAAGAAGAAGAAAAATATTATGAAGAAGTCGTTTGTGAACACGTCCATTGGGAAGATTTCAGAAGGGGAGCAGGTCGTGCATGGGATGAGGTGGAATGGATTGCGTTCCGCCATCTGATGACAAAAGACGATTTAATCGAAGAGTTTGGTGCTAGAGCAGAAAAAGTAAACATGAACTACGAATCCGACGAATATGGCGATGATGATGGTGACGCTATGAAACGTGGGGTCGTTTGGGAAGTGTGGGATAAAGTAGATCGTGTAGTTTGCTGGATTGCTCCTTCGTTTAACGAAGAAGCATTACGCATGGATGAAGATCCGTTGGGTTTAGAAGGATTTTTCCCTATTCCAGAACCAATTATGTCTATCAGTACGACCAACAGTCTAATTCCTGTTCCCGAATACAATATGTATAAAGATCAGGCGGAAGAGTTGGATTTAATTACCCACCGTATTAACCGAATTATTGGCGGTATGAAATTGAGAGGAATTTTTGATTCCAGCGTACCTGAATTTGACCGATTGTTCGGAGAAGATGACAACGCCATGATACCTTCACAAAATGGAGGTATTGCACTTCAGAACGGTGGTATGGACAAAGCAATCTGGATGTTGCCAATCGGTCAACACGCTCAAATTCTGCAAAACCTGTATATCCAAAGAGATCAGGTAAAACAGATTATATTTGAGGTGATGGGTATTGCCGACATTATGAGAGGTTCTTCTAAAGCATCGGAAACTGCACAGGCACAAAGTATCAAAGCACAATACGGTTCACAACGAATGTCTCGCAGAATGAAAGATGTCGAAAAGTTTGCAAGGAATCTGCTTCGATTAAAAGCAGAAATTATTGCAGAACATTTTAGTCCAGAAAGTATTCAGGCAATGACAGGTGTCCAGGTGACACCTGAAATGATGCAACTAATGAGAGATCAGGGAGCAAGATCGTTCAGAATAGATATTGAAACCAACTCTACGATTGCACCAGAAGTTGCCGAAGATAAAAGAGCATTGAACGATTTACTGCAAGGAATTGCTTCTAGCGTAACTGCAATTACTCCTGCGGTACAGGCAGGAATTTTGCCAATGGAATCTGCAAAGGCAATTATTATGGCGGCTCTTAGAAAATTCCAAATGGGTCGCATGGTTGAAGAAGCATTGGATCAGGGAGAGATGCAACAACAGCAACAACAACAGCAACAGCAAGACCCTGCGGAACAGGCAAAAGCAATGGAAGTACAGGCAAAACAACAAAACGAACAAATGAGACTGCAACTAGAAGCGCAACGTATTGAAATCGAGAAAATGAAATTGCAAATGAATATGCAGTTAGAACAACAAAAATTACAGCAGGAACAAGATCTTGAAACACAAGAGATGGAAACAAGGTTACGCATACAACGTGAAAAGTCAGAAACGGATTTAGAAAAAGCGGAAATAGCCGCTATGAATAGAAACCGATAAAGGAATAGTAAAATGCCAGATATGGACAAAAGAAGATTGTTTGAAATGTTTTTAAGAGATTTTCCAAAAGGTGTAATAAGTGATCGAGAAATGGAACAATTTAGAGCAGGGATTGACGACGATATATACCAAGAACCTTTAGCGACAGAGGGGGTAGACGAAGAAATATACAATAGACTTACTCCTGACGGAAATATTGTCCAAGAATCTATGTTAGTAAATACAGGAAAAAATCTTTCAGATATAGAAAAAGATCAACTTATTATGGCTGCGGAAGAAGAAAGAAGAAGAAAAGAACTTGAAACTAGATTGAGAGAGGAAAGAGCAAGAAGGGAAGTTGGTGATCCAATGGGTGGATTATACTAATGGCTTGGGATGATTATTATCGTGTGCATAGAGAAAATAGTCCTATTGAAAGTTCATACAAAAGTTCTTTTTTAGATTTAACTCCCAAGACACAAAAAGAACGAAGAAAGAAAAAAATGATCGCAGATATGTTGATGAATAAAGTTATTGATATGTTTTCAGGTCAAAAATATTTTGAAATGTAAAAAGGATATAAATTTTAATGCCACCGTTATCTGAAAAGCAAAGAAAGTTTATGGCAATCGAGTTAAGCAAAAAACGTAAAGGAAAAAAGACAAAAACGAAGATGTCTACCAAACAGCTTCGTGATTTTGCCAAAAAACCGAAAGGAAAGTCTTATGCCTAGACATAGATATGTTATGCGTAATGGCAAACTCGAATATTTAGGAGATGTGGATAATCTCGATGCAACTCCACGACTTCAAATCAATACTGACTCGCATTACGAATACGATTGTCCAATTACTGGAAAAATGGTGACTTCCAGGTACGGACATAAAGAAAATTTAAAGAAACATAATTGTAGAATTTTTGAAAAAGGCGAAAGTGATAATTACAGAAATAATTTTCAAAAAGAACGTGACCAGTCATTGCGAAACTTAGTGGATCGCATACTACCTGTGTAGGTTTTTTTAATCGCCCATATATCGTAAAGGATATACATGAACGAAGAAAATACAGATAATCAGTCAACCATCGAAGATACTATGTCGGCTGCTTACGACCGAGCGCAAGGTCTTGAGGACTCCGACACATCACTCGAAGAAACTGATCAAGGAACAGATGTAGAAGTTGAAGAAACTGCGGAAGTTGTCGAAGAAGGTGTTGAAGAAGACAACGCTCCAGAAGTAGAAGACGAAACATCTGAAGAAGAAGACATGGGGGACGATGAGGATTCGCCTGACGATCTTCAGGAAGAAGATTCTGAAGATGAGGGGTTAACACCACCTGATCGTTGGTCTTCTGAGGATAAGGAAGAGTTCAACGCTCTTTCCGCAGAAGCACAGAAATTGGTGCTGAAACGAGAGAAAGATGTTGAAAAATACCTAACTCAAAAATCCCAACAAGTAGCAGAAGCAAGGAAGTATTACGAAAGTTTGGAAACAATTTTACAGCCACGTCGTGAAGGGTTGCAAACAAATGGACTATCTGATGCTCAAGCAATCGCTGATCTCTTCAAATATTCTGATTATGCCGCCAACGATCCTGTGGGATTTATAAAATTTTTCGCCAAACAGAGAGGAATAGATTTAATGGATATGGAAACTAACTATGACGATGAGGATTGGGGAGATGGATCTACAAACACTCCTGCTCCTGTCGATCAACAAACACAAACCAGGTTAGCGCAGTTGGAAGCACAGATTGCTCAACAGCAACAAGCAAGAGATTCGGAATTGAAGAATGAAGTGCAAAACCAAATAGAACAGTTCTCAAGCAACAAGGAATATAAATACTTTGAAGAAGTGCGAGAGACAATGGGGCAACTCATTGGATCGAACATTGCAAAGGATTTACCTGACGCTTATGAAAAAGCAATTCGTATGAACGACAAAGTTTGGGAAAAAGCATCTTCGGAAAAAAGAATCAAAACCAATCAAAGCGATGTTGCTAAAGCAAAACGTGCCGCAAAATCCAATGTCAAAGCAAGTGCGACAAACTCCGTTGAAGGAGAAACAAAACTGACAATGGAAGAAACAATGTCCAAAGCGTATGACCGAGCAATGAAAGGATAAGTAATGGCATCTCCAAATAGTACGTTTACAGAGATTGTCTCCACCACATTGCGTGAGCATAAGAAATCACTTGCAGACAATGTAAGCAATAATAATGCTTTGTGGAGAAGAATCAGCGAGAAAGGACGTATCCAAGTTCTTGATGGTGGATATGAAATCGTAGAGCCACTCGACTATGCCGAGAATAGCACATATCAACGCTACTCTGGCTACGATGTACTCAACGTATCAGCATCAGATGTGATCTCGGCTGCGAAATTTGACTGGAAACAGTCAGCTGTTCATGTAACAGCGAGTGGTTTAGAACTTCGTCAAAATGCTGGAAAGAACCAAATTATCAACCTTGCAAAAGCTAGAATTACCAACGCTATGCGTACTTTTGCAAACAACCTATCATCTGATATGTATTCAGATGGTACAACATCCAATCAAATGGGTGGACTCCAAGCTGTAATTTCCGATGCTGGTACAGGAACAGTTGGTGGTATCAACTCAGGAACTTACACATTCTGGAAATCAACATTACAAAGTGCTGCTTCCCCACTTCAAGGTGGTGGTGCAATCACACCGAGTAAATCAACTATTCAGTCTTTGATGCTTCCTTTGTACTTAGAATTGTCCAGAGGAAATGATCAACCTGATTTAGTTGTATCTTCTAACGACTACTTCACATTTTATGAAGAGTCCTTAACAGACATCAAACGATACACTGATGTCAACGACGCAACTGGTGGATTTATCTCTCTCAAATACAAAAATGCTGATGTCATTTTTGATGGTGGGTCAGGTATTCCAGCAGCACATATGTACTTCGTAAATTCAGACTTCTTAAAATTGGTTGTCCACAGAGATGCCAACATGACTGAAGTTTCTGAGAAAACATCTATTAACCAAGATGCGGTTGTTATTCCTGTTATTTGGCAAGGAAACTTAACAGTTAGTAACCGTTCTCTGCAAGGCTTGGTGAAAGCGTAAAGGAGATTAAATTATGGCAAGTAACATACAGTCTCCCATAGGAGCAAAACTAGATAGAAGTGATTCAGCAGCAACTTTTGCTGTTGGCACAAAAGGTGTTCTGCCTGATGGCGGAGAAGCAGTATATATTTCTGCTAGTTCAGCAATCGCTGTAAATGATGCGGTGGGTATCGACGAAAATTTCGCTGGTGCGCCTATCACTAAAGCAATGGCTGATGACGGTTGGAATGTAGGTGTAGCAGCTGATGTAGCTATAGGGTCTGGTGAGTATGGTTGGGCTAGAACAAGAGGAAGTAATTTCAGTGTCAATGTTTTAGCTTCCTGCGCAGCCGACGCTGTGCTTTATACATCGGCTACAGCTGGAAAGTTGGATGATGCAAGTTCATCGCAAACAAAGATTGATGGAATAGTCATTGTAACTGCCGATGGTGGAAGTGGAAGTGCAATAGAGTGTATTGCGACTTATCCGAAGTCCACTACTTTCTAATCTAATTTGGGGAAGGGAGAAATCTCTTCCCCATCATTTCCGCCTTGAAAGGGAATGTATGAGCATAGGAACAAGTTACGAACAACAGGAAAGACCTTCACTACTACGATTTTACCATGAGCCACAAGAAGACCGAGAAGAAACGATCAAGCAAGGAAGAGTGGTTTATAAAGATATTGAAATGGTGGATGTCACTCCCACAGGGGGTAACGGAAATTTAATTGTTCCCAAAATTGTAGAAATATGGATCGAGACATTAGAAATGAACAACGATCCGTTTACTGAATTGTATATAAAACAATACAACGCATGGAAAAAGAACGAAGAAATTCCAGAAGAAGGAACTCCGATTAAACATTGGGGAAATGTTACAGAAGCACAAAAGAAAAATATATTGAGTGCAAGTATCCGTACCGTAGAAGATTTAGCTGCTGCAAATGAAGGGGCATTGTCCAAGATTGGAACAGGGGCAAGGTCGTTACAGGAAAAAGCAAGAGCATATTTGTTGGCATCTGAATCTAGCGGAAAAATAGTAGAAGAAAATTCTGCTTTAAAAGCAAATGTAGAAGATATGAAAAAAGAAATCGAACGGTTGCGAGAAATTTTGGAAAAAGATGCAAAACCAGCACCTAAAAAAAAGGCAACCAAAACTACAAAACCTTCATTTGAGATTGAGTAAATGAGTTTATTAACAATGATGCAAGACATATCCGATATTGTAGGATTGAATCGACCAGGTGAAGTAGCTGGATCTACTGATCAGCAAATGCGAACTTTACTTGCATTAGCAAATGTAGAAGGAAAGTCTTTGTCAAAAAGACATGACTGGTCGGAACTTAGCAAGGAAGCAACATGGACAACCGCAGCACAAGAGTCGCAAGGACTGTTAAGTGCGATAGCGACAGACATAGATCATATCGTGAATGACACGATATGGAATCGATCCTTACAAGACCGTATGGATCCTGTTAATGCTGTGCAGTGGAATCTTTTAAAATCCAGCACTGCTAGCGGTCCTTATCCTTATTACAGAATTAAAGAAAAAAAATTATTGCTTATTCCTTCTCCAGCAGCAGGAAAAACAGGAGCATTTGAATATATCTCTTCCAACTGGTGTCAAAGTTCTTCAGGAACAGGACAGTCAGCTTGGGCAGCTGATGCGGATACAGGTGTGTTAGATGAATACCTGATGAGTTTAGGCATAGTGTGGAGATTTAAGCAGTCACAGGGATTGGATTATTCAGAAGATTTCCAAAATTATGAAATAGCAGTTTCGAGAGCCACAAACCAAGATGGCGGTCGAAGTTTACAATATTTAGATTCATCTACAGGTGCAATGTATCCTAGAGTTCATGTGCCAGAAGGGTCATGGTCGTTATGACAATTTTAACGCCTTTGAAAGTAAACCAGTCTAAACAAAAGACATCTGCAAGTGCTGCGATGCCACCGCCTGTGGGTGGGTGGAATGAACGTGATGCACTTTCAGGAATGTCTCCGCAAGACGCAACTATCCTAGAAAATTGGTTTCCAGAAACCACCAATGTACGACTTCGTAGAGGACATACCTCTCATGTAACAGGAATAACAGGTGCGGTGGAAACTCTCATGGAATACTCTTCTCCTTCTACAGATAAACTCTTTGCAGCAGCCAATAGTGCAATCTATGATGTCAGTTCTTCTGGTTCAGTAGGTTCTGCTGTTGTATCGAGTCTTTCAAATAACCGCTTCCAGCATGTGAACTTTGGTGACGCATCTAATAACAATCTTGTAATTTGTAATGGGGAAGATGCTCCTAGACAATATAATGGATCTGCATGGTCAACCCCATCCGTTGCAGGAACAGGATTAACCGCAGCAAACCTGACTCATGTAAACGATTTTAAAGAACGACTGTTTTTTGTAGAAAAAAATTCATTGAATTTTTGGTACAACGGAACAGTCAATGCAGTTGCAGGAACATATTCTAAATTCAATTTATCTTCCCTATGCAAATTAGGGGGATATTTACAGGCAATGGGAACGTGGAGTAGAGATGGTGGATCGGGTATGGACGATTACGCAGTCTTTATTACTTCACAAGGAGAAGTATTAATTTACGATGGCACAAATCCAGCTTCCGCTGATACCTGGTCTTTGATCGGTATTTATCGTATTGCACCGCCTATAGGAAGAAGGTGTCTTACAAAATTAGGAGCAGATTTAGTAGTAATCACTACAGACGGTTATATGCCACTTTCTCAAGTAATCGGCACTGACCGAACTGTTCAGAAATTTTCTTTATCCGATAAAATTACAGGAGCAGTTACTTCCGAAGCTAGAGCATACGGAAGTATTTATGGATGGCAACCGATTGTTTATGCCAAAGGATCTATGTTTATCGTCAATGTTCCGCATACTGCAAACGATGTCATTATCCAGCACGTTATGAATTTGACTACAGGTGCTTGGTGTAAATTTACGAATATGAACGCAAACTGTTGGGCAGTATTCAAAGACGAACTGTATTTTGGCGGAGACACAAAAGTATATAAAGCAGATACTGGAACAGACGACGATGGAAGTAATATCGAAGCAGATGGTCGTACTTCCTATCAAGACTTTCCACCGCAAGGACAATTAAAGTCATTCAAGATGGTGCGTCCCATTTTACTTTCTGATTCCGATGTAAGTCCTGCTGTTGCGATACAAGTAGATTACGAAACAAAAGATGCAACAGTTTCGGCATCCTCTTCTACTACATCAGGGGCTGCTTGGGATACTGCAAGTTGGGATACATCTTCATGGGCAGATAGCGCACAAATGTCAAGAACATGGAAAGTCGTGACAGGACAAGGATACGTTGCTGCCCTACGAATTAAAGTCGCTACTAAAATAGCGGAAATACGTTGGGCAGAGAATCACTTTGTATATCAACCAGGAGGTCTTATGTGATTGTATGTGACCAGTCTAATTCTGAACAGATTATGAATTGGATTAAGGACAGGTTGCCAGAAGTATCTCCTGCCCTGTTTGGCGCATATATGACATTAGGAGTTATGAAAAATGATGAATTGGTTGCAGCGTGTATCTATTACGAATATTCAGGGTTTGATATGAAATTCTCTTTTGCTGCTGAACCAAATGTGCAATGGGCTACAAGAGGGGTAATGCAATCTATGTTTGCATACCCGTTTAAACAATTAAAAGTAGATAGGGTAACTGCTGTCACTTCTCACGAAAATACCAGAGCGCAAAGTGTATTGAGAAGACTAGGATTTCAGTTAGAAGGAATTATACGAAAAGGATTTGATGGATCAAAAAATGGATTTTTATTTGGAGCAATTAAAAAGGATATCGAAAAATGGTTATAGGAGATCGTTATGAGTTTTTCCGCACCTAAACCGCCTGAACCACCTAATCCACAAGTAGTGGCACAGGCACAAGCGGCAGCAAACCAAGAAACTGCTTTATTGCAAGGGAGACTTGCTAATCCCGTACTAGAGACTACTCCCTATGGAACTTTACAAAATGTCATTGATCCAGAAGGCAATATTACTCGAACTACTTCCCTGACTCCGCAAGGACAGGCAAATCTAAATCTGCAAAGACAGCTAACAGGGTCGGCATATCAAACTGGATTAGAACAGGCTGGAAGAATCCGTTCGGGTCTAAGTGGGGATGTGTCTGATGTATATGGCGGACTTCCTGATATTACAGGAGAGTCAGCTATTACTACTGGCGCACCACAAGCTGTACGAAGTGTGGCAGGGGGTGAATTTGCAACAGGAGTATCTCCAACAGTATTTGGTATTGCTCCTAGTGCAAGAGACATTCAAACACAAGTTTCTGCACCTACTCTTGGAGCAACTCCACAAGTAACCGAACAATTTCAATCCACACTTGGTTCACCAACGATAGATATTCCAACCGCAGGTGGGTATGGAACATTAAGAACTAATGTAGAGAACGCTTTTTATAACCGTCAAAAACGTATGATGGATGACAGGTTTGCTTCTGAACGAAGAGCGTTAGAAGACAGACTTGCGATACAGGGTATTCCTGCTGGATCAGAAGCGTACAACGCAGCAGAAAAAGAATTTAACCGAAGATCAGATGAAGCATATTCCAATCTTGCCTTCCAATCGGTAATGCAAGGGGGACAAGAAGCAGAACGTGCTTTTGGTATGGGTATGGCTGGAAGACAGCAACAAGAACAAGAAGCAATGGCAAGAGCATCTTTAGCCAATCAAGCGGTACAGGGAAACTTGTCTCAACGGTTGATGTCTGCTGAAGCAGATCGTGCTAGGGCAAATCAAATGTTTGGTATGAACGTCAGTCAGGCAGAACTAGCCAACAGAGCAAACCAACAACGATTTGGTCAAGAGATGTCATCAAGACAACTACAAAATGAAATGGGACAAGCAGAGTTTGCACAAAGAATGGCAAACGCAGGTTTGATTAACCAGTTTGGATCAGAAGGGTTTGGACAACGTATGCAGTTAGCAAACCTTGCCAACGAATCAAGAGCAAGAGCAATTCAGGAAAGACAGGCACAGCTACAGGCATCTTCCGCTATCCGTCAACAAATGATAGGAGAGCGTTTACAGGCAAGGAACGCACCATTGAATGAACTTGCAGTTCTTATGGGTACTGCACCTGGAGTACAAACAGGTCAGTTCACAGGATACACTCCAACCGCAGTAGCACCAACTGATGTTGTTGGCGCACAAGCATTGGCAACCAACGCAGCAATGCAGGGATGGCAAGGTCAAACAGCGTATCAACAAGCACTCATGGGTGGATTGTTAGGGGCTGCTGGAACTGCTGGTGGTTATGGATTGTTAAGAGGGATTAAATAATGGCAATTAACAAAGAAATGTTAGCAATGTTGTTAGGACAAAAAAAGAAGAAGAAAGGGTTGTTTGCCACTCCTCCAACTGCTCTTGAATATAAAGAACTATACAAAACCGATCCTCGACTTTTGTATGGCAGAGGTCTTATGAAATCTGCCGCTGGTAGAACTCCTAAAAATGTTGGAGAAGGAATTTCCAAAGCAGCAGATGCGATATTTGGTGCTTTGGCAATGAGGGAAGGGCTAGAAGATGTTCGAGAAAAAGAAAGAATAGCAAAAGAAAAATTATTAGAAGAAAGAACAAAATCGCTAGAACAAATAAAAAGTGCAAATCTTGCGTCGCTCGGACTTCCAGAATGGAAAGATCCTGATACTGAAAAAATACTTATTCCAGCTTCAAAAGGAAGACCAGCATCTATTGAACAACTTAGAAGTTATGGAGATGAACTCACTCTTGCTGGACAAGCATATTTAGGTAATTTAGTGCAAGAAGAAAGGAAACAGAAAGATCAATTTAGTAAGATTAAGTTTGAAGCCGAATTAAAGGAAAAACAAAAAGATCAAGAACACGCAAACAGGATAGACCTTGAAACTTTAAAAAATGCGCTAAATTTGTCAAAAGATCAAAGCAATGCAGCAACAAGGTACTATTGGGATTTAAAGAGGTACAAAAAAAAATCCGACCTTGAAATGCAAAAAGCAATGCTTACAAATTTTGGTATTAAAATTAGTTATGATTCTAGGGGAGTGATAAAATTTACTCCTATTAAAGCAATACAAAAATTTATAAACAAAAAAAATGCAAAGTTAGTATGGATAACGAACTCTAAGACAAAGTTAGATGAAGCACATAAGTGGGTAGGTGGTAAATTAGAAAAGGTACTTAACGAACAAAACGAGCCAATAGCTAAAGTAGGAGAAAAAATTTTTTGGACTGTTAAAAAAACTGACAAAAAAGGAAATCAGTTACTTATAAGTTCAAGGGGTGATTTGAAGTGGGAAAA
>VTLG01012492.1_pt1 | contig 14533 bp, 10 predicted proteins | sample 4694571 | NCBI WGS metagenome assembly VTLG01 (sample SAMN12604809, study PRJNA352737) | marine metagenome | biome: ENVO:00000447; feature: ENVO:00000209|ENVO:00000569|ENVO:01000036; material: ENVO:00002151; isolation source: viral sequences binned using virsorter ...
ATCCAGAGGAATTAAAGGTATGAATTTTGTAATCACCATCAGTTGTGATTGTTCCACCAGTAGCCGATGGAAAAGCTGCTACACCAGGGCCTCCAGCACCAAATCCTATATACTGTCCATAAAAATTAGACATTAAGCATCGTTCTCCGCATCAGTTGTAAAGAACAGTTTAACTCCCAGCAATCTTGCATCGCCAGCCATATCATCATTACCATCTGAGACATCCCTAAAAATTCTAAAGAAACAAATGTCATTGTCAGCAACTGTACCTGCAATTGTCACTGCACCGCTTTCAGCCGTTACCAGCACCTCCTCTACGGCTCCCTGTGCATCGTCAGTGACAACAACTGCGGTTCCATAAGCTACATCAATTGTAGAATTATCTGGTACACCAACACCTTGTAATCCCCAAGCTACACCAGTAGTAGCAGCTAGGCCTGTCCACCATACTTGAAATGTTATTGTTCCAAGAGCATAGGATTTAGGAAAACAAACTTGAAACTGTGCAGCTTCATCTGAATCTTTATCAAAATCTAAAACTTGCATATCAGGTCTGCCAGCAGTAGTTTCTACATCCGTAATTGTAGCACACCCATTTGATGAGGTAGGCCTCATAGCAGCAGCAGGAATCCATATTGTTTGTTTGCCAGCAGTTGCTCCATGAACTAAATCTATTACTCCTTGAACTGTGTCACGTTTTGTATTTCCTGAACCATCTACATCTCCGAAAAGGAAGGTATCTGAGGCCGTTACCGTTACGTCTGAAAAATCTCCAATAAACGCATCCTTCATTAATGTTTCATCAATCTGATTTGTAGCGATATGTGCTGTATCAATACTATTATCTACATAATGTTCTGAATCTATGGAATCATCTGCTATATTTGAATTACCAACAGCATCTGCTCCTATAGCTCCTACTCCTACTATACCAGAACCTCTTGTACCATTTTTACTAACTATTCCACTCATAGTTTATATTCCTTCTAATTTATAATGTTTGATCTAAATAACTAACACAAACATCAATATCTGATGAACTAGCAGTAATGATAGATAAATGATCGGCTGCTTCCATTACAAATTTACTTGTATGTTCAAATGTTTCTTTAGCTCCTAAAGCTTGGTCAAAATAGATATAAGTATCTGATCCTCCTCCACCGTCATCAATTAATAATTTAAAAGTTTCTGCTGCATTTCCAGTTTCACATATAGTCACACTTAAAACTGTATAAGTATGACCAGTTGCGACTGTAAGTAACGCTTGAACAGAAGAAGCATCACCCCTGAATGTTGCTAATTTTAAAACTTCACTTGCCATAACTGTCTCCGATTAAAATCCCATGACTAATGCTTTTCCTGTACTTGTTGTATATGAAGTCCACGTTCCATCAATTACAGGGCTGGTTAATGTTTTATTTGTTAATGTTTGAGTAGTACCAGTACCAACTATTGTTGTATTTGCATCTGGAAATGTAAAAGTTCTTGTAGTACTGCCTGATATTCCAGAACATTGGAACTGAGCTTTCTTAGTTGTATCTGAATTATCTTGAAGAGTAAAATTATCATCATCAAGAGTTGAAACATCAGCAGATATAATACCATCTATTTGTCCTTGAATACCTGAAGTTACTCCATTAAGATAACCAAATTCAGTATTACTAATACTTCCATCATGGATTTTAGTAGCAGCAATACCTGCACTTCCATGAATATCAGCATTGACTATAACTCCTGTAGCTATTGCAACTACACCAGCATTACTGATAGTTATATCTCCAGATACTGCTACATTATCAAAATCAGTTCCATCTGCAACTAAAATATGTGTATTAGTAGCAGCATAAGAATCATCAAATAAAGCTATCTTAGCTCCGGTTATTGCGTCATCTGCTATTTTAGCTGTAGTTACCTGAGCTGCTGCAATATGAGCTGTATCTATACTACCATCTGTATAGTGCTCTGAATCAACGGCATCATTGGCGATTTTAGCTCCAGTGATAGCATCCGCAGCTATCATGGCTGTTTCTACTGCTCCACTTGCTATCGTTAAAGCTCCAGCAGTATTGATAGTAGCATCTCCTGAAAGAGCTACACCAGCATAGTCTGTACCATCAGCTACCAAGATATAACCTGCTGTTGCAACAGCAGCATCATCTAGTAATTCAAGCTCATCTAACGCTTCCTGAGCCATGTAAAATGCTTGTTTACTATCAGTATCTAAGTCAGACTCAGATAAGTTTGAGCCATCTACATAATCTACAAGTCTAGTTGATTGACTTGTAGTTCTCTTGATTAAAACTACTTGGTCTGACGTTATATCAGCAGGAGAAGTTACTGTAATTAGGCTGTCATTATTCCAAGTAAAGGTTGCTGTCGATCCATCTACTGTAACGGCTACATGAGTTCTACTTATAAATGGAAATGTTACAGCAAACTCTTGTGTATCTCCTGAAGCAACATATCTTACACTTGAATTAGCCATTTATTGTTGTCCTTGTGGTTGTTGTTGTGCGAAATTAGTAGTTTTGGGAATTAAATTTTCCATAAGTCCAGTAGTAGGCATAACAGGATTAGGTAAACCTTGACCTCTAGATTTTATAATATGAGTTCTTCGTGCTTTCAAATCTTTAAACTTAGTCCATGTTTTTATTTGTGCCATTTTTAAAGCTGCTTTCGATAGACGTTCTAATGTATTTCGTTGTATTTCTGGAGAAGGAGCTTTTTTTGGGAATTTATTCCATCTTTTAACTATTGAAGGTAAGAACTTTTTATTTAAATTAATCCATTCATCTTGTAAATAGTATTTTTGTTCGTCATTGAGGGCTAATACACCATAACTACTGTTTGTTCCTGGTTGATTTCCTAAAGGAATACTATAAATTTGTGATGGAGAAATAAGTTTTGATTCTAATTCAGCTAATTTTAATTCTACAGGATCACCAGATGGAGAAAGTGCTGGAACAGGATTAGCCATGTGACTAACTAAATTAGCTGTTATTTTCCAAGGATCAATATTTAAACTATCACTATATATTGTAGCTGGATGAAGTTTAATATTACCCATTAAAGTTCTTGAAGGTCTTTTAACACCCCAACCTGGAGTAACTTCACGCATCCCTTCATCAAATAATCTTAAAATTTCACCAGTAGCTTGTTTAGAAGTTTGTTCAAAAATAGTTGGTCTAGAAGGTTTAGCATCATCGGCATAAGCTTCTTCAGGTAATGCACTAGCAACTGTAGGTTGGAGTTTTTCCATTTTAGCACCTTCTAATCCTCGTGTTACACCCCTTCTAAAACTAGAATATAAACTAACTGTAGGATTTACAGATGCTATACGTTTTAACCATTTACGTTTTTCGTGCATATCAGCACTAAATATACCCATAAAATCAGATAAACCTTGCAAATAATGACGATCTGTAATCAAACGTGTTAAATTAATAGCAGATGCTTCAGCTAATTCATTATATTTTTTAGCTAATAAGTCATCATCAGCTCCAGCTTCCTGCTGTCCATTTAAATGAACTAATCCTTTACCTATTTGAGCTAGATTAGCAGATGTAGCTAAAACCATTCCTATTGGATCTAATCTATTATAAGGTTGCCAGCCTAAACCAATATTAAAACTATTCCAATGCCTACCTCCCATAGCTTGTTCCATTTGCGCTCTAAGCTTAGGATCAGCAGGAGGACCCCCTGTAATCTGTCCGTTCCATGCTAACAGAAAAGATGAACCATAGACCCATCTTCCAGAAGATATTTTAGCTTGAGCTAATTGTCTAACAGCAGGATCAGTAGATTTTAATTCATCTCGTAATAGCTTACTAGCATATTGTAATCCTGGCATCCTTTGAAAACTATGCGACATAAGATTTACAGGAGTTTGAAAGAAAGGTAGAAATACTCGTAACATTCCTGTAGGATCTCGTTCAATCATATCTTTAGTTAATTGAGATAATCCAGAAACAGGAACTGATTTACCTAATACATTCTTTTTTTCTACATCTGCTAGTTTTTGAGTATAAGTATTTTCTCTAGCTCTACGAGAAGCTTCATCTAATATATCGTCATGTTTACCAGATTCTATTTCTTCTAAAATTTGGTTAGCTCTTTTGTCAACATTAGCTATATCAGCTACTGTTTTAGGTTGTTTACCAAACTCTTTAACAGCTTTACGATGAGCTAAAGCTGGAAACTCCATTCTGTAAGTTAATCCTTTAAAAGCTTCATCCATAGACATAACGACTCTGCCTGGAAAGTTTACAAAAGAACCAAAAAGATCTACTGCTCTACCAAAATTTCCATTCAGTTGAAACATTTCTTTGGAAATAGCTCGATCATGCTGTTTAAAAAAGTCTGTTTTTACAGCCTTATCACTAGGACCATGTTTAAGTGCAGTACGAAATAATTTCCAAGCTTCAGAAGTTCCAGCTAAAGCATTATAAGCTAGAAGGTTAGCTTCTTTGTATCCTATAGGTCCACCACCTTTAGCTGCTGCCATATATCGTTCTATTATAGAATTACCAATAGCATAAGTATTACCAAAAGCATTAATGGTACCAGTTTTTAAACTAGATAATAAACCGTTAATATAAATTTCTAACGCAACATTTTTAGCTTTAGTTAAACCTCCTGTCCATCCTTTAAGTTGGGAAGCTTTTATTCTATTTCGTAATTGAGATAAACTAGCATTATTAATAGCATCTGCTTCTTCTTTTCGAGCTGTAGTTAATGCTAGTTCTCTTAAATCTTCTTCAGTAACACCTTTCTTTTTTAAAATGCCTAAGCGTTTCTTTTGGTTTTCTATTTCTTGTTTTAACTCTTTTTCTACAGCTTTAAATCCCTCATCAGGAGTTCCTCTGCTTTTTTTAGTAGTTCTTAAAAACTCATCTAAAGCTGTTTTATCATCTTTTCTAATTAATAAAAGTTGATTATATTCTTTTCTAAGCTTTTTAAGTCTAGCTTCACTTTTCTCAGCAGTAGATTTAGGCTTTTTAAAACGCTTAGTAAGCTTTTTAACTTCAGCTTCTAATTCACTTATTTCAGTAGTTTTTACTGGAGGCTTACCTTCTCCAACATCTTTAGTTTGATCTTCTTTAAGCTTTTTAATTCTATTAGAAAGTTTTAAATGTCGTTTTCTTAGAGCAACTTGTTCAGCCGGTAGTTTCTGTTTTTCTAGTTCTTCAGCAATTAAATCTTCAAGTTCTAATTCTCTAGCTGTTTTTTCAATCGGGACTTGTTTTTTAGGAATTCTACCTTCTTGTATATCTTTTAATCTTTTTTCTAATCTTTTAATTCGAGCTTCAGTTTTCTTTGCTTGTGAACGAGTCTTTCTAGCTTTTCGTGTTTTTTTAGGATCAACCTTAACTGTTCGTTTAGAGCCTTCTATATTAACTTTAAATTCTGCAAGTTTATTATCACTAACGGTTTTTAATCGAGAAATTCGAGCAGCACTTTTTACAGTAGCAACAGGAGATTTTTCAAATAAACGAGATAATAATTTAGATTTAGCTTCTAATATAGCATCTGCATCAGGATCAGCACTATTTTTATGAGCTTGTAGTAGTCTTCCAGCACCAGCAGATTCTTGACTAGCTAAACCTGTTAGTTCTTCTAAGTTTGCTGCTTGTGCTCTAACTATTTTTTCAAGTTGTTTATAGTTTTTAGAACCTGGAACAGACTGAGCTAATCTTGTAAAAGCTTCGTTACTTTGTTCTAAAGCTATATGTACCATAACTTTATAAGCTGGAACCCATTCGATAGCTTGCTCAATATTACCTACATTACGTCCTAATGCTTCTATGATTTCTTCTTTGGGTTTACCTAATAGAGTAACCAAATCTTCAATATTGTCATTAACAGATACTCGTTTTAATTTTTTAGCATCTATAACTCGACTAATAGCTTGAATTTGTCCTCTAATTTCGTCAGATGTTTTAAGTTTATTTAAATTAAAAGATTCAATTAAAGGTTTACGTTTACCTTCTTTAGTAGTATAAAAGAATTCTTCAGGATCAAGTTTATCCCCATTAGCTATTTTGGTAAGTAAGTTTACTAATTCTTCATTAGGTTCATCTATAGTATTAGCTAAAGGTTCTATAGGATCATTAAGCTTTTTCTTAGCTTCTTTGATAACACCTTGTTCTACATCTTGAGGTAATCCTTGAGAGAGATCTTGTCTTTGTTTAATGTTTAATGAAGAAACTGTACTATCTATACTTTCACCTATATCAAAAGCCATTTCTTCAACAGCTTCTTCAAATTCTTCAACAGTAACTCCTGTTTCCTTTTGAAATTGAGCTTCTAAATCTTTACTTAATACATCTCTAGTTTCCTCAATATCACCTTCTTCTAATATTTCACGATTCTTTTTTAGTCTAGATTTAGATATTTTATAGCCAAACCCTAATAATCTAAAAAACGAATCTAGTAAACCTCCAGTTAAAGCACCAGTAAAACCAGCTTTTGCTCTAGCCCATCCTTCAGAATCTTCAGGATTTTGAGCTAACCATGTGTTTAAAAAAGCTCCAGTACCGGAATGTTCAGAAATACTGGTAATACCCATTAAGAAATTAACAGCATTAGGATCAGTATAATCAAAGGCTACCATGTCTGTTACAGCACCAGCAGACATAGAAGCTAAGTATCTTTGAGTTTTTAAAAGCGGTGCAGATTTACTGAATAACTTAGAAAGTTTTTGTCCAAGTTGAATTGCTTTAGCTCCTCTTTGAACTGCCATATTAAGAGGAAAAAACATACTACCATATTGACTAAAACCTTGTATCAGCGTTTGTCTAGTAGTTTCTGGTTCTGGTATATGACCAGCCCATCCTTCAGGAGCACCTACAGCTTCTCCAGTTTCCGATAGCATCCTTTGTGCACCGTGTACTGTTTGTGTGACAATATCATCAAATAGATTAACCCAACCTGTAGGATCTCGTGTTTCTATTTTTTTAGCTTCTTCTATTTGTAACGGGCTGTTTACTTCGTCATTATACTCTGCTTCTGTATCGTTTTCAATAGCAGGAGAAGATTCATACTCGCTTCGACTAGTAGAATTTTCTAAGTATTCTTTTTCAGCAGAATTAGGTTGAAGAACATTATTTTCTATTGTATAAGGAAGTGCTATATCTGGAAGTGGCTGTTCTGTTTCAGGAGGTAACTCTGATTCAGGTGTGTTATAAAACGGATCTATAGCGTCTTCGTTAATTTCAAAAGGTAAACTAATAGATTCGTCAAAAGTCTGTTCATCCATTTATATTATCCACCATTTATTTCCTTACTATCTTAAAGTTATATCAACTGGATTTCCAGCACTAATTTCACCAGGCTTTTCTCGTGCTCCAAGAGCAACTCCTAGAATATTAGGAAAACTTAAATCTTTAGGATCAAAGTCATACCTGTCTTTTATATTAATAGTTCCATCTTCATTATGTTTATACCATAAACCACTTATAGAGCTAGTTAGAGAAGAAGGTAATTCCCTATCTTTATCGTCAACTGATGTATCCTTTTTAGGTTGATCTGTTAATCTTATATATTTATAACCTTGTTCTTTCCACTTTCTTGTTTCATCATTATCTACAGGTACTTTATCAGGTTTTGGACTTATTAAATGTGGACGGCTTAAAACTTCTTTTAAAACTTTTAAATCTTGATTACTAAAATCTTTTTCTGTAATAGTGCCGTGTCGTTCTGGTAAAGGATTATCAGGTTTTGGTTCAGTTAAATCAACTTGCCAACTTCCAGGTTGAATATGTTCAATAAAGTGTTTTCCAGCAAGTTTATAATGAGTCAGACTAGGAAGTTCTATTTTATCTAGTCTTTTAAATCGAGCTGCAGTATTACGATTTAAGTTTTTTACAGTGTTTTGTACGTCTATCTTTAAATCTTCAACAAACTTTATTGCATCAGTTGTAATATATTCCCAAATAGAAGGTTCATTTTGTTGACCTGGAATATTAACTATAACTTCTTCCCATGTATTTTCCATTTCTTTTTTCGATTCTTCAAGAGCTTCCTTTTCAGCTTGGTCATAAAAGTCTCTCATTGGTTTACTCCAAGAGGCTTTTTCTTCTTCTGAAGCTTTTTGGACGGTAATTCCTTTAGGTGATGACTTTTCTGGTTTTTTATCAGCCATAATATTTATTCTGAGCCAGCAGGATTAAATAATTTATCATCTACTAAATCTGTAAATGTTTTTAAAATTGCTTCAAATGTTGCAAGACGTTCTGTAGTAAATGAATCTATATCAGCTTTTGTTACATCTGATACATCTCTACCTAATCTGTCATTTCGATAAGCAGCCGTTCTAGCTAATTGTGTTCTTAATTCATACGTTTTATTCAAAAAGTTTTGCACTGTTTTCAGTGGCTCTATAAGATCTTTAAGTCCTACTAAGTTATTTGCTCCATTAACTATACCTTGTAATTGAGTAAAACTTACGGCATCTGTCAGTTCAATTCCTAATTCTTTTAATTTTTTAGCTATATATTTAGATTTTTTAGCTGCTTTTAAGTTTCCCATAATACGACTCCAAGTAAATACAGGAGTTCGCTCTTTTAATACAAGGATGTTATCTTCTATATCTGTACGTTTTTCTGTTAAATCAGTTTTTAATGCAGCAATAGCATCAGGACTTAACTGGTTAAGTACCCCCCATCTTTCTATTTGTTGCTCATCTGTAAAAGTACCTTCTAAAATATGTTTTAATCCTTGATAAAACGGAGCAGTATATATTCCCCACATAGAACCTTTTAGATACTTATTCATTTCGGCTTCAGCTTTATTTACCTCATATATATTTCCACCAAACTGAGTTACAAGTTCAGCCCTTTGTGCTGGATTTATTTTTCTTAGAGTTTTATCGGCATCTATCCATTCAAAGAGTTTAGCGGAAACCCATCTTTCATTATTACCTTTTTCTTCTTTTTCTTTTGCTGTTTGAAGTTTATCTATGTCTTGATGGTAACTATCAATTAATGATTGTAATGTGGTATTATCTCCGATAGTATCAGCTTTTCCTTGGACTATAAGAGATGCTTCGTCAGTTGCTAAAGGATTATAAAAGTCAGATATAATTTCTTCAAATTGAAAAAACAATTCAGGTCTATTGTTATAATGATCTATTACCGTACTGCTCATTAATTTAAATACAGCTTTTCGTTCATCCCAATCAGCAGCAACTTTCACTCTTTTACCGTCAACCATCCTAAATGGATGTTGTATTTCTAAATCATGTAAATTTTTGATAGATTTTTTTACTAAACCTATATCAAATTTAGCCTCTGGATTAATAGCAGTAGCTTCAAATTTCTGTCTAATATTTTTAGCTCCGTCAGATAGAACAGTTTGTAAATCAAATTGACCTATTTCTGTATATAGTTCGTGTTGAGCCAACTTTATTGCTTGTTCAGCTTTTAATCGTGCAGGTCCACTATGAGTAATAAATCCTAATTGTTCTCTATAAGTATTTAAAGTAGCTTTTATTTCAGTAGCCTTTTGGAGTTTTGTTCTACTGACATCATTAGCTATATTGCTTCCAGCATTTTTAACCCACACATTCATTTGATTAATAAGATCAGTAGAAAAATTATCATCAATCATTTGACGATTTAAATTGATTGCTTTTTGTGAGACTAATCCTGGAGAAACTTCTCCTCTAGCTGCATCTAATTCAGCTATTTGTAATTCTTCAGCAAACCTTCTAGCTTTAGCTATATCAGCAGCCTCTCCCAAAGCTTTTCCTAATAAAGCTAATCCTTGACTTAATCCAGTTTGTTGCGGTGGAGCAACAGGCCTAGCTGTTACATTAGTAACAGGTTTGGTTATTTGAGTTTGTACTGGATCTAGTGGAAAAGTTGCTTGTTGAGCCATAATAGATTAGTTTGACCTTTCTTTATTAATCGAATTAATCAGTACCTGTAATGGGATTTGAACCCCACGCTCCAGTTAGTCCTTGAGTTTGAGCTTTGTATCTTTGTCCTGCTCGTAGCCCTGTACCTGCTATAGACAATCCTAAACCAGTTGCATTAGGAAGAGCTTTTAAGCCTCTTAACGCTTGATTATTAGCACTTGCAGTTTGTAATGCAAGATTATCACGTTGCATTTGAAGATTTTTTAGCTTCGTCTCATAATTAAAATCTTTACGAGATAAAGCATTTAATCCTTGTCGATAGATATTATTAACTACACTTTCAGCAGATCCTCCAGATTTATTAACACTACCATCTCTAGCTAATTGAGTGGCTAAAGCTCGTTGCATACTTTTTTGTAACTCAAATTTATCTAAAGCTAATTTCTCTTGTTCTCGTTGTTGTTCTTCATTGACAGCTAATAATGCGTTATAGCCTAAACGATTATTAAGAGCTGTTTGAGCATTGACTTGAAGAGCACTATAGTATGCAGCTCTAGATTGGTCATTATACTCAGTTATTTTACTTCCTACAGTAGTAGCTGCTTCTGCTGCAAATAACCAACCAAAACCAATTCCTCCACCCATTAATCAGCTACCTTACAGAATTCATAAAATTTCACATTATTTATCACACGTTCCCCTATTATTTTAAATCCGCACCATCTAATCCACTTAATATGTAGCTCATTCCTGCTATCTATAATATTCCATAGATGAGGAAATAAAGTATTTATGCCGTTTACTTCAGTTCTACTTTCTTTCAAGAAAGACTTTTTGATTTTCTTTAAGTTATCTGAACCTAACATCCAGATTATTCCTGTTTTATTATCAGCAGGAACAACACCATACATACCAACAACTTGACCACGATTATTTATTATAGACCGACAGACTCTCCCGAACAAGTATCCACTCATCAGGGATTGTTCTGGAGTCTTCCCTAGAGTATTAACTTCGCGTTTATCTTCATACCTCAGATTAGGAGCTAACTCACATATATCATGTAGCTGAGTAGCCCTATGAAAAGGCTTCATGTTATCTCCTTGCTACTGTCCTTACTACATAGTTGCCTTCCCAATCTGCACCGGTAAAAGCACAAGGAAGATATGAGTCAGATATGAGTTCCAGTTTTAAATCTCTAGCATCTGCCAAGATAAGCTTTTTAAAGTTACCGGTTTCAAAAGGAATAGTACCAATTTTATTTAAAGATGAACCTAAGATACGTCCTGTATATACATGGCTGAACGCATCCCTTCCTGGAGCTGTTACTTGAAGTGCAAAGTAACCCGTATTAAAAAAGTCTACATTGAACTTACGGATCTTTAAGATACCCCCTGAAAGAGAACTTAGTCTCCCTTGTACTTCAGTCTTGATGGTAGGCTCAGTAAACTCATAGAGAAAACGGTAATCTTTACCAATGAAACATGAGCCAGCAGAGTGATCTCCGGTAGCCGTGAGTGTCGTAGTAGTAGTTTGAGATACTCCTTGAACTAAATCTCCTTCCTTACCTTCAAAAGAAGGACCAAAGATTACTCTAAAAGTAGATCCAAAGTCATCAGGATAGGGTATAGTCCAAGAAGTAAGATCAGAACCGGAACTATAAGTTCCTGTAACTTCTGTTAGTCTATCTAAATGAGGCTTAAAGGAAAGTTGAGTTGAACTTTCAGTTAAATTAACAAGCTTAGCATCTTGTAAACTTATTTTATCTAGATAAGTTCCATCAGGTCTAACGATAACAAGATAAGCAACATGATCTATAACATTAATACCTATTACTTTTTCTTCCTCTTTAAACTTCCATATAGACCATGAGCTTAACTTTTTAACTCCTCTCTCAAATAACATTTTATATACAAATATTTCATTTAAATTTTCATCTGAGAGAACAAACAAAAAGTCACTATGAGGACTTATATCAAATATTTTACCTTTGATATAACTTGGCACATGATTTGTAATTTCTTCTGCTGTTTCTTCCTGTAAGTCTTCGATGGTTCCAAACTCTCGAATTGAAGAAAAGCCATCTACTTCTTCTGAAAAATAAAGTTTACGTCCATTTAGAACAGGAGCAGTCCCTGTATCATTTGTATATTCTGTAAGTAGTGAGAGTTTAGCATTAGTAGGAGTCAAACCTCCTGCTGCAAACTCTGATAATTTAAATTGTGCAAAATTACTAAATAAGTACAAGTCTTCATTAAAGGCAACACTATGATAAAGAATACTTACTTGATTACTTGGAGCAGCTAAATCAATAGGGTCTGTATCCAGTAAATCTGTAGCAGTCGTATTATAGAAATTAAAGAATTCTCCAACTTCAGATAATATAATATTTTCTCCTGCTAAAAATCCAAATCTATTCTTGTGAAAGAAAATATCATTCAACTTTTCAGTAATAAAACTAGGATCAGGAGCAGTATCTTCATCCCCTATAAGTCGATCCTCCCATGAAACTTGAGCTAACGCAAATACAGTTTCACCAAAATCAGCAGCAAAAGCATCGTCCCAAGGATCTTCAGAAGTTCTCATAAATTGGATAGGCATTGTACTTGCATCGAAACTATTAGCTAATCCAGGCTTTACAGTTTCTACATATTCTCCAGCATCTTCATCTGCTTGGTTATTATGTTTAAGCCAGTAGTCATCCGTTCCTGAACTTGGAACACCTGTAATCCTGATTGTAAAACCATCTTTAGTTCTAGCAGGAAGATCCGTAAAATCTACAACACTGTCTTTAATCGCTATTAGATTATCTTCGGGAGCATCAGCGTGTAAGGTAAAATCACTACCATCTTTTTTAGTTAGATGAACATTTGAACTCCCAAACTTAGTAATATCAAATGTAGAACCTATAGCAGAAGTAAGATCACTAGCTATGTCATTAATTTGTGTAGCAGCATCATTACTTGAAGTAACAGCAGATACCTCTGTTCCATCTACAAACACCTTCATAGTCGCTGCATTAGTAGCTTGTTTAAGAAAGATAATACCTTCAGGATCTCTAGTATCTCCTAGAGTCGTTGACTTGGCAGTAGCTACAGTTTTATTTAATAGAAATGTAAAATCAGCTACTGTAAATAATTTAAGGTTATCTCTTGCATTTACAGTAGTAAAATAGGTTAAGACATCTCCTGTAGCTCCTGAGACACTCTTTGAAACACCATCTAAATCCCATACTTCCATTTCAGCTCCTGAAAAATCGGAACTAAAATCAGTACTGAACTGGTCTGAAGTAATAGTTACTACAAATCTTTCATTTTCATCTCTATTAATAAAATGAACATTTGCATCAGTATCAGTTTTGTTGCTTAATTTGGCAATAAATTCTAAAGGAGGTCTTTTTTTTAATCCTTCTGCTATAGTAACTAAACCGTTTTCTTGAGTTTCACATTGGGAAGCTAGTCTTAAAGAAGGGGGTTGTTGTGAAACCCCATTAATTAAGTTGCTTATTTGTTCTGTTATTAGTGGCATTTACCATAATTTCCTATAGAGCTTGGTAGTATTATACATATCTCTTGTACCATACCCGACATTAAATCCAGAACGCTCTCCTTCGTCATCTAGTAAATCTGCATAGGCTTCCGTTTCTTCTTGCCGATTAACTGTTTCGGCAGATACTTGCCCTATGATTTCTTCTTGGAAAATCCTAGCAGCTTTAGTCGTAATATACTGTCTAGCAGTTTGAGGTATATCTTCAAAATCCAATAACGTAATTGTAACAGCATCATTGATAGAGGCAGTCCAAGTAAAAGTATTATTATCTAAATCATAGAGAAAAGGAGATCCTTCTCTTCCTCTGATTGTAGTTGTCTTAGTAGGAGAATAAACAGATAGAACTGTAGTACCCAGTGGAATTCTACTGTCAGAATCAAGAGATAAAACTACATCCCACTCAGTATTGAAATGCCAGCCTTTCTGCTGTACTTCCCTGTTGATATTAGATAGTAAATTCTTAGCTTGTGTAACATCTACGGTTGTTGCTGTTTCTAAACTTGAAACTGCTGCTTCACCTACAGCAGCTAAGAGCATATTAACAGCTTCTAGTTCATTGACAGGAACTGTAGTAAAGTGTGACATTTTAAGTTACCAATCCCATACCCATAACTTGAGCAGTTCTAATAGTTAAATTATCTGTACTATCTATATTAGCTACAAAGATAGAAACATAATCATTAGTAGCCATAGAAGCATATCCAAAAGTAACAAGATTAACTGAGTTAACTGTAACTCTAGGACAAAATCCTACTATCTTAGTACCTGTAATAAGTGTTCCGTTTTTATGTATAGCTAATCCAAACTCTTTATCGACAGCAGAAGTATCAATTTCTAAAGAAGCTGAAGCTAAAAATAGACAGTTGATTGTAGGAGTACCTGTATATCTTAGTCTACCATCAGTATTTTCATCAAATTCATTAGCTGTTGGAGCTGTACTTAAAGTCCAAGTTCCAGCAGTTCCTTCTACATACGTTCCAGCCACACTGATTGTAGTACTACCAGGAGATGAAACATACATACTTCCTTGTTTTACTTGACAAGTCTCAACAAAGTCACGCAGGTCTTGGGGAGTAATAGAACCAGCAGCTTGACCGTCTTGAAACAAGTTAGTAACTAAGTTGC
>VTLG01015219.1_pt1 | contig 14533 bp, 6 predicted proteins | sample 4694571 | NCBI WGS metagenome assembly VTLG01 (sample SAMN12604809, study PRJNA352737) | marine metagenome | biome: ENVO:00000447; feature: ENVO:00000209|ENVO:00000569|ENVO:01000036; material: ENVO:00002151; isolation source: viral sequences binned using virsorter ...
CAACAGCAACGTTATCGTTTGCAGTTGTGGCAGCATCTAAAGCATTAGAACCTACAGCAGTGTTCTGAGCTCCAGTTGTGCAAACACCTAATGTACCATAACCAATACCAGTATTATCACTAGCTGTGGTATTACTACCTAATGCATTTGAACCTATAGCTACATTATATTCACCTGTTGTATTAGCATCCAGTGCAGCATAACCAACTGCTGTATTTTCATCACCTGTTGTATCTGCTCCTAATGCAGCATGTCCAATAGCAACATTATAATTTGCAGCTGAACTATCATCTAAAGCTAAATTACCAATAGCTACATTTCTAATTCCGGTAGTATTTGAACCTAACGTTGCTCTTCCTATTGCTATGTTATGATCACCAGTTGTGCTAGCACTTAACGCTTGATATCCAACAGCAGTATTCTCTGATCCTGTAGTATTAGCATCTAATGACCACGATCCAAGCGCAGTATTACTATCACCTGTTGTATTTGCAGTTAATGCATCTACTCCTACAGCAACATTATGAGTTCCTGATGTATTTGATCCTAATGCAGAGTAACCAACAGCAGTACTATAACTTTCAGTTGTATTAGCATCTAATGCGTTATAACCGATAGCAACATTACCTGCACCTGTTGTATTAACATCAAGTGCTCCTCTACCAATAACTGTATTATAATTACCAGTAGTATTAGCACCCAATGCATGAGTACCAACTGCTATATTATCTTGTCCTGTGGTATTTAATTTTAAAGCATCTTGTCCTATACCTACATTAGCAGAACCTGTTGTGTTAGTTACTAATGCATCTTTTCCAACAGCAGTAAGTGAAGCACCAGTTGTATTAGCATATAAAGAATTAAGACCTATAGCAACGTTATTACTTCCTGTCGTATTACTGTATAAAGCTACTCTTCCTACTGCTGTATTACCAGCACCAGTTGAAGTTGTAAAACCAGCAGCATATCCAATAGCAGTGTTAGCAGTACCAGTTGTATTCCCTTCTAAACTACGTGCACCTATAGCAGTGTTTTCAGCAGCAGTATTAACATATAAAGCGTTATAACCTAAAGCAGTATTAAAACTACTTGTTGCATTAGTATATAGAGCTGTTCTACCAATTGCAGTGTTGTGACCACCAGTTGTGTTTGTAAATCCAGCAGCGTAACCAAGAGCAACATTATTTGAACCAGTTGTAGTTGCTTCTAAACTACGTGCACCTAAAGAAGTATTCTCAGATCCAGTTGTGTTTGCTGTTAATGCTAAATAACCTGTTGCTGTATTATGAGAAGCAGTGGTATTAGCTAATAAAGAACCATGACCAAGAGCAGTGTTGTTTCCTCCAGTTGTGTTTGCTTCTAACGCTTTAAAACCAAAAGCATTATTATTTGAAGCTGTGGTATTTGCCTTTAATGCATTAAAACCTGAAGCATTATTACCAGCACCAGTTGTATTTGCATTTAAAGCATTAGCACCTACTGCTGTATTACTATGTCCTGTTGTATTAGTAGTTAATGTAGCGTAACCAATAGCAGTATTATCATTTGCCGTTGTATTAGCATCTAATGCTGTAGTACCAACAGCAGTATTTTGAGCACCTGTTGTGTTTACTAATAATGACCATAGTCCAACACCAGTATTGTTAGCACCTGTTGTGTTTGCATTTAAACTATGATTACCGACAGCAGTGTTATTACCAGCAGTGGTATTAGTAGATAAAGCGTTTCTTCCTACTGCAGTGTTACCACCAGCTGTGTTAGCTGTTAAAGCATTATAACCAACAGCGGTATTACTATCACCTGTTACATTAGCATCTAATGCAAAGGTACCTACTCCAGTGTTATATTGTCCAGTAGTATTTGCACCTAAAGTATCAGTACCGATACCAATATTATAACTTGCAGTTGTATTTGCGTCTAATGCATTTTTACCTATTGCAACACTATTAGCACCTGTTGTATTAACAGCTAAAGCACCAGATCCTACTGCTACGTTATTAGTTGCTGTTGTATTAGCTCCTAAAGCATTATACCCAACAGCAACAAGAGTAGAACCTGTGGTATTAGCGCTTAGAGCAATTCTCCCAACAGCAGTATTGTAATTACCAGTAGTATTAGCATCTAAAGTAGCAGCACCTACAGCAGTGTTATCAGCAGCTGTTGTGTTCACTGCTAAAGCATCCCAACCAACAGCAGTGTTATAACTACCTGTTGTGTTTGCTCCTAAGGCACCCAAACCGATACCTGTATTTACATTTCCACTAGTATTTGCATCTAAACAAGCATGACCTACAGCAGTATTGTTACTAGCTGTTGTTACAGCCTGTAAAGTGTTTGAACCTATACCAACATTGTTAGATCCTGTTGTAGTGTTCTCTAACGCTTTATACCCAACAGCAACGTTATAAGTTCCTGTTGTACATGCTTCTAAAGCTTCATTACCAAATGCTTGGTTTTGAGCACCAGAAGTGAGTGCAGTCATTGTACTAGAACCAAACGCATTATTGTTTGATCCAGTCATACTAGCACCACCTAAGGAATTAGTTCCGAAGGCTGAGTTTTGTGATCCGATTGTGTTTCCATCTAATGCACTCTTACCTACCGCAGTGTTATAATCTCCAGTAGTAATTGCAGTACCAGCATCATATCCGATTAAGGTATTTTGAATTGCATTTGTACCATCAAAACTATTCCCAGCGTTCTCACCAATCCTAGTATTTTGTTGTGCATCAGTAAGATCTAAATCTATTCCTTCAGCTGTTAGTTTACCAGTAATTGTAACACCAGTTGAGTCTGCTGTTACTCTTGCAGTACCTCCAGCTACTAGAGCTATTTGATCAGCTCCCGGACTATATATACCTGTATTTGTGTCTCCTGTAAATTTTAGAGATGGTGTACCAGCACTAGCTAATGCTAAAGCACTGTTTGATCCATCTTCTCTTAATAGTGGATTACCACCAGCTGTTGCACCATCATGTACAATAGCGGTTTTCTTTGTAGTGTCAACAGTAACTTCTTTGGAAGCGCCTGTAAACGAACTATGTTCAGAGGTTGTTCCACCTCTTAATTGTAACTGATCTGGCATGATTAGACGCTTCCTAAGCTATAATTGACAGACCCTAAAGCTAGGGCCATTTTGTTTGCGGGGTTATTTTCATCTGGGAAGGTAGCACCTGATATTGCTAACCCACCTAAATCAATACTATTAGATCCTGCAGATGCAGTATAAACTGCACTGAAGTCTTTATTAGCAATACTATTAGTATCAATTGCATTTTCCCAAATTGTTTGCCAAGCTGATCCATTCCAGAATCTTACTTGACTAGCAGCACTGTTAAAGTATAAATCACCATTACTTAATGCATTACCAAAAGTATCTGAAGATGGGTTTGATGTAGCTTCTCCTAAATATAAAGCTAAGAAGTTATTCAGATAAGTTGATGCATTATTAACATTGGTGATGTTAGTAGCAACAGTATTAACATTAGCTATAGATCCTGCAGTGGTATTAACATTTGCAATAGATCCTGCAGTAGTGTTAACGTTAGCAATAGAACCTGCAGTAGTATTAATATTTGTAATACCACCAGCAGTTGTATTAACGTTTGCAATAGACCCAGCTGTTGTATTAACATTAGCTATACTACCAGCAACTAATCCTATATCTGTTCCATCGTTTGCAACTGTAGTAACATTTGCACTAATACCAGCAACTGTAGTTACATTACCTGATATACCTGCAACAGTATCCATATTGGTTACGTTCGTTGCCGTACCCAATGTATTCATATCAGATACTGCATCAGCAGTACCTAATCTACCAAGTTCTGTAGCTTTACCAGCTACTGTTGTAATGTTTGTATTATTATTAGCAACTGTTGTAACATTACTATCGATGTTAGCGACCTTAGTTACGTTAGTATCGTTATCAGCAACAGTAGTAACATCACTATCAATGTCAGCTACCTTAGTTACATCAGTATCAACATCAGCGACCTTGGTAACATTAGCGTTATTATCAGCTACGGTTGTAATCTTAGCTGAAATACTTGCTAATGTATTCATATCAGATACATTATCAGTTGTACCTAATGTATTCATGTCGCTGACTGCATCAGCTGTTCCTAGTCTACCAATTTCAGTTGCTTCACCAGCAACAGTTGTGACATCAGAAGCTATACCTGCAACAGTTGTAACATTAGCTTGAACTCCAGCTACAGTTGTTACATTACTGTCAATATCAGCAACTTTAGTTACGTTAGCATCAATGTTTGCAACCTTAGTTACATTAGTACTATTAGCAGCTACTGTATTAACATTAGCTATAGCACTTCCTACAGTATTAATGTTACCTATACTACCTGCTACTGTTGTTACTTCAGTAGCTTTAGGTGTAAGTCTATGGAATTTGTAAGTATGTGCTGTAGTAGTTGTTTCTACCAACATACCAAAACCAGCAGCATATGTAGTACTTGCTGTTAATCCTGATATTATAACGGCATTACCAGTACCACGACCATTAGCTATAGTATGGGTAGTATCACTCCCTCCTGTGGTGATAGAACTAGTGAGGGCTTTAATGCTAACAATAGTTCCAGCGCCATTATTAACATCGGGATTAGCGTTTGGAAAAGAAGTTTCATTTTCTATTGGCCAGAAACCACCTACATCATCAACTAAATCTATTATCCTAGCATCAATAGCTGCAGTAGTAGCTACATGAGTATTAGCAGCTGACCAAGTATCGCCGCTTGAAATAGTCTCACTACTATCTTGTCTAAAGTATCTAGCATCTGATTCAGTCTCAGTAAAATATCTATTATCTAACTGTCCAGCATTTAACTCTGTTTCAGTATAATATCTACTATCTAATTGACCAGCGCCTAATTCAGTTTCAGTGTAATATCTATTATCTAATTGACCTGCGTTTAATTCAGTCTCTGTATAATACCGTGTATCATAAAGACCAGCATCACGCCTTGCTTCTAGTCTATCATCTATAGCAGCTGCAGTAACAATATGGTTATTATCATCAACCCAAGTTTCACCACTATTAAGAGTAGCGTCACCTTTTAACCATGTGTTATTTGATTCTTCTTGAGCTGAGTATAAAACTTGATCAAAATTGTTATTTAAATCTGAAGCTCTAATAGTAGAGCCTGTAGAGAAAACAGCTTTTGGTGTATCTACATCTGTTTTCCTATAGATTCTTAATGATTTACCTGCGGTAAGAGTACCATGAAGTTTAACTTCTGTAGCAGTAGGCAGGCTGTAATAAGTTGTGTCTGATGAATTAGTCGTAAGAGCTGCATCATCTATACTGACTTTAATGTCAGTTGTCAAAAAATATGGAAATGTGAACGAATATGTGGTGGCAGCATTACTCGTCGTTGTATGAAGTTTTTCTGTTACTGCCATGAGTTGTTAGGTAGTTGATGTTTAGTACTACTCTTGTTTGTTGATCGGTGCATGACACACCGCAATGACGCATATCGCCATTAAAAGTAATCATTCTATTTGCAATACTAGGTACTTTCATACCATCTTCAAATAACGTGTAACCATTATTACTATTCAAATAATAAATAGAAGTAGTATAGTTAGAAGTTTTTAAATCTGTATGAAAATCACTTTGTATTGGTTTGGGTGTTTTCGTTCTTAAATTAGCTTTTATACGTAGTAATATATATGGATCTAATTCGCCAAGAATAGATCTAATAGGTTTACAATCTGCTAAGCTTAAAAAATTTAATACATAGTAAGGATGTGCATCAAAGAACATATGGGTGAATTGAAACGCATCTTCTGATTTTTCTGTACCTGTTACCTTGTCTGTAAATTTCCAAGGTATATGACCAGTCATAAAGAATTTCTGTATTGATTTAAAATCATCATCAGGTAAGAAATCATCTAGTATTTGGATGGGCATTAATATCCTCTAATTATAGCCATTAAAGCTTTATTATGTGGTCTTGTTTCAGCTCCCATAGCACCACTACCGGGTATAGACTGAGTTTCTATATACCTACCACCACCTGAATGTCTTGAGTCAGCATCATAACTATAGTTACTTATTTGAGTAAATTGACTTGCAATCTGGTCATCTGCTAACCATTGGTGTTGGTGAGTTTTAATTAAATCACCTTGACTACTTAATATATTTCTATTACCGTCATGCGGAGCATCAGTTGTACCACCAATAGGATTCATTACACGGATAAACCAACCACGTAAATTAGGTATGTTACCTCCTACAATAGCATAAAGCGAAGAGAAATCTCTAGTTATACTATCTATTGTACCACTACCGTTAGGTACTCCTTGCCCTGCACATTCAAAAAATCCACTAGGTAAAGTACCGTGAGGCCAATACATAATACAACCTATAGGTACAAATACAACAGAAGAAGCTATTTTCGATGTTGTAACTGCACCATCAGCTATCATATCTGAACCTACTTGTACCTCCTGTACTTCACCTGTAGATGCTCTACCTAGTACTCTATTAGCAGTTCCGATGTCTTGCATCTTAGCGTATGTAACAGCATCGTTTGCTATCATATTTGTTGCTACCTGTACTTCTCCTACAGTCCCAGCACTAGCAGCTCCTAACACACGATTAGCTGTACCGATATCTTGCATCTTAGCATAATTAATCTGATCATCAGCTATATGAATAGTTTTAATACTACTATCTTCATACTGATGTTCACCTACGCTATTTGCTGCCATATGGGATTTAGAAACAGCAGCAGAATTTATCACCCAGTCAGTTGTACTATTAACAGTGATCTGACCTTTATTACCTACAGTAAAATCTACATCATCATCTGCTTTTAAAGTACCAAACTCTTGTGCTGCATAAAGTACTTGGTTAGTGTTACTATTTAAATCCTGTGCTCTTAAAGCTGCTCCTGTTTGGAATGTAACTTGAGCATTATCAAGATTAGTATCTCTGAATATTCTAACTACATTACTAGCAGGTGCTGCAGCTAAGACACCAGTTTCAAAAGTAACAACAGTACCTGAAATTGTCCAATGAGTATCTTTAGTTTTAGATACTCCACCTAGTTGAACCTTGACATGTGTATCCTCTAGAAAAGGAAACGTAACATCAAAGGCTCTATTAGTATTACCCGTTCTTGTGTGGGTCACCTCTGTTGAATATGCCATGGTTATCTAGTAGGGACTAATAATTGATCTATGTTACCAGCTTTCTGGTTGTAATCAGAGTTTATCTTCTCATATTCACGTTGTCTGATACCAGATCTTAATGGCTCATCTAAGCTATTTTCAGCTGCAACTTTAGATTGAGTATATGCTAAAGTTAATTTGCTATAAATATTAGCAAATTTAGCAGTATCTAATACTTCAGATGAAATACCACCTCTTCTTGCTGCTTGTATTATATTAACAAACCCTTTATAAACTGTACCATCTGGAGCAGTGTATTGTAGTCTATTAGCTTCTTTCATTATAGAGCGTATTTGTTCTCTATAAATACCCATTTCTCCGATTTTACTATTAATAGCTTTAATTTCATGAGCTTCTAATGCCACTCCTCTTTGACTTAATTTCATAGTAGGAGAACTATTAAATTCAATGTCAATAAGGAACTGACGTTCTTTAGAAGGTTGATCGTGGAATTCAATTGGTCCTAAATTCACTATTCTTTGGAACCAGTTCTCTTGGAAACCAATAGGTTTACCATCAATAGGATCTACTAAAGGAGGTAATTTACGTGAAGGATCAACAGCATCTAACCAAGCATTCCTATTCCTTAGCATTTCATCTAATTCACCACGTAATTCACGTAATCCGGGGTATAATAATTTACCAAATTCATTACGTAAACTACCTAAAGGTACTAAATTATTACCAAAGCTAGTAGCAAACCTCATAGCAGCTGCACCATTACCTTGTAATACATCATGTAGTGGTTCTAATTGAGAAAGAATTGATCTATTAGTAATAGAAGATCCAAGAAGATACATAAGTTTTTTATATAAATCCTCTTGCATTCCTGATGTCAAACTATCAGCATTATCAACAACATCTGCAGTAAGAGCTAACCAATCACCTATAGGTCCCATCCATTCATAACTAACTACTTTATCAGTACCGGGAACTTTACAAGTCTTAGGTTTCCAACCACTACGTAATCTCATACGTTGCCTAGATTTATCATAATGACCTGTACCAGTACAACGTCCATCTATAGCTGCAAAACCAGCTGCAGTAACAAATAGACTACCTATAGCTGCCTTACCTTTGACTTCATAACGAAGTCTTTGGAATGTTTCATTGGAAAATTCATCTATCGGCCTTCCTTTACTTTTTAAAATCTCAATGATTTCATCATTTGTAAAATCACTAAGTTTCTTACGTCCTAATGGACCCCACATTTTCCAATGATCAGCAGATAATACACCTGCAGGACTCCATTTACCAAATGTATCTATGACATTTGCAGTTGTACGAGGGAACCAAATGAATGCTCTAGCAGCTGGGAATGTTTTAAGGAAAGCATTGAAACCATCTACAACAGGTGAATCAGCATTTAATGCTATCTCACTTGTAATAGAATTAACAGCTTCATTATCAAGCATCCCATTCTTATCAAACCAACTGTTGTATATATCTTCAGATATAGCTCTTATCTTCTTATCAGTTATTTCTTCACCAGCTTGGGTTAATTTATTAATTGCAATATACTTAGCTTCTGTATTAGCGACAACTGACTTTGAAAATCCATCAAGTGCTGTCATGGAGTTACCTCCAAATCTAAGCATAGGGTCCATTGAAAGTGCATCTAAATCATCATAGATTTTAAGAAGCATTTGAGCACCATCTTCTCCATTCTCAGAAGCAGCATCAGCATAAGCTCTAAGGCTTGTTAAAGCCCTTTCTTCTTTTATTGCAATATCACTACGCATTACATAACCAACTTCTTTAGGATTGTTAGATGCTTTTCTAAAGACCAATCTTAAATGGTCCATAGCTTTTTGTAATGTATCATCTAATGCAAAGTGAGCTGTCATAGCTTGTTTAGCTCTCATCAAGTCACCTTCAAGCACAGCACCCCCTACAGTAGCAGTACCTCTACCAAGCAAACCAGTTAAGTTACCAGCCCCAGCACGCATGGGAGTACCAATTGCTGATAAAGCCGAGTTAAATATATTACTCCACCAAGCTTTGTTAATAATTGAAGGTACATCAGGATTGCCATCATAAAGTGCTTTCTTAAATACTCCTAAATTATCTTGTGCCCATTGGTGTAGTTTATACATAGAGTCTACATTACCATCAGTAAACTCATTAGCTAATAAGAAAGGTTTGAGGAATTCAGGGTTCTCTCTAGATACAGCTTTAAGTGTTTCAGTCCACTCTTTAGCTTTAGGTATGATCTCTGTCAATCTTTCACCAGCATCTCCTACTATAGTATCAGCAGCTGCATTCATTATACGTGCATCACCTGTTTCTACAGCAGACTTCCAAGTGTTCATATTAGATAACATGGAGTTAGCTTCATAGTTAGCTAAAGCTTTCTCAACTTGAAGAACTTCCAATCGATCTGCCATGAGTTCAACTGTTCTCAAAATAGAAACACCTTCTTCCATCAATCTGGCACCTTCAGCAAAGTCAGCTACTTGACCTGCTTCAGATGTTACTAGGTAAGCTCTTGCTTTATGAGCATCGAGATCGAGCATCTGCTCTTTCAACTGCTTAACAGCTGACTTAATACCCTTTTTTCCTGCAATTCTAACTGCAGAGCCCTCTACTGATCTCTTGAACTCATCTAGAATTCCAAGAATATCATCAGTATCTACTCTAGGATGTAAGAGTGTAGCAGCTAATCTCCTACCTGCCTCATCAATCATCCGTGTTGTGATACGTTTACCTGATCTAAGGGTCTTAGAGACACCTTTAACAGCCTTGAGTTCAGCTGTTAGTTCACTAACTAGAGTTCTATTAGTTAGGTTTTGAAATTCAATACCTTCTTTCCTACCAGCTTCATGTAGTAGGTTACCTATCCTACCCCAACCAGATTCTATATTATTAGTTATCTGTGCTTCATTTGCCATTGCTCCTGCAATGCCGTCAGAGTCTCTAGTACGTACTAACTTCTCACCTTCATCAAAGAGTGGCCAGTTAGGAGGTTCTTCACCTTTACCTAAATAGTATTCAGAGAGTCGATTAAGTTCGTCTTCTTTTTTAGCATAGTCTCTGAGTACCTGATCTTCTACAGGTTTATCAGAAAACTTAGTAGCATCAAATTCATCTGAAGTACGTGCGTTTAATTCCTTGGAACTAATCTTAGTTTCTTTACCGGGTACAAACTTAGAAGTCCTTTTCAAACTTCTACCAGCACCTGTAAGATAAGCAACACCTTCTACTATACTACCTAGTACACCGAAAACAGCACCTTCATTAACGTTCTTAGCACGTTTCTCTCCGGGTGTATCATCAGCATTAGTAGCTATACTATTAGGTATCCATTGGAATGTCTGAGGCCAGTATTGTTTTAGAGTACCAAAGAAGTTATCATCTTTTTGGTTCTGTTCTGCTACATAATCTACTAAACCAGCAGTACCTACATCAGCTCCAAACTTAGCAAAGTATTGAAATGATCTACTGTTACCTAATTTCTGTAACCAAGGTGCAGCTGTTCCTGCAGCGTGTGCCTTAGATCCCCATGACAGTAGCTTAGCTCTTAAACCTAATGAAGGTATAATAAGTCCTGAGATATTACGTAGAGCTTGAGTAGTGTTACTTTCATATTCAGGTATTTTAGGTATATCAAAGGTATCACCAGCAGATAGAAAGTTGATGGTGTCAATAATAGTATCTGAGATACCAACAAGAGGTGCAGCAGTTTCTGCCATACCTAATGCTGTACCTTTCGCTATATTACCTACACTGAATCCATCATCATAAGTAGATTCTTGAGAAGGTATCTTCCAAGCTTCATCTGTTTGTTCCATTCCTTCCGTAGAAGGTTGCTGTACTTGCTCAGTAGGAGGTGGAGAAGTATCCGTAGGTACTTCAGTCTCTGGCAAATCAACGTCTACTTGCAAACCTTCTATAGCAGCATTTATATCGTCTGCAGTAAGATTTCCAAGATCGAATTCTTCCATAATTATTTAGTAGTATTTAAGGACCTTAACCAAGCTTCTATCTCTGCTGGTGTTTTACCTGCTTTTTTTAACTCATCTATTTGTAATTGCAAACGTGAGTTATCTTCTGCTTTAGTTTCTGTTTCTGCATAATTCTCTGGCAGTACAGGTGAACGACTATTAAGTAATCTTTGAAGTTGATTTGGTGTGAAATTACTTGGATCACCATTAGTAACTATAGAATTTATATATTTATCTCCAGTTCTATCAGCAACTGCTTTTAAAGTTTCATGGTGATTAGGTAGATTAGCTAGTTTATCTTTTAACCCAAACAACTCCACTATCTGCTGATCTTTAGGATCTTTACTATTTATCAGTAATTGTGTTTGGATTCTCCATAAATCTGTTCCAGACACATTAGGTAGTTTAGATGCAAGATACGCAACTTTAGGAGTTATTTTGAAATTCTCAACATTCAATTGTTTATTAGGGCCTGTATCAGCAGGCCACGATGCTACAAGATCATCAGGTTCTAATAAACCGGGTGTATTAGCTATACGCATAGCTGCAGTATTTGATTGATATACTACACCAGCTGCTTTAACATTTTCATTTTTTAACTGACTTGGGTTAACATACCCTATACCTAATGTAGTTCTAGCATTAACTCTAGATTTCGTAAGTATCTTATCCCAATTATTAATATCAGTTTTAGTTGAAGTACTTTTCGCATCAGATATATCCCAATTTTTAATTCCTGAATTTCTTGCAGTTACAGCATTTTGATAATTAGTAAAATTACCATTACTATCTCTAGTCCAAATACCTTCTTCAGCAGTACCCGGCTCAGCATAAAATCCATTTTCAGTTAAAATACGCTTTCTTTCAATAGCTACTTGTTCACTAATATTTGTAGCTGTTTTATCTCTTTTCCAGATATCAATATAAAGTTGACTTTCTAATTGAGTTATTTCATTTGATAATAATTCTTCAAAACCTGATATCTCATTATCACCTACTGTTCTAGTACCAGCCCTTTTTAATACTAAAGAGTTGTTAGCTGTTGTACGTTCATCATAAGATTTAAACTTATTTTTATTTTTAGATATTTTTAAGTCTCTTTGCATCGTAGTTACTTCATTAGCTAACTTGTTATTTTCAATAGTTTTAGCTAACGCTACATTATCCTCGCTGTCAATATCACCTATTGCTTCAGCACGTGTCCAGTGAGAATCTTTTTCTTTTTGATAAGATGCAGCATCTTGTTTGTCTACATCTAATTTTTTTAATTTATTAAGAGTTTCTTGAGATGTAAATCCCCGACCTTCTAAATTTAAAATTGCTAGATCTAAATCATCTCTAGTCATTTTACCGGGTGTTCTAGCATCAGTAAGTAATTGAGTAACATAATCTTTATCTAAAGCTGCTTGTGTAGATAGATATGCTTGTTGTCCTATTCTATTATCTTGAATTATAGAATGAAAAACTTCTTCATTGCCTTTAAAGAATGCATCTAAAAGATTTAATTTACCACCTTTACCAGCTGGATGATCGAATGTATAATTTCTTAAATCAGTTATACTTAATTGAGGTATAAAACCATTACGATTTAAGTGGCTAAATCGTTCTAAAACTATTTCAGCAGCTTGTTGTAGAGGTGTTGTACCGTCTTCCAGTGTTGTTAAACCTTCAGCAACTTGTATAGTCTGATGTTTAAACTCCTCAAGTACATCAAATGAATCTAAAGTCTTTGCTTTAGTTTTAAACATTTGTCCGTATAAAGCTTTATTCTTTTGGCTATAAGAATAAGAAGCTTTAGCATTTGAAATACCTTTTTGAGTAGCAGTAGATCTACTTAATTCTGCTCCCATATATTTGATTACAAGTTCATCGCTAATACCCATTTCAGCGATTTTTTTGTGAACCCAATCTTTACGTGTTTGAAGTTTACCAGTCGGTGAATCATCAATATAAGCTTTCTTTTCAGCTGCAGATAATAACGTCCACTCTTCTGAATTCCTGTAAGCTTCCGAATGAGAAAGTCTATGTCCTTCTCTAATAGCAACTTCTTCTTTTAGATTAATTTGTCTTCTAGCACTTATATTTTCAAGTTCACTCCAAAGACTTTTATACTCTTGATTTGAGTTAGCATCCAAATCTGTTTTTAATTTTTTATATACATCATTATCTTCTGAGAAAACAAGATCTTTATTGGTTCTCCAAGCTTCTGCTATTTTTTCCCCTATAAGAGGATACCTATCTAGCAAATTTTTTACATATTCCTTGGCTTCAGCATCTTTCTTTCGGTCTGATTGTTTCTTTTGTTGAACTAAAGTACCTACAGTTTGCGATAATCCTGAAAGTTTTTCTAAGATTTGAATTGGAGTATTCAGTCCAGCAACTCTAACTTTCTCAGCTCTATGGGCTTCCCATTCTCTTAAAGACTTTTCTTCTTGTTGATTTCTTCTAGCGACTCCTTCAGCTAATGGATCATACCAATTAACTGGTCCTTGTCCTATTAAATATTTAGTTGATTCTGGTACTGCCATGTTTAAGCCTCCTTAAAGGTAACGTCAATAAGATCATAGTTAACACGATAGAATCCATCGTCACCTAATATAGCAGCTTCTGGAACAATCTTGAGAACTTCATCTGCCATAGCTCCGATATACTTCTCAGCTTGACCTATGTAGTTAAATTTATATATACCTAAACCAGACAAGGATTCACCTATCTTCTTGATGTTCTCTTTTAAACGTCTGTCAGAAGGGTTGTCTGGTGTCTTCTCAAACAGAGGACCAAGCCCAGTAGCTATACCAGCAATACTACCAGCAATGCTAAGTGCATCCATGAATGCAGCAGCTCCTACATTCTGCATAACAGGAGGAGGAGGTGCGATATCAGGGCTTCTATGTATATTAACTTTTGCAAAGGATGCCATTTGTTGCTGCCTTGCTGCAGCTGCAGCTTTAGCAGCTGTCTTATCTAACTCTCTTTTAGACATCGTAAGTGCATACGCTTTACGTGAACCTTGAGCTAAGTATTGACCAAGCTCTACTGTTCCCATTCTCTGTACAGAACGGCCAGTACGTCCTGAAGCTGCTAAATCAGCAGCCTTAGAAGTAGAAGCAAATTCTTTAAATTTCTCTTCTTGTTCTTGACGAGCTTGAGAAATTAGATCGCCATATTTTTCTTGTATTTCTGCATACGCATTGCCTAAACTGACGTGCGCTGCATCTACAGTTTGTTCATGTTGGATACGTTGAGTTTTCATTAAACCCAATTCACCCATCCATTTACGTTCTCTGACTTTAAGTTGATGTTGATAATTTTGCATGGCAGCTTTATTAGCTGCTCTAGCCTGACTTCCTAAGCACACGGCAAAACTCTATAAAGGATAAGTTATTAGGCCCGTG
>VTLG01000293.1_pt1 | contig 14532 bp, 14 predicted proteins | sample 4694571 | NCBI WGS metagenome assembly VTLG01 (sample SAMN12604809, study PRJNA352737) | marine metagenome | biome: ENVO:00000447; feature: ENVO:00000209|ENVO:00000569|ENVO:01000036; material: ENVO:00002151; isolation source: viral sequences binned using virsorter ...
ATCATTTAATTTATTTAATTCAGTATCTATTATTTTTTTACTTGCTCTATAAGGACCACCTTCTTTAGCTTGGTTATATACTTCTTGTGAAATAGTTTGCTCATCTAAAAGCTGTGTTAATAAAATAGGATCTATTTCCTTACCAGCTGCTAGTTGTTCTAATAATTCTGTTTCTTTATTAGGATCGTAACCAAAGCCTGTTTGTAAAAGCTTATTTGCAAGAGCTAAAGATTCAGGTGTTTGAGTTTCTTTTAAAGCTTTGATGGCTTTTTGTTTATTATCAAAAGTGGGATCATCATAGTAATTATCTACAATTTTTTTGTTTTTAATTTTTGCTAATGATTGGCTTTCATTAAAATCTTTTATTGCATTGGTAGTTAATTTATCTTCATACTGGTCAAATATATGATCGTATGTTTTTTCTAATTCAGTACCTTTTACTCCTGGTCGTTTTGCAACTCTTCGTAAAGCAGTAATTAATTTACTACCATCGTGACCCATTAAAGAAGCTTCTTCTAAAATTTGAATTAAAGCAGCTTTATTACTTGCATCAGAATAACCAACAAAACCTACATTTCCATTAGCAAATCTTTCTGAAACTAATCCCCATATCTCTTCAGCAGATTTATTTGAATCTAATTGTATAGAAACAAAACTTTTTGCTTCTTCTAAATTTGCTTCTTGATCTGCCTTAATACCAGAGGTAACTAATTTTCTTATATATTGTTTTGAGTTCTCTACCATTGTTGGAGATAACTCTTTAAGAATTAAATTTTTTAGACGAGGATCAAGTAAACCTGTTTCTCTAAAAAATTCACGATTTAAAGACCTAAGTAATGTTATCGCTTCTGCATCAGTTCTTGGCTTTTCATTGTCAGGTATATTTTTTAACCTTTCAATTAGAAAAAGTTCATGGATAGCTTTTGCTTCATAAACATTAGATTTAATAGTTTTAGTTAAATTATATGTTGAGGATTCTTGTAATTGATTAGCTAGTCCTACACTTTCAACAGTTCCTTCATCTATTAATTCTTTAGTCGTTTCATTAATGCTTTTAGATTCAGAAGTTATATATACATCATCGTCATTATCATCAGTTTTTGTTTCAGGAGTTTCTACACCCCAACCAAGACTATCTAATATTTGTGCTTCTTCAGCTCTTTTTTCTTGATCTGCTTTAATAGTTGAATAAGCATCAATACCTGTTTTAGTTAAAGATAAAATTCCTTGAACTACTTTCCATTTTCCTTCAAATTGTGCTCTAGCTATTTGTTGATTACCAGCTAATGTTGCTCTATCTAAATTTGCTTGGATCTCTGAAGCTCTTGCTAAATTTTTAATATTATCTATTTTTTCTTGAGCTCTTTTTTTAATAGCTTGAGACTGGTCAAATGGTTGTACAGGACTAAATTGCTCTTCTCTTGCTGAACCTTGGAACGAACTTCCATATTCAGTCGGCTGATATATTCTTGCCATTATTTATGCCCAATTATATGACGGTATTCCAAGTTCTAAATCTTTTCCAATTCCTATTGGCTGAGGAGCAAGTTGAGGAGCCATGACAGGAGGATCTAATCTAGAAGCAATAGTATTGATGTTTGATAAAGCTTTAAGTCTTGTGCCTTCCATAGAAGTACCCATAGCCATCTCAGCAGATCTAACAGTTGCATCTTGTTCTGCTTGTGCAAAGCCAGCTCTACGATCTGCGTCTAAAGCTAGTAAGCCAATAGATTGACCTGTTAAGCCACTAGATAAAATTTTACCTTTTGCTCCAATCGCTTTGGCATATATCTCTTGTGTTTTAAAAGCTGCTTTATCTTGTACTTCTTTAAATTTTTGTTGTTGTGCTACATAAGCTCTATTTGCTGCTTGATCGCCATAAAAATAAGCCATGTTAGCTGCTTCAGTGGCTGCTTGTTGAGCTTTAACATCTCCAATATGTTTTTGTACGATTGCTTGGTTTTGAAAGTTTTGTTGTTGCTGGGCTTGTCGATACGATAGATCTTGCTGCTGTCTAGCCATATCAACTGTAAGATTCATATTTTGAATCCCTTGATAAACACTTGCAGCGGTTCCTACAGCTGATACAACTACTCCAGCTATTGCTGCTGTACACATAGTTTTACGATTTCATAATACGGTAGTGAATATGGTGGAGGGTAAATAAGTTTAATTGCTTTAAATCCCAATAGTTTTAAAAGTTTGTGGTGAAATTTATTTCTCGCATCTGCGATATTCCATAAGAGACGATATTGCTGCTGTTCATTTAGCCAGCGTTTTGCTTGCCTTACAAAAGTATGTGGTTTTCTAGTAATAATAGGAGTACAAATTAACCATATCTGACCTACATTTTTATTAATGTCAGGCATGATTCCTCCTACTCCACCAATAGCATTATCTTCATCAAAGAAAGCTACTGTTGTTGTACTTAATTGAACTAAAAAAGGAAGGGCAATAGGTATATGACCTAACCCTTCCATTTCTATGCGGTCTTCTTCACGAAGATTATTAGCAACTAATATCGCATCCTTCACCGTGGCTTTACGGTAATACGGTTTCATTAACCTTTAAGTTGTAATACGTCTCGTTTGTTGTAATGTCCTTGCCAGGAATAGCTGGTTACTGCAGCTGGGAATGGTCCATCTGCATATATATTTGCCTTAGCATCTCTTCCTAAGCAAAAGATAGGTACTGATTTAGTTATTACTTCTTCAATAGGTGGACTATTAGCAACATATATATTTGCTCTGGCAACTTCTAAATCGTGGTCATAGTTCGTATAACCTAATTTCTCTACACTTACCTCGTATCTTCCTGAATAATAAAGATCAAGATATAAAAACTCAACTACAGGATTATCAATACGATCTGCTTTACCTTCAGATGAAACATAGAATGATGGTAACTTAACTGTCATTCTGTATTCAGATCCTATTGTATAGTCTGTTGAAGTTAGTGAAGAATCTACCAATATATAGTTACCACCTGAATCTGATTGAAGAGTAGGTTTGGTAAATGTACCATCATCAGATCCGCTAGTTACTATAAAGTTGACATTAGATCCAGGAATAACTCCTCCAGCTGGGAAATAAATTTTAGTATTATCACCAACAGTACTTGTTGTTAGACTTGCTTTTTTATGAGAAAAATCTAATCTTGGTAAAAATTTTTGACCAAAAGTTGTTGTAATAGGAGCTGTATCAGGATCATCTATTAATTCTAATTTTGATAATGTCGAGTTTGTTCCGTCATAAGAAACAAGATAAGCTGTATCATTATCAAACTCCATCATCCTAACTTGGGTAGGAAATTGCCATTTACTCCAGCCAGCTAATTGTCTTTCATTTCCTACGTTATAGAATTTAAAAGTAAATACAATATTTGAATTATCTCCCCAAAACAACATATTGTTATTTGGACTATTAGTTGCCCATTTCAAATTAGGAGGAATATATTCAGGAATTATTCTTGTATTATCAGCAACGGTTGGTCTGTTATCTACAGAATCAACAGCCATTTCTAATACTTTTGAATAAGTATCTGCTTCAGTAACGAACATAATACTTACACCAGTACTTTGTGGGTTTGTATTTGAACGATATGTATAAGTAGAAATCTCTTTTAGTTTTACTGTACTGGGACCAAATGCAACTTCATCTGAGGAGAGTAGAAATTGTGCATTTTCTGAAAATAAAAGTAAACCTTTAGGAGTTCCTATAGCTGCTTTTAAAATTGTAGGTTTTGTACTTGAAGCTGAAAGACTTATAGGATCAGCATCACTTACAGTTATTGCAGATATTTGAAAGAAATTAAAGTAGTCTCCTGGTTGGCTTAATATGACTGAACTTTCACTTAAAAATCCTAATCTATTACTAAAAAAGAACATATTAGATATACCCTTTTTTACAAAAGCTGGATCAGGATTACTATAAATATCTCCTACTTCTCTACCAGCCCAGCCAGTTAAAGCAGAAGAACTGTTTAAAGGTCCTAAAGTAAAGTTACCATTAGCCTGTCTAACTAAGGCATGTGGCATAGTTGAAGAGTTTAGATTTACAGGAATCCCAGGCTTAACTGTTTCTTCCCAGCTACCAGCTCCAGGAATACCTTCTCCGTCAGGTACAAATTTAACGTAATAATCATCAGCAGTACTATCAGCTGTGTTATTAACTTTGACTATAAAATCAGGAAAACATTGAAAAGGTAATTCTGCAATATCATTAGCTGATTCTTTAATTACAGTCATGGCTTGGTTAGTAACTCCACCACGAACAGCAATGTTGAAATCTCTAGTATCTGTTCTCTTAATTTTTAAAACATTTCCAATACTTTCACAAGAATAATTAGTTAAAGCATTAACATCATTTTTTAAATCAGTAATAATATCGCTTACTTGTAAAGTTCCTGAAGACGCATTGCTAGGAGTTGTGAAGGTAGCAATACCATCACTAGCATAAGTGTATTCAAAAGTTTCTTTACTTACTCTAATAGTAAAAGATTTACCACCTTCAGTAGCTGTAACTTCATCTCCAACTCTCCAGCCGACACCACCATTCTTTAAGATTACACTTGAGTTATATCTTGAGATATAAGCATTAGTATCTTCATCATAGTAAGCGGCACATTGGTTAACAATTCTAAACTGTAGTCCTGTTTTTGATCCTTGAGTAGCAGTATGGTCACTAGCTGAGTTTTGAGAACACAAACCAGCATCGGCCACTTCATAAGATCCAGGAGTTATTTCTAATTCAGTTGCTCTATATACTTTTGTTTGCTGTGTATTTCCATCTCTGTTTAAATCTATTGAATATGTTGTGTTATAAGCAAGAGAATTAATAACTACTAAAGCTTCTTTTTTAATAGTATCTAATTCAACACTACTCATTGTAATCTCTCTTTGACTATTTGAGATCAATGTATAGTCAGCTAAAGTTAAAGTTTTTATAGAATCTAAATTACTTGTTTCTAGATAACTTTCAGCACTTGAATCAACAGTTACTTGTCTTGTATCTCCTGTAGTAGCATCCCAGGCTTTTACCTGTATTGTTGCTGGAGAACCTGATTTATAAATAGCAATAATATATTTCTCATTATTATCTCTAAATATTGGAAACCATCTTACGTCTGATGGAATAGTACTAGATAATAATTTTATAAATTCTGTTGGAGGTCTTTTCTTACATCCAAATGTAGGATCTAAATAAGTATTAATAGCTTCTCTAACTTGTCCTGGTAATTTAATTGGATCAGGCTGCTGACTAACACCTCCTAATAAATTAGGTATTGTCTGTGATACTGCTGCCATATTTATCTCTTAATTGCGTTATATGGTAAGTAAGTTTGAAATGTTCTTGATCCTGAAGAATCATTGAAAATATTGTAATCTCCTTGCTGTGTTTCATATTCCATAACAGCGGCTCTTGCAGCTGCTTCTTCTCTTTCTGAATACTTAACTACTTCGTTAGATCCAACAGCTCTATTCGCAAATAAATTTGCAGCTCTTATAGCTATGTATTGTTTAAATACTTCTGGTAAATCTTCAAAGTCAAAATAATAAATAACTTTTAGATACTGAGTACCTTCAAATTCATAAGTATGATTTCTTTTGTCATATAGTTTTTGAACAGTATCAGCTGGTCTTCTTCTAATTATTGGTTCAATTACAGACCATTCAGTTCTATCAAGTGATAAAACATTAGTAGGAATTTCTATATGTTTAGTAGTTGGATCAGGATAAAATTCAACATCTTGTTCTGTATTAAATACCCAACCCTCAGACTGTAAACTATGTGATACTTCATCTATCATTCCTGAAGCTAGTTGAGCTAAAGGGTTACTTGTATTTAATGAAGTTAAAGGTGCTTGTCCAATGTTGGATAGGATAATATTAACTGCGGTTGTTTTAGTTAATTTATAAACTGTAGCCATTTATTTTCTAGTGAATGGTAAGCCCCGAAGAGGATATAAATCCTCTAGGGCATTTTATTATTGTGCTTGTAGTGAACCAGCAACAGAAACTCTTAAAGAGCCTACTCCCATTGCAAGTTTTCCAACGATCAAATCACCTTGATATTGAACGTGGAAGTCTCCAGATGTTGTTTCAACTGAAGGACCAATAGCTGTTAACACACCAGCTGCTTCCTTATGGAAAACAAGACCACAGCAAGTCGCATTTGCATCTGCATAGTCGTTGTTCTCACCTGTTACAGCTGTGTTATAAGCAGCCATAAATGGAAGGTTGTTTGATTTATAAAGCTTGATACCAGCAATGCTGTATAAACCTTTTCCAGAGTTGATGTCACCTTGAGTTCCACCAAGTTCTCTGTTTAAGATATTTGTGTCTACCGCTGCAATTAATCCTAGATATTGTCTTGGGCTTAATACACATACACGACCCTCTTGAGGGGCATTACGCTCGTCTAATACTGCAGCTGCTTCAAATAAACCATCTACAATTTTCTGAGCTTTAAATTGGTTTCCAGAACCAATAGATACTTCAAAGCCACCAGGCTCACCAGTTACAACTGAGTTCTCTCTTGAAGCAATGTCAAGAACTTTAGCAATACGAGTATCGTAATGTTTTGCTAAAGCCTCACCGATCTGCTTTGAGATTTCAGATCTGGTCGAGTATTGAGAAATTACCTCGTCGAGGTCATACACAAATTGAGAGCTTACAAGTAGATCATCCATGTTGATGGTCTTTTCGTTAGCTTTCAATGGTGTATCTCCTAGGATAGGAGCCCCAGGTGTGTGATAGCCAGCACTTAGTGTTCCTGTCATTAAGAATTGTTTTGAGGACCCACCTCTTAGGGTGTAGCTTCTTACAAGTCCTTGGAATATTGAAGCACTGTTAAACGCAGTATATACCTCACCCGAAAATAATTTTAGTGCTGTGGCGTACTTATTTGCATAGGTGTTAGAGGTATTACCATTGACCGCATTGGGTCTACTAAGGTTTGTTATAGTTGTCATCTCTAAATAGGAGAAAGATTGATTAACGGTCTTTACGACTTAATCCTTTTCAGCGAAAGTTATCCTCCTCGGAGGGCTTACTCCTACTACTGATTTATATCTTTTTGACCTAACTTTTTCCCTTGCAAGGTTGTCAGATACAAAGCCTCTGATCGGGCTAATTGTTAAGGGAGGAATTGAACCTCCCAAATGTCACCAGACTTAACGTGAGATGTAATATACAACACCTCTATAAACGAGTTTTACTGTTTGCATAATCTTAATAATAGTGTTTAGCGTCCGTTCCACCGACTAAACAAATGCGTCCTAAAAAGGATGAACGTAAGATTATCAACTTAACTGTGTACTGCAGTCTCCAATTACTTTTGATTTTAAGTAATTAATTAACTTGCGTTTTGCTTGTGAAGGTAATTTGTTATCTAATAATATTGAATATCTTGACAACATAAAATCATCACAAGTCATCTTCCATTCGTAAGGACTAGAAAATTCCTGGGATGATTTGACCTGTACAGGCGTAAGCACCAATAGCAGCAATAATACCAAGCATTGCAAGGCGGCCATTAAGCTCTTCGGCAACGTGCCATTTATCATTTTCGTGATTGTGATGTGTCATTTTTTCTTTTTCTTTGGGAAGCCAGCTTTCATGTTGGCGTAGTTTTTTGCAGAAATAGTACTGTTCTTTTTTGATCTAGAAGTACCAGCTTTCTTGCGTTTGTTTATGTTTCGATAGAGGCTCATTTTTTTGGAGGTCTACCTTTTTTAGTTCCGTAAGTTCCTTTACCTTTAGGCATTTTTTTTAAAGTAAATTTTCACTAAGCGATAGTCTTGTCTCAACATCGTTTCTAAATGCTGGGTCGGTATTGTATAGAGGATTTGCGATGTCCCTAGCTAATTCAGCCTGGCTTCGATATGGTTTAGCACCATCAGCAACAGGTTTTCCTGTAACCAGGGGAGCTTCATATCCTTCTTTTTGTCTGTACCTACTATTTAAAGCTTCAACTGCAAACTTAATAGCTGTGTAATTTTGAGTATTAGCAACAGCATTGAATTGTTCTAGTTCAGTTTTCTCTAAATTCTGAGAAGCCCATTGAGTTAGTTCTTTATAACCCTCCTCTCCTCCAGCTATGTTTTTTATTTCAGCTACTTGTGTTGCTTGTAGTTCTGCTGTGGCTTGACTCTTGGTATAAAAATCTAGATAAGATTTGATTAAATCTTTTGAATCCATCTTTGATAATTCTTCAATGGATTCTTCTGTGATTTGACCTGTTTCTTTATACTCATCAGCAGCCTTAGTAAAGACAGGATTAGTTTCTACTTCTGCCTCTTCTGCCTCCGCTGTAGGCTCCTCTGATGACTCTGTTTCAGTGTCTTCGTTGGTTTCCTTAGAGCGTAGTTTTTCGAGTTCCTGGTAGGCTTTTAAGAGCTCTTCTTGGGATTTAAATTTACCTCCAATAAGCTCTATATTTTCATTTTCTTTATCTGTATTTTCCCATTTAGCTGCTTCATCTTGAGCTCTAGCTTCTTCAAGCTTCTCTCCTTGAGCAAGTGCTTTTGCTTCAGCATCCTGTTCAGCTTGACTAGGACCATCAGCAGAGGGATCAAAGGTAAGAGTTGGCATATTAATGTAAGGTTGTTTTTACTGTTCCAAAGCTGGGTACTACTTTTTGTTTTGAAGCATATTTACCAGCTGAATCTTCTGCATCTGAAGGAGCAGAAACTTTCTTTTTAATTGTTATATCTACTTTCTTTTCCAAGCCAGATTCTATTTCAGTTGTCTTAGCAAACTGACCATTAGATTTCCTGGTTCTCTTGGAAGATTTCTTGACCTGGGATTCCTCCTTGTTGTTGTTGGATTCCATTTACTACTTGTTCTCCTATTGGTGATTTGGCAAGTTGACCAGCTTGGTCTATGAGTGATGACTGGACTTGCTGTTGTTGTGCTTGATTAGCTTCTGCTTCCATAGTGGATGCGTCTTTAATTAGATTTAAAGTATCTATTCCACTAGCAGCTGCTAACCTTTTTAAAAATTCTTCGGGTGATATGTATTGCATTAATGCTTCAGGTCCAAGACCTTGAGCTGCAGCTTGTAAAAATTCAATAAGGGCTACTTTATCTTGTCCTCTACCAATACCATTTAAACCAGCTACTACTATCGGAGATACTAATCCCTTGGGTAGTGTTGGTACTGATTTCATTCTTTGTAAGATGGATAGTTTTTTATCCAGGTATGGTTTTAAAAGGTCTGTAGTTAAGTTGCCGTAAATCCCTGCAAGCTGTTCATTAATTTCTTGTCTAACTATTTCTACTTCAGAAGCTGTTGTTCTTTCTGACTGACGAACATTCAGGATAAGGAACGCATCAGATAATCTCCTGGTAAGTTCCTGTATCATTTCCATTACTGTTCGGAAGTCTGCTGTCTTACCTACTTGAACAACACCTACATCATCTGGTCGGCCAACAATAATACTTCCATTCTGGGCTCTTGCTAATGACTGTGGTTTACAAGTTGAACTTGGCGAAACTGTGAAGACTACTTTTGCTGCAGCTGCACTACCTTCCACCATGCTTTGCATTAAACCTTCTAAAGATTTAAGATCTCCAAGAAACTCTTCAACTCTGCCACGACCATAGGGTTCTGAGTCCACTACATTCCAGCGTAGAGCTAACCATTGAGGTAAGTTTTTTGGAGCACTACTTTGAGATCCAGGAAGGATCTTATCATCTACTTCTTGATGCCATCTCCATTGACCATCTTGTAATTTAACGCAAGTATAGATTTCGGCTTCTTCTGTTTTACTAGCTCCTGTTGTTCCAAACTTAGGACCATCTTCTCCAGGAGAATTTATATCAGTGCCTTCACCCATTACAGGCTTCTGAAATTCTTTTGGTAATAAAGTTCTATGGATTGTTTCTTTTGTATATAGTTCAATGACATTGCCATCACCATCTCTATTAACTACATACCTATCTAATGGATAAACTTTAAGGGCTTTCTTCCCGACAAAAATTAATACATTGCCTGTGACAATTAAGTGCTTCATAGCAGCGTGAAGCATGATACGATCAGAGGTTTCAGCTATCTGTTGCATTATTATCTTTTCCATTTTGGAAAGAGATAGATCTACTTCAGATTTAATCTCTGGTGTAACTTCTGGTATGGCTGCTAATTCAGCATCGTTTATTTGCAGCTTAAAAAAGCTTGTGTTTACTGGGAAGAGACTTAGCATCAGTTTTGATGCAAGTACGTTGACACCCTTAGCTCCCAGGCTTTGCCAGGGTACTGGTAATTTAGTACCTGAAGCATGTCCATCATTAACTAATAAATAAGGTAAGGTTAACTCTGAACATTCTCTGCCTTTATCTAAGAACTGTTGCCTATCCGTTGATAATGATTGATAACGGCTACTGGCTTGTTCTTTCATTATGTTGGGATATTAAGAGGGGATTTCTTTTTAGGTTTTCCTTTGGTTTCTCCTGTATTAACTGGAGTAACTGTTGGATTTAAATCAATCTTTAATTGATCTACACCCATACTTTGTTTTTGTAATTGTGCTCTCTTAGAAGTTTTTTTTAACTTACCTGTATCTTTTCCACTGGAAGAAACAGGAGGAGGTGTTGCCATTGGTTGTGATAGAGGAGCTGCTGGAGCTGGAGGAGCTGGCAACGGATCAGCTTGCTCAGGCAGATCAGGCATTTTTGGTGTGCTACACATTTTCTTTATTTAATTCAATTAGATATTCAATGACACTTCGTTGACCAGATTTATACATAATCTTTGCAATAGTGTCTTCAGGTTGTGGTAGATATTGTGGATAAACGGTGTCAAGATCTTCTATTAATTTTGATAAAAATTCCTGACCACCAAACACATCCTGTACAGAAAGGTTAGCCATATTTGGGGAGATTTTGATTGCTTGCTTCAAAGAAAGAAGGCATCCTGGCACGTTTAGTATCAGCTAATCCTTCAGCTTTTCCTCGAAGATATAAATTGTCGGATTGATTCATCCAGAAATCTTTGTTGAGATATTTATTTGTTTTGCTATTCAAACCATCCATAACCCAACTAACAGTTTCTTTTCTAAGGTGATTTAAATTTTTAGTATTCTTTAAACCCAAGTCGTGAACTACCATTCCATGAATTGCTACATGAGTTTGTTCATCTCTGGATATATCAGCAGCTAATGTTCTCATGCCGATGTCTCCACAAAATCTATAAAAGGGTAACAGTACAAAGAATACTGATCTTTCTAAAATAGCTGCCTTGAGTATTGGATGTTCGGGGGCTTCAAGCCACGCCTTCCTAATACCTTCAGCCTCCCACTCGGCTCTTGCATCAGTCCCATGAGCATTACAAATGTAACTGAAACCAAGATCATGCTTGTCTTCATCTTCTTGATTAGATTTTAGGGCTTCTATTACTCCTGGTATATCTGGTAAATCTTTTCCTAATCCTTGCTGTAAAAATTCTTTTACTGGCAATTCTAAAATGCGTAGAGCTAAGGCTCGGTAGATAGATTTTTCAGATCCTTCTACTACCTTGCCTTTAGTTACAGCTACTGGGGTCCATTTTCTTTTTCGTTTAACTAATTTCGTATAAGGTGATGTCATTATTCAGCACAACTTGGGCAAAAATCTTCGGTACATTCTGTGGTTAAAGGTTCAAACATATCTTGGTATTCATCATCTAATAAAGATAAGACATCATCTTTTCTTTGAGTATCTGGCATAACCTGAAGGCTGTAATAGATACTTGTTTGTGGTGACTGTAACCACTCTTCTATAAATTGCTCATCATAAGTAACTACATCTGACCAGGTGTTTAAGCTATAGCCATGAAACAATCCTGTTTTAGTAAACATAGTAACTATTCCATCAGCAACTCTTTTAAAATCATTCCAGCCTACTTCAGCTGCAGTCTCTACAAATCCATAGTCATAGCTAGTTACTCCAAAAGTACCTGAATCACGATCAACACTTGTATCTATTGGAGGTGCTATCTCTGGAGCTGTGGTAAAGTCAATTTTGTCTTTATAGTTATAAGAACATGTAGCAGTAGGAGCTATACAAAATGCTCTGTGCATGTTGTATTGTCTTGCTACTACAGCTGCACTATAAATACCTTGCTGTAAAGCATAAGCTAACTTTCCAGCTGGCATTTCATTTACCTGTCCTCCATTATTAAGAACGGAAAGTTGTTGACCAAACTCTTTATAAGTTATTCCATTTAAAGATAAAAGATTAGCTAGACCAAGAACTCCTAAGCCAACTTGTTTATCTTCTTCAGGAGTTAAGTATTCTCCTGACTCTCCTACTTTTGTTTTACTATGTAGATCACATAGTTCAGTCATCCCCTGGATAAATGCTGATTGCACTTCGTCTATCTCACATTGACCAAGATTAATGTGCTCTAATAAACAAGTTCCTCTATTCCTGAGGTATATTTCTAAACAAACATTGCCATAAATTCTTTCCTTTTTAGCAGTGTATTTAATTTTGTTTAACCAAACATCACCACTTTTTATTGCTTTTAATAAAGCAGTTTTAACTTCATCAGTAGCTTGATACCACATTACAGGAGTTAAATCCACACATCTTTTAGCCCAGGGTAATTCACTTCTACTAGCTTCTATAAACTCCAGGATGTCAGCATGATCTAAATCTAAATGCAACGTAATCGAACCATTTTTGTATTGGCCACCCCTCCTCAATACTTCATTCATTACTGAGTAGATCTTTCCAAACGAAACAGGACCACTAGCTACAAGACCCTTGCCATTTTCAGTTCCTTTTGGTCTTAGTTTTGATAGATGTATTGCAACTCCAGCTGCATTTCTTAAAGCAAAACTGGTAAACCTTAATGATTCTTCAATACCATTTTTACCTTCCATACTATCTTCAACTACAAATACTGTGCAGCTGACAGGCAAACGTGAGTCAGGATTATCAATCCAACTTTGTACTCGTCCAGTGCGAGCTATAAATTTATTCATACTAAATCTTCTAAATAAGGGGCTTTGTAATTTCGACCTTTAGTTACTTTTCCCTGTGCATTTTTAACAGGCTTTCCATTCTCTAGCTTTGACATGTTGCTTTTAAATACTCTGTCTAAAGCTTGATCTAGTTCCCAACCAGCAGCCGTGGCATACTGAAAACAGACAAAAACTAGATCCGCTAATTCTTTTAGTGCATATTGATCTGGTTTATAATCAGCTACAGCTTGATTAAATTCCCAATATTCTTCACGGATAAGGTTTCTTTGTAGGTTAAGGTCAGCTTTATCTTTTCCTATTGGCTGATCCATTTGTAATCTAAATTGAATTGCTTGACCTTGAAAGTCATAGTGAGTAAGTGTCATTTTCTTTTTCGATGATGGATATTTTTTTGGAGAGATATGTTTTAGCTTTTTTTAAATCTTCAAGCATGTGTTCCTCTGGTTTATAACCAGCTCTGCATACATACTTAATTACATTTCCAAGGAAGTAATCGAGATCCTGATCTTCTATAAAATCCCAGACTTCTATGTAACCTCTTTGGTAGTGGTTAGGTGAGTACTTTGACATTTAATTCTGTTTGAATTTTTTTTAAAAAATCATCCATCCATTCTTCCCATACAACAGTTCCAAGATTTAACTTGGCTCCTCTGTACATTCGTTTATTTAATAAATGATTTTTAATTAAGGTGAGTTCTTGTTTAGTTAAGTTCAAGGTGTAAATAATATTGGTTGTTGCATAGCTGAATCCCAATCATCTGCTTGTAAAATCTTGGCAAGTCTGATAGTTCTTAAGGCATCTTCTTCGGTTTGCCCTGCTTTCAAATAAGCTTCTACTACAGCTGGCCAATAATCTTCATTTTCAACTTTGGCTAAAATTTTTTCAGCAGATTTTGGTCCGACTCCAATACATCCTCGATAACCATCGCATTGATCCCCTTCTAGGGTCTGTTGGTATAGTTTTCGTTTAGCTGCTTCTGGAGTCTGAGTCCATTCCTCTTTTAAGTTGTAAATACGACAAGGTATTTGTTCCATATCTTTATCAGGAGATATAAGAACAAAATTTTCTACACTTCCATTGGTACTAATTACACCTAATACGTCATCGGCTTCGAGGGCTGGTTTCATGAGTGATGGCCAATTAAACATTCCCCAATTCTTTAGCTTTAAGTATCCAGCTGGTTTGCGTTTAGTTCTGTTACCTTTGTAAGTTTCATCAACACATTTTCTAAAATTTGTTTGGTCAGTAAAAGCAAGTAATACATCGTCAGTATCAAAGCGTTCACATAATTGTTTGATCTCTGATTCAACAATCTTTTTGCCCTGTCCAAAATCACCAACAACAACTGTTAGATCTTGACTGTAATCCAGTTCAAGTTCAGCAGCTGCAGCGGCTCTATAAAAAAAATAATCTGCGTCTATTAATAGTTTTAGTGGTTTCATTATGTAGTGAGATAATTTACGGCTCGATTAAGAACCTCAATATCGTCATGAAGTAAACCTATCCCTGCATTGCAAGTCCTACACATATAACCTCGAAAGGTTTCTGTGTGATGACAATGATCT
>VTLG01016940.1_pt1 | contig 14532 bp, 14 predicted proteins | sample 4694571 | NCBI WGS metagenome assembly VTLG01 (sample SAMN12604809, study PRJNA352737) | marine metagenome | biome: ENVO:00000447; feature: ENVO:00000209|ENVO:00000569|ENVO:01000036; material: ENVO:00002151; isolation source: viral sequences binned using virsorter ...
TACTAGATTCATGGTTTGATGAATGGTCTAAGAAAATAGACGAAAAAGAAAGAAAGACTAAAACTAATTTTGTAACAGGACAGAAAAAGGGGAAGTAATTATGACGAAGTGGAAAGAAGCATTGAAGATAATTAAAAACAGTCGTGATACACAAGGGCCGTTTACATCACAAACCCAAGCAAGACAAGTTGCAAAGGTAATGTCCGAGAGAGGAGAAGATGTGTATATGTGGGAAGTTAATGGGAATTACACTGTGTCTCTTGACCATCCAACAAACATTGACCCAACTAAGGTTACTAGATTCGCCGCTTCATCTAGTCCACGAAATAGGAGTGCTTTTCTAAGCAGGGATTGATATTATGACAGAAGAAGAGAAAGTATTGACTTTGGTAGTGGCTGATGCTCTTAGTGATAAAGAGAAAGCACAAGTTGTTGCCGAACCCGAAGATGAAGCATACGATAGGCCCGAAAATCACATTACTCGTTTTGGCACTACAATGAAACAACTTGAGAAAAACTGCGGTTGTGGAAAAAGCCCATGTGAAACATACGGTGTCAAAAAGTGGGAGGAACAATTGAAAACAATGGGGGCAATTACTACCTCTTCACATGGAGGCATTACAGGAAAGGACAATCCTATATTTGGAAAGAATCCTAAAGATAAGGAGGACGAAGAAGATGAGTGATTGGCAAAGTATGTTGCTAAAAGCACCAGTTAGGAAAAAGTCATTTTCTACTATTCAAGGAAATGATGTCCGACAAGAGTTGGGTAATTATGATTTTATCAAAGACTGGACTGATTGGAAAACTAAACTTCAAGGTATTGATGCGGGAAAAATGGGACTAAGCACTAAACAGGGAGTAACCATGTATACTATGCTAATGAATCATGGTAAACCAAAACGAAGTAAATCCCCTAACTCAAATGATGGGGTAGGTAGTATTCTACAAGGTATTGATAAAATAATTCTCGCTCTTGCTCAAAATAACCGACCAATGACCGAAGATGATTTAGAAACGGTAATTGGTTTCATTGACGATATTGAAGATATGGAAGATTCTTCATTAGACCCTAGAAATATCCCCTTTACTACTCCTATTGAAGTAGTTGGTAAAGTTGGTAAATTCCCCGAAGACAATAAACCGAATGTCTTTGGTCATTACAATACACCCAACTATCGTAAATTACAAGCAAACAAAGGTAAAGACGCTCCACCCGAAATTCCATCTTCATGGTATAGCGATACTGCGGGTCAAAACAGTAACCCACTTTATCAAGTTATTTTTATGAAAAATAATGAGATGGGTGTTACTGGTTTAATTCACATACTCAAAGATTTAGAAAAAGCAGGTGAAGGTGCAGTAATCAAAGAAATCATAGTAAGGACTCGTAGGAATTATAACGAGATTATGCAAATAGATGATTTGAAGAAAAAACTGGCGAGATTAATTAAGCGAGACCAAACTGTATATTTAGGCGGTAAAAATAAAAATGTAATTAATCAGTCTGCTCTATTAAGAAAAATTAAGGATATGACATTTGATGTAAAAAGTAACGAAGAAAGATTCCTAAGAAACATAAGTGGTATTGATGAAGTTTTAGGAGATATTGAAACTTTCAAAATTGACATCACAAAAACTGGTATGATGAATCAAATTCTACCTAAGTTATTCAAACAGGTTAAGAGAATGAAAGCACCTAATGGTGAACCAGTTTTGTTTAGGAAACCAAAACCACAACCTGCTCAAGAAGCACCTGCTCAAGAATCCCAACCTCAAGTTGATGAGGGAGAGAAGGGAGAAAACCAAATGAAAAAATCTTGGAGGCTAAGACTTTGGCAAAGATAACGAGGAAAAGATGTCGTTTTTGTCAGCATGACGAAAGAGATGAATTAGAAAGACAACTTATGAACATGGAAATTACTGTTGATGAGTTGGATGAAGCAATGGGTTGGCCCAGTGGAACTTCTTCTAAACATCTTAGAAATCATATGGGTGAATACGAAGATAAGTCTAATCCTCGTTGTGTTCTTTGCACACATGAAAACCGTTCTCAATATGAGATGCAAATTAGAGAAGGTGAATTGAAGCCATCAGAACTTGCTGAAATGCTTGGGACTACTACTGCTCAAATTAGAAAACACATGTCTAGCCACTTACAACCATTGGTGCAAAAGTCGGCGGCGCAAATTATTGCTAGAAAAGAAGTTGATGAAATAGATGTCTTAGCAAGGAATGTGCAGGGACTAGATGACAAACTAACTCAATTATTGCAAGATGATGATTTAGAAGACCCCCGATATGTGGACAGTTTGACTAAGTTGGCAAGAGAAGTTAGAGAGAGTCTAAAATATCTATTAGAGTTTAAGGGCAAACTTGTTCACCGAAGAGAAGAGACTATTATTCATACACAAATGGAAATCGTCCAAGAAGTTTTGATTAGACAACACCCTGATGTTTGGATGAGCATTAGAGATGAAATGCAAAAAAGGATGGCTTAAACATGGTAGAAATAGAATTGCCTGGGAAATCTACTAATCGTAGATGGATGAGAGTCCTTAGTGATGATACTAAGTTTAACCAACTAATGAATGTTAAGCCCGATACTAAAGTTAGAAATCTCAATAGGACATTAGAAGCCTTTGAAAAGTTAAACACCTTTGATGATTTGGTTAATGATAATAAAGCAGTAAAGAATAAAATTGCAGGTAATCAAGCCTTAGCCGAAGAAATGGAAAAAAGGTTCTTACAAATCACTCAAGGATTAAAGGCTATTCTTGAGGCTAAACTTTCACAAGTCCGTTCTAGTGCAGGTAAACAGGGCGGTTCTTCAAGTGGGGAAGCAAGAGCAGGGCAAAAAGAAGAAAGGATGAAAGCCTACGAAGATAAGATTCAACAGATAATTGACGCTTTCAAATCTAATCCAGAAATTAACAATAATGCTAAGAAATTAATTTTAGAGTTTAGTCAATTAATTACCAATAAAGAAACTTACAAACTAAAATACATGCAAGAGTTGAGAAATAAATTTGAAGATGAAATGTCTCCCGTTATTTCAGCATGGGGTAAGGAAAGAATAACAGGAAATGAATTAAAGAATATGTTACTTGGTAAAACTTTCAAGTCTGCTAGTGTTTTGACTCAAACTCAATATGCGGTTAATGATTTGAATATGTCTCAAACTAAACTATACTTGACTAAGTTTGCAAAGAGGCACAAGTCACTAACTATGCCTAGAAGTAGTATTAAACAGAGAACCACAGGTAATAGAATAGATATTTCTAGTATTATTTTTTCGGGAAATAGATTAGAAAAGATGATATTGCCTCTATTGGAAGAAACTGATGGCTCTAACCCTAAGTCAGAATTGAATGCCTTTGTTAAGCAAGCCATGAATTTGACAGTGTTTAGTAAAGAAGGAATCGAACTATCTTTTGCCGCCGATATACGAAGACAGTTTATGGACGCTAAACTTGAAAATAACAGGTTTAGATATTTTAACGAAATATCCATGAACCCATCGGACAATACTGATGCTTACTTCTTAGATACTAAATACACTCAAGAAGCACTTAAAGATAATAAAAATTTAATGACAGGATTTAGTAGAGCAGTTAGAGATAAATTAGACACCAAAGAATGGCAATCGGCCTTTACTCTGTATATTGAAAAAAGAGGCAAACAGATGGATGCAGTTAAAGATGACCCCTCCTTGATTGCCGAAGCAATACTGGCAGGTATTGAAAAAGAAGAAAGAGAAGCAAATGCAATTTTTAGAATGTATGGTAGAACAGTAAGTAATCCAATGTCCCTTGAAGAAATACAAGGAGACGATGCTAAGAAGAAAAAGTTTGCAAGGCAAGTTAAGAGAGATTTATTTGATTTAATGGATGTTGAATATAATAAATATGAACAAGACGCTAAGATGCGCTCTGGAATTTTGATTCCTTCTTCACTATACGAATCTACGGTTGATACTTCTACTGTAAAACAACAATGGGGCTTCTTGTCTAATTTACCTACTAATGACAATTTTGATGAAGCACTATACACAACCTTTGTTCAAATTTATTACAATGGAGAACCCGAAAAAGTAGAAGAATTTGAAGATAAACCAGAAGGAGAAGTTTACAAAGATGTATTTTCAGTATTCAAATTTATTTATGCAGTTAATTTCATTGTCGGTAAAAATGTTGGGGCAAACGAGACGAGTATGATAAAGACGACTTTGGATAAAATAAAGGATGCAATATCCGCCGCCATCAAAACTGATGTTCACGATACACAGGAAAAGAGAGGAATATATCTAAGCGAATTAAAAAGTGGAAAAGATTTCTTGACAATTGGTGCTGATATAGATAAATTAGGAAATATCTATGCTGACGCTTTGAAAGAAAATAGAGAACAAATACCTCTTTTGGTGAAAGAACAATTACAATTATTAGTTGATGACAGAGGCAAGGTCGAAAAAATAATGGGAATTGGTAAAGCAGTAGAATTATTTGGAGAGTTAGTAGGGGCGGGGTTCTTAACAATAACAGGGTGATATTATGAATGAAGGAAGAAAGAATGCTATTACAGATGCAGTAGAATTAATTGCTAATAGTAGTAAGAAGATGAAACAGTTAAAGGGGGCTAACAGAATTGACGATGCTCCATTTGAATTAGAGCGTTTAAAATATATATTTAGGAAAGATGGTGGAGAAAAAATTACCGATGAAGAAATTCTTGAAGAAGCAAAAAAGATTGCTAATTCTGGAAAATTCAAAATGACAACAGGAGAGCGAAAAACTGCTGAACAGATTTTGCTTGGTATATTGTTAAGCACTATCAAAAGAAGAGATAACAGACAAGTAGACATTGAGGAGATGAAAGACAATCTAAACATTGGAGATTACATTCCTCTTGAAGATGCTTCTTCTAAGTGGGAAGCACAAAAAGGAGCAAGGGACGAAGTAATACAAATGATTAATGATTTAGATAATCCTAATAGGGCTAGAAAACTAAAGGATATTTTGAATACAGTAGAGGCAAGAATAGAATCCGATAATGTTATTGAGAGAACACCCGAAGAATTAGATGTCTTAGACTTGCCCGACTTGGACGGTTTAGTAAAATATCTAGGCTCTTTTAATATTAGAAAAAATGTAAGAAGAGAAGCCATTTACAATTATTGGGAAAGGGTTGAAGATAACTTTCAATTGGTCAATGACATCTACGAAGAACTTATTGGAGTCTTTAACACAATTGGAGACGAAAACCCCGATTTTAAAGAATTAGAACCAAAGTTTGAGAAGTTGAAAGATAACCCACCTATGCAATATGTAGTCAATACAAAGGCAATGCCAATATTCACATCAATGAATTTTAGATGGTTAGACATGATGCAAAACTTTGCCGAGGGATTGGGCTTTTCAGTTACCAATTCAAGAGGTAAGCAAAGAAGGAGAAGCACAGAACCCGAAGGTATGGATATTGATAATCCACAGGGAGCAACTACTGGATATTACCCACCAAGAAAAGACCAAGACGAACAAGGAGATTTGACGGCTGATATATCAATTAGTAGAGACCCCACAGAAGGAATGAGTGCTAGAGAAGCCGACCAATATATTAATCAGTTATTTGAAGAAAACAAAGAAGAATTTGATAGGCTATTCGCCGCCACAGAAGATATTGAAAGAAATATAGAACCAATAAGAAAGAAGGGGGAATTAGACCCACTTCTATTCTTTGCATACAAAGAAAATAAATTGAAAACTAGTGCTTTTGATAATAGAGAAATTACAAGAATAAGTAGAAAGTTAAGAGACACTAGGAGAGATTTTATTCCCGAAGAAGATTCTGAAAATGTCCAAAAATTAGCAAGGGCTTTTGATAAAATGGTTGATGATTTTGAAACCGAGGCTTCTAGGGTGAGACCAAGACGATACTATGCTTTGCCAATGACACCTTTTATTGATAAAGAATTTACTACGGTTGAAAAAGACCCAAATTTCAGTGAAAGAGATATTTACGAAACTGCTGAAAAGAAGGTGGTCAATGATAGCGATAGAGGAAATGTAGAATTTTTCAATGCTTTGAATGACTTGGCCTTTTCAGTCAAAGAAGCCTTTGGCTCAAGTGGTAAATACACAGTGCAAGGAGATAGAAAATTAGGAACGGCTAGAGACAGTAAAGACTTAGACCGTTCTGTTAGTGCGCTTAGTAGAAAGGTATACCCTGCTTCATTGAATACTCCTTTCATGGGACAGAAACCAAAACAAAGAGAATTACAAGATGGGCTAAAAGATATTTTGGAAAGATTAATTGGGGCAATGGACTCTTACTTCTTTGAACCCAACACTAAACAATTTTGGCCCGAACAATCTAAACCCAGTGCTAACTCTTTGGGAGCATTCAAATCTCTTCAAAGACTAAAGATTGAATCCCCAACTACTAGATTTATGGATAGGGTTCAAGATGAATCCATTGCTACTGTAAAAACTACACAGATTAATGCTCTTGCTAGTTTTACAGAAGCGATTAGAAACCCAAGAGCAAACAGAAATCCTCAAGAGTTGGAAAACAAAGCATCAGACGCTTTCAAAACCTTGAACGCTTTATTCGGTAATGCTGATAAAAAAGATAATGAAATTTTCATTGCTTCTTTATTGTATGATGCCTACGCTATATTTGGAATGTTAGATAATGAAGGAGTTATCAAAGATAAAGACTTCCGAGAATTTCCCCCTACTGGTAAAGACATTAAACAATTGAGTAGTCAATATCGAATCGGTTATTCATATCCATTCCAGCGTTTAGATTTCTTGACTGATAATAAGTCATTCTCTAATGCTATGGCAGGTGGTATCACTAGTAAAGTAGGTAGAGAAAGAATGGAAGAAGCAATCAAGAGATTGAGAAACGCTTTGACAAAGAAAGAAGCGAGTATTCCACTAATCAGCGAAACCCAACTAAATACTTATGATATTTTGAAGAAGGCCAAAGGAGAAGAAATTTATTATGGTATGTTAAACCAAAATAGCCCCGATGACATTTCATACATTCAAAAGAATATTTCTGATATTCCAGCCACAGACATAATTGGTGTTGTTGAATCAATTTCAAGTTATGACAGGATAGGTAAAAACTTTGGAATTAGTGAAGATGAAGTTTATCAAATAAAGGGGTTGTTTAGATGATAAGTAAAGAAGACTGGCTCAAAGAATTAAACTCTACAATTCGCTTTAGAAACATGACAAAGAAAGAAGCCGAAGAACATCTTTATCGAAAATATGCTCAACTAAGAAGACATAAAGAAATCGAAGGTTATCTTACAGAATACAATCCTCCTAGACAGGGAGGGTTGCCTAGAGGTTGGAATCCTGACGGCTCGGTGCGTAGAAGTATTACTAGCACTTTGAAAAATTGGTGGAGTATCATTAAGGGAGAGTGAGATAATGGCTATCACATATCCAAACAGAGTTTACCGTGAAGAAGAGGTAAAGGATATGTGGAATAAACAATCTAAAATTGATTTGAAAGAAGGTAAAACTTCTACTCTTTATCTACGAAGGAAGGATAGAGACCATTTAATTTCACATTCAAAAGAACCTCCCCTTTACATGATAGCATTAGATGGAGATAAAATTGTAGGTTATGCAGGTTGGATTGATAAAGGCGATTACAATGTTGGTGGGGGCATTAGAGTTAGAGAAGGTTATAGAGGAAAAAAAATATCTTCGGTTTTGACTGACAAAAGGCAACAAAAAATGAATGACAAACCCGCCATTGAGATGATTAATACACGGACTATGGATAGGCAAGTTTTCATTTCTAAATGGAAAAGGCGAGGTTGGATAATTAATCCCGACCCAAAAGAAGTGCCAGTAGAAATACCACAACAAGTCTTTGAGGACTTCAAGAAAAAAGCAGGTGCTAACTTTGCAATCTTTAATCCAAGTGTAATGGCCAAAGCATGGAATATGCTATGTAAGTTTACAGAAGAAGATGCCGAGTTATTTATGGAGTGGTAGATATGGAAGATAATATGGCAAAATTTGACTTGGCTTCTAAGATGGATTTAGAGATGTCTCGTAATTCCTTTGCTTACTTTTTTGAAACTGTTTTAGGATATGAGTTTGCTGACTTTCACCAAGAATGGTTTGACAAAATACAAGAGACAGACAGGACAGTTATTATTTGTTCAAGAGACCACGGAAAGTCAGTATTTATGCACTCTTGGGTAGTTTGGAATCTTTGTTTCCAAGAACCCCCATATCAAATGCTATACATTTCATCTAACCATAAACAGACAATGGTTCACATGAGAGAGATTGACAAATATTTCAATCATCCAATACTTTCACAATTCCGTCCTTCAAAGGGTTGGGCTATTGGTCACATTAGATTGACTAATGGAAATGAAATATTAGAGCGTTCAGTTGGCTCACAGATTCGTGGTCTTCACCCAAATGAAATTATTATTGACGACCCGCTAAAAGAATTTAGTCTTACTGCAATTAAGAAAGTAAGTGATTGGTTCTTTGGTGACATGATACCAACACTTCACCATTCCGCTAAATTAAGAATGATTGGGACACCTTTTACTTATACTGATATTTTCTCAACCTTACAAGAACATTCGGCTTATGATGTGTCAGTTTATCCTTGTCTCAATCAACTCAATGAACCACTTTGGCCTAGTAGATGGGGCTATGACGAATTGATGAAAAGAAAAGATGAAGTCGGCTCATTGAAGTTTACAAGAGAATATTTGTGTATTCCTATATCTTCGGGAACAATGTTGTTTAATCCCGAATACATTAAAGAATGTAAAGAGAAGGGTAAAAACTCATACTTGGGACATCGTGCTAAAGAGGGTATGCAATACTATGTTGGCATTGACCCCGCTATTTCTACCGATGGAGATTACAATGTTATCGTGGTTCTTGAAGTAGATGAAAATAAAAATAAAACTGTTGTCTATATGGATAGACAAAAGAATGTAGACTTTAGAGAAAATATTCACAAAGCAAAAACAATTGGTAAACTGTTCAATCCTTCAATGGTTATGTTTGAAACAAATACATTCGCAAAATCATTTACTCAAGAATTGAGACATGAAACTGATTTGAATGTGAGAGATTTTACAACTACAAGAAACTCAAAACAAGAAATTATTCTTAACTTACAAATGAATATTGAGAATGGTAAAATCATATTCCCAAGAGGAAATGAAGAATCAAGACGAGTTACTGATTTAATTATTGAAGAATTGTCAATGTTTGGTATTACTGACAGTGGGCGATTTGAAGGAATGGGAGCGCATGACGATACAGTAATGGCTTTGGCTTTAGCGAATCATGCAACACATAGAGGGGGAGATGGAGTAGTTTTGCTAGACGACTTAAGTAGTTTGTTTGACGAGCAACCGTTTGTCCCGACATACAATGGTGGTGGAATATATGCCCTCAACTAAGGAATTAGAAGATAAGAAAAAAGAAACCCAAGATAAGGTTATGGAAATAGAGGCACTTATTCCACAGGCTCAAGCATTAGAAGACAAAATGAAAGACCTTTCAAAATTCCTAAAAAGCCGACCAATTGAAGATGAAAGAGATACATTGATTGCTTTATCTAAATCAATGGGGATTAATCTAACAGAAGCAAAACAACTGTTGGCGGATAAACCCATATCTCCTATGATGGAGGGAAAAATACTTCCCGACTTAGTAAAAGAATTAAGACAAACTAGAAGAAGTTTGAAGGGAGATATTAGAATTAAATTTGGGGGAGCAATTGAAAACATTGTAAAGGAATATTCTAACCATCTAAACGATATTCAAAAGTGTAATGAATTATACTGGCTACACAAATACCATTCTCCTTTGAGACAGATGAAATTCAATGAGGCTGATTTATACAAATTGTGCGAAGTAAAAGATAGACAAACCCGTTCTCTAGTTGTTGATTCTTTGTGTAAACATTGGGAAGCACAATTGGAAATTAAAGGACTAGGATATGGAACAAGATATGGCCAATTAATGAAAACAATGTCTTCGGCCAAAAAAGAATTTAGAGAAATTGTCAAGGGATTAGATGATGTCAATAAAGGTAGAAAGTCCTTGTCTTCTCAATTAGAAAATCACATTCTAAAATCAGTTTGTGACAATCAAGGTATTTCCGCTAGAGAAATACATGAAGGATTGCCAGTCAAATTATACAAATCTACCACACCAAATATGATACACAAAAGGGCAAACAAGTTAGGTATCACTAGAATTGAAGGACAGTATTTCAAACTGCCCGATGAAATCAAAAAAGACATTTATGCTTACACTGCGGGGATGATTGACTCTGATGGATATATTACAATGGATAGTAACTTTAATCCTAGAATTGCCATAACTGCCACAGGAGATAGAGGGAAGGCTTTCTGTATAGAATTACAAAAGGCACTTGGTTTTGGTAAATTACACTTAGACCAAAAATCTCCTCAAGATACAAGGTCAGTCCAAAGGTTGGCTTTTTATTCACAAAAGGATATTGGGGAGTTGTTAAGTAAATGTGGTCATCACCTACGAATGAAAGGGGCGCAGTCTGACGCTCTTTTAGAAGTAGTGCGTATCAAAAAGAACTTCAAAAAGGAGAATTGGGCTAAAGACAGGATAATGGAATTGTTCAAGATTATCAAGTATGAGAACCATAAAGATGCTTCTAATACTTGGGAGTTTGACAAATACAATATTGACCCAACAGAGATTGCTAAATTTAAGGAGAATAGTAAGATGAGTATAATGGATGAATTGGAGGGTATTAAGAAATGAATACCACACATATTGAAAACGAAAATACCAGTAGCGGGGTGACTTATTATGGGTTTGCGTGATTCATTCTTTGGTTTGTTTAAGAGACAAACACCGCCACCTGCGGATAGGAAAGTATACAATATTGGTATTCAAGAAAAAGACTACGCTCTTTGGATGACTGCTCCAATTTTGTATCATACTGCAATGACTTCTCCTATTGTTAGAACATGTATTACTCAATTAAAGAATGAAGTATTTAGAAGGGGATATATTCTTGATAAGAAATTTTCATTGAAATGTATGTCTTGTGAGGCTGAATTACAAGAGACAGTAAAGGCTTGTCCTCAATGTGGAGAAGCAATCAAGTTAAGAAAACCAAACCCCGCACAAAAAGAATATTTAGAAACTTTCCTAAATGAGAGTTATTGTAATAAATCCTCTCAACTCTTTATTGATGTGTTAAAAGAATTAGAAGATGATTTGAACATAATGGATGATGCTTACTTGGTATTAGTAAAAGAATATTTTATGGACACCAATGGTAAAATTCTTGCACATAGAATAAAAGAAATGTATAGGGGAGACCCAGTTACTATGTTAATCAATGCTGATAAACAAGGTAGGAAGGGACACTCTAGTTATACTTCTGTAAATGATAGGAAGTTAGTAACTCAAGACAAGCACGATAGGGATTCAACAGGAACAACTGTTGTGCCAGTCCACTTTGTAAATAGAGTGTTTGAAGAAGAACAACATTTTATTGAAGGTGAAGTATTACATTTCAGTAAATATGCTCCTTCAAGACTATACGGTAATGCCCCGCTAGTAACTCTATGGAATCATGTTACCACTTTGCAAGCAATGGAAAATTATGTCAATACTTCCTATACAAAGAGTAGAATGCCAAAAGGATTACTTGCAGTGCAAACTCGTAATATGGAATCTATGAAGACATTTTGGAAAACAGTCAAAGAAAAGATGGAGACTGACCCTCATTATATTCCAGTAATGGGAGTAGAAGCGGAAGGAAAAGGGTCTATTGAATGGGTCAAGTTTATGGATTCTTTGAAAGAAATGGAATATATCAGCGTAAAAGATGATTTGCGAGATAGGATTTCAGCATTCTATGGTGTAAGTAAAATATTCATGGCTGACAATTCTACTAGTGGAGGATTGAATAACGAAGGGATGCAAATACTTGTAACTAATAGAGCCGTTGAGATGGGACAAAATGTATACAACAAGTATGTATTTCCGTGGCTTTGTAAGCAATTTGGAATTACTGATTGGGTATTGAAACTCCCACCTTCCGAAGAAGAAGATGAAATAGCCGTTTTGAGAAAAAGAGAGATTGAAGTTAATATTGCGGGACAAATTAAAAACTTAGGATTTGAAGTAGATATGGACGATGAAGGAAAATTCATCTATAACAAACCCGAACCTAAACCACAGGAAGAAGGCGGTAAAGGTGGAGAAGGTCAAGAAGATACTCCATTTGAAAAAGACCCTTATGCGGGAACAGATATAGATGCCTCTACTATGGGACAATTACAAGAACAAGCACTAGTTAGCGGAGGTCAAGGCGGAGGGGCTACACCACCACAAACAAGAAATAAAACAGCAGTAGCACAAACTTCTCCAAACAGAAATACAGGATTACCGACAGAAGCGGCGAATAATAACATGGACGATAGGGTGAGTAGAAGATGACTTGGAAAGACGAATTAAAAAAGAGTTTTTTATCAGTGGATAGAAACGGAATGATTACATTAGCAAGCCAAATGCAAGGAGCAAATAAAGGCCCATACTCAAGAGAATACATTGACCATGCACTTAAGCAGTTGGGAATTACTTATCAACAAGCAAACATGAATACGGCTGATGCTGAATTGTTGGAAATATATCTTAACCGTGGTAATAGTAGGTATGCTTACAATGCTGAACAAAGAACGAATATTATGAGAAGGGCAGGTGCGCCATTCTTGAAAGATAAATGAGGGGATTGGGATAAACAGAACTAGCATTAATTTAGAAAATTATTTTGATATAATATTAGGTGATAAAATGGGAAATGAATTTACAGACAAAGTGAACGAAATAACAAAGAAAGCGAATGAAATTAAAGAGGCGGCAAAACCAAAACCAGTTGAACCAGTTGTTGCAAAACAAAAGAAAGAAACTGTGTCTTTGCTACCTATGGATTTGTCCAAAAACCAAGAAAGGAAACAACCCGACTATTCTAGTTTGAGTTATCCGATAGGCACTAATCCAAGCGCAAAAAAATACAGACACGAAAACAAATACTAGAGTGATTACCATGTGGCAAACAATGTTGAAAAGAGATGTTGATTTATCAACTTATCTTGAAGATTTTTCAAACTTGTTAAAAGCCCAAATGACTCTTCAACAAGGTTTGGAATCTAACGCATTGAAAGAGAATGCTTTTCAAAATGTTAGAGAGGACTTAGACTCTATCCTTCAAGCAGTTAGAGATACTGATTTTGGAGATACACAATTAACTGGTGAAACTACTATTGAACAATTAGAAGATTTGATGGACACTCTAGTTGTGAACATTAGTCGTGAAGAATCTCTAAGAGAATTAGAAGCACCAATTAAAAAGGTGAAAGAAGAATTTGAAAACTGGTTGAAAAACAAGAAGGCGGGTATGGCTAAATTAGGAAGAGGGGATAGGCTACAAATGCCCTTCTTCAATAGGACTAGTGGTAGATGGCAAACAAGAAGTGTTAATTTACCATTCTTGCCTTTTGCAAAACAAACTATTGTTTTACTAACTTCTCTAAAGAAGGCTTTTGAAAACCCAATTGTTAATGTTGATAATGAATTAGAATACAGTAGTGTAGTTTACGAGGCAGTTGATGAGTTAGGTAAAGGTATAAAATTCAATCAATTCATTAAACCAATTTACCAAATGAGTCCAAGAAAAGGGCCACTCGCTACTAAGTTTCAAAGTATGATGAGTGGTAGTGGGGGAGACATTTCTACTGCGGGTCAAAATATAACTAACATACAAAGAAAGGTTATTGATTACGAAGAGAAATTACATTTGGCTGAACAACAAATACTTGATTTATTGAAATCTAATGTTGCTAATACTGATGAAGACTTATATGAAAGAATCCAATCAATGATAAAAAGAAGAGAGGTTGATGATGCTTTCAAACTTAGAACTCAAGCAGTGTTTGACAACATCTTCGGTGGTCAAACCGATATGAGCGAAGTCGAAGATAGAGTTATTGACGAAAGAATATCAAGCGCATTACAGGGTGCTACATTAACCAATGATGATTTCTTGGCTATGAGGAGTGAATAATATGAAATGGCAAGATATATTGAAGCAAAGCGCATTAGAAGAAGTTAAAAAAATTCTTGATTTTGTTAAAAATGACATGAGAAAAGAATTGGGAGAACCTGAAATGAATGAAGGTGTGCTTTACGAAGTTAAAGAATTGACAGAAGAAATTGCTTCGGATATTTTGTATTTATTAAAGGAAGGAAAAAAATCCGCTTATAGTCAAATAGATGATGAAAGAAATGGAACAACAGTTGATGTTTATATTGACGATGGATTTGATTTTAGAATTATGTCAAACCCCAAAGGACATTTTGGTGAAGAAGATTTTGGTTTTGCTTATACTGTTCAACATAATTTGTATGAACGATTAGGAGAAGGTAAAACAACTCCCGAAAAAGTTGAAGCAATTATTGACAAGTTTTT
>VTLG01002974.1_pt1 | contig 14531 bp, 33 predicted proteins | sample 4694571 | NCBI WGS metagenome assembly VTLG01 (sample SAMN12604809, study PRJNA352737) | marine metagenome | biome: ENVO:00000447; feature: ENVO:00000209|ENVO:00000569|ENVO:01000036; material: ENVO:00002151; isolation source: viral sequences binned using virsorter ...
GTGGATTGCAAAACAAATGAAGGCTTAAAATGAGAATGGTTTTAGTAACTTGGTTAGATACCAATGAAAATTCTGTAGGTGGTTGGATTGAAAAAGCTGACTTAGATAAGTCTGAAGTTTGTTCTGTAGATTCACTAGGTTGGCTTTACAAAGAAAATGATGAATTAATTGTTATATTAGCTGATAAAGATACACATGACAAAGATGATATTTATGGTAGATCTCAGGTTATTCCTAAAGGTGTAATTAAGAAGATTCAGAATTTACAGGAAATATAAGGGGACTTTCTATCTTTTCTATTTCTCTTGGTTTGTATTCTTTTTCATTTTCCTCTACAATTAATTTATATTTAACTATTAAATCATCAATAGCACTTATCATCATGGGACAATGTTTATGTTTTTTAATATTTTGAAGTTCATCTATAAATGTTAAATAGTCAATCATTAATTATAATTTCTTCTAGCTCCCATCTTAATTTAATTTTTTTTTTATTTTGTTTTTTTGCAATTTAGAAAAAAGATTAAGAATTGTATTTACATCACTTTCATAAAAATATTGTTTATTTCCTAAATAACGAAATAAACTTTCATCATTAGGAAATTCAACTTGCAATTTATCAATATTTTTTTTTAAAGTTTTTTCGTGCATTTTAAATTTACTTGCTAAATCTTTTCTAAATAACCAATCTTTTGTCATAATAATTCGCCTTGCCTTTCATCTTTTGGTTTCCATTGGAAGTAAAATAATTCGTGCATATTTCCTGAAAACTTATCAGGCACAGAATATCTTTTAATAGGTTTATCTAATTGAGAGTAAGGAACTAACATCTCCTCTCCCTGAACTTGTATTGTTAAATCATCAAATTCTTTTTTACATTTCTTAATATACTTATCTCTCACAGCAACTAAACTTCCATATTTACTTTTTACCTTAACAATCATGTTTGATACCCTGACATTTTCATTTCATGTCTTTTATTGACTTCGGCTGTTTGTTCATAATCATCTAATTTTTGCTTTGCTTTGTAACGAACTTCAGAGATTAAATAATCTTTAAGTATTTTTTTTTTTAATGTAGTGTGTTCTTTGTAATCTTTATGATTTGCAATAAGTTCTTTTGCTGATGTAGAATTATGGCCTTCTTTTTTAAGTTCTTCAAATATTTTACTTTTTAAACTAGACTCTGTATCTTTTAATGAATCAAAAGCTGTTTTGTCATTGGCCCATTGTTCGCCTAATGCAACTGTTTCATTAATCATAGCTACTGGATCAAAAATATTTCTTTTATGAAATGTCATTAATTATCGCTTTCTAATTTATCTGCTATATTTCTCAGATTAATAATTCTAACTTCAGTATTAAATGTTTTATCTTTGTGGCATTTATCGTGGCATTTACGACAAAGACAAACTAAATTTTCAATGTAATCTTTGCACTTACTTGATCCAAGAGCTTTGTTGCTAATATGATGTATGTCTGCACCCCATTGAGAACAAACTACACATTGTTCAGTTTGAGATAAAGTTAATTCGTCCCACCAAAACTTTCTATAAATGTCTGTATGGTTTTTCATTTATAAAGCTTATCTCCAATACCCCACAGCATAAAAGCTATGGCTATAAGAATAATTAATTGTAAAATTTCTAAAATTAAAAGCATATTGAACTTTCTATTTTATCTGCATTGATAGGTTGTTTTTTTAAATGATGGATAACTGTTGTATGATCTCTTTTTAAAAATCTTCCAATAACAGTTAAACTTAAATTTGTGAGTTTGTTTGCTAAATGACAAAAATCAGTTCTTGCATTAACTAAATGTTTTTCTCTTTTTGCACTTAAAAAGTGCATAAGAGGTATTTCATAAAACAAACAAACTTCTTTTGAAATAATAGGCATTTTTCCAACTGACCTAAATCCTATTTCTTCATTCTCTGTTAGAGGCCAACTATTTTTTAATAATTTTCTAACAGCAATAATTTCTTCGTTTGTTAATGTTTCTAATTCTGTCATGTTTTCAAAATTTCCTTTATTTTTTCCATAGCTTTTTCAGATCTTTTCTTATTATAAGAAGAAATCTTTTTATGATTACTGCTAGGATTATCACTAAATTGCATACCTAATCGTACCCACTTCATAGGATCTTTTCTTTCTATAAAAGGAGTTCCAAATATTAAATTTCTAATCATAGTTATTACCCACATTATTTACGCATTGACAAAAAAATTGTAGTAGCGTGTTTTTGTTGTGCATCAGGTGGCAGTTGATTATACCAATTAAACTGTGATAATTTTTCAACAATAACACCTAATTTATGAATCATGTCATCTACTGAATCATCACTTACTCTTGTTGGTTCAGGTTTGTTTGCTCCATGATTAAAAGATGTATCAGCTTGTGGTGGTGCTGAACCATTAGCTAGTTTAGGCATTTTATTTATAATACCCATTTGTTTAGGTGATGGCGTGTAAGTTCCATCTTTTTGCGAATCATAAAAATTCTTTTCCCAATCATTACATTCGGCATAATCTACTCTTGCCATTTCTTCTTGCATTGTTGCCATATTAATATCCCCAAATTTCCTTTCTGATCTTTGTTACTTTAGGATCATAATTCCAAATCCACAAATCAAGATCAGGAACTATTAACTTTTTCATTTCTTCCTTATCTTCACATTTAGATAAGAAACTGTGCATAGAGATAATCATATCTCTAAAAACTTTTTGATATGTGCCTGTGTTTTCAAGGTTAAACCATTTTGTACTATTCTTTCCTTTACTAACTACTGAATATAAAACTTTATTTTCTACATTAGATGTACTTGTATAATAAGATTGTTGCAGACTTATTGAGTTCGTAAGTTTTGAAGGCATACGACCAGATGATTTTAGATCTACTTTAAAATAAATTTCTTCTGTTTGTTCTGGTGCAGATTGTGAAACTATTAATCCAAAATCTGTAAAACCAGTAAGAGGAACGCCTAATATTTCGCTTTTTTGTTCTTCTTGAAAATCATGAAATTCAAATTGTCTTAATTCTTTCCAAAAACCTTTTATGTAAAGAGGTATATTTGTTCTCTCAATAGATCTTTTTGGATCATCTTGTAAATTCTTTTCTTCAACAGACTTATCATAAAAATATAAAGCATCTTTGATAGCATCATCTTCACTCATTCCCTCAAAAAGTTTAAGGACACCATGTTCAGACCAAGTGCCTCTTTCCATAGAACAACTTGAACCTTTAAAGCCATGTATATAAGAAATATAAAAACCAGTTCTATCGGTTACAAATTTATTTATTCTTGAAAAAGATAAAGGAAGAAGATTAAACCTCTCAAATGGTTCTAATGTCAAAGCTGTTGTACTTAATAACTTCTTTTTCATATGGCGAACTCTCTTTTAGTATTGAAAGGAGGAATCAATGAAAAAAGAATAAAAATAAGCCTTTTATGTATTAAGTTCGCCATATAAAGACTTATAAAGAAATAAATTTACTTTTCAAGAAAAAAAACAGTTGTATTATAAAAAAAAAATATGTAGAACAAAAACATGAAAATTTGTGAGAATTGCAATAGACCATTAGAAAGTTCTTATTTTCCTACAAAAAAAGAGAGAAATATTATTAAGTTTATACAAGATTTTCAACAAAATAACAAAGAAACACCCACTTTTAGACAAATTGGGGATTATACGCAAATAAAAAGTTCTTCAGGAGTTCATAGATACCTACATAAACTGCAAGATAGAGGTTTTTTACACCTAGAAATAGCAAAAAGAAGATCAATAACTGTCTTAAAGGGGGTAGATTGACTGAAAAGCTACCTGCTATGTATTTTTATGCTGAAAGTTGGATTTCAGGTACAAGGGATTTAACCTTATCTCAAAGAGGGGTTTATATTGATCTTTTATCTTATTCTCAAACTCTCAATGGAAAAGGACTACCAAACGATTTAGACGAATTGTGCAGAATGGTTTTACCTTATACTGCTGACTTGGAACAAGCTGAAAAGGATAGAGCAGATTTAGTTTCAGTAATAAGTAAGAAATTTGAGGAAAAAGAGGGAAGATTTTTTAACAATAGGCAACATGAGGAATTTTTAAAAGGTTTAGAACTATCAAGATCTAGGAGTAGAGCAGGTAAGCAAAGTGCTTTTGTTAAAGGTTTGTTGCAACAAAACATCAACAAAGAAGATAAAGATAAAGATAAAGATTATTCTATTAATAAAAGAATAAAATTTTTTGAAGAATTTTGGAAAATTAACAAACGAAAAATTGCAAAGGGCCAATCAGCTAAAGCCTATAACAACCTGCCTATTGAATGGATAGACCAACCTCAACTCCTCGCAGAAAAATATAATAAACATTACCAAGAAAAACTAGAATATTCCAAACACCCTGCGACTTGGCTCAATGGCCAATGCTATTTAGATGAAATTACTACTATTGAAAGTACACCAACTGAAAAAACTTACAAAGATTATGTGTGGTTTGTTCAAAAGGGAATGAGAAGTACCAGAATTTCTGACGATATGGTTAGAAAAATGAGAGAAGAAAACCTTATTACCGAAGAACAGTTTAAAGCATGGTAAAAAAGAACAAAAAAAAGAATAAAAAAGAGAAACAATATGTTTCTACTGATGTAAAAGACTTAGGCACTCAACAATTAGTTCAAATTGATGGGAAATTATACAGACTCCCTGATTTTAAACAAATGGTAATGGGTTTAAAGCACTTATATTGTAAAATTAATTCAGTTTTAGAGAATTATTACTTTAGAGGACAATTAGATCCAACAGATCATAAAAAAAATGCTTTAAGATATGTGGCAGGAATGAAAGTAGAGTATTTGGCTGTCTATTCAGGCAAAACAAGATCACCTACTTTTAATTGGGATAGACTACAAGGAATACCACTTGGAAATGAATTATTTAATGTTCAAAAATATGACGCAGAATTTGACTTTAAAGAGGCCATGAAATCAACAAAAAGCTATCAATCTCTTGTTTGGGACACAATAATAGATAATAAACCTTGTGGCAGGGGGAAAAAATTTGAAAATTTTAAAGAAAGTTTAGATATGTTGATTGAACATTTTGATTTAAAATAGTATAAGAGTTAAACCCTAGTCGTTAGTTCTCGCTTTCAGCTAGGGTTTTTTTGTTCTCTAATTGTTCTTCTTGTGAAAGTTGCTCGTTATTTGATATAAAAAGTCAAGATCTACAAGTAGGTCAAAAAATACCAAAAAATTTATGAAATATGCAACCAGAAATAATACTTTGGTTTCATGTCATATCAAGAAATTTCATAGATAGTTTAGGTCTTACAGATCCAAATTGCGATAAAGCCGATTGGATTATTCAAAAACAAGCTAAAAATTGGATAGGAAAGGAAGATTTTAATTATATTTGTGATCTGATAGACATTGAACCAAAAAATGTTTTACAAATATATGAAGAAATCAAAAAAAGACAAACCTCTTTTAGTCAAGAAGAAATCAGTAAATTCATATTATCAGGATTATCACGAATTAGATAATTTATTAGTTCAATTTTTTATTGTCTATGATGAATTAAATAAACCAAATGTTTTAATGAATTTTAAAGGATTTGAAGATAACGAACATTGTCAAGAATTTATAGAGAAATTTAAAGAAACAAGAAATTATAACGATATAGATTTAACAAATGAAACAATCCATTAACAAAGTTCCAAAAAGGGCCAATAGACCTGCACAATACAAATCAAGTATTATGCAAAAACTTTTTGAATTAATCGCTGAAGGAAAAACTACAAGAGAATGTGTTAAAGAATTAGATGTTTCATGGCCAACTTTAAGAAAATGGCTAGAGGAAAAAACCTTTCATCAACAATACCTCAAAGCTCGTAGTGATTCAGTTTTATTTACAATAGATGATTTAGATAATATTTTAAAAGAGGCCCACGAAAACGCTAGAAATAAAAGATTAACCATGACTGAGGTAAAATTAATAGAATTAATACAAAAAAATGTTCATTTTAGAAGTTCTAAGTTAAATCCTCAAATTTTTGGTAGTGAAAAACAAATGATGTCAATTCAAGACAGTAAAGGGAATGAATTTAAAGTAGAATGGCAAAAGTAGGCCTATAAAGACCTACATAATTATTTATTTTAATTAAATTAAACACAAAGAATTTCGCCACTAAATTTTAATTCACTTTGTATTTGTTCTTGAATAAAATTTCTTTCCATAGAATGTATTTTACAAGTTTTTGGAATTATTGCACCATATTTATCTGTAATTTCAATGTCATTATCTTTTATTATCCAATGAATAGGATAATATTTTTCTTCTAAATATTTACTCATTATTTACCTCCTCAATATCTTGTATTTCACTATCCATAAGGTTAATATTGTACATTTCTTTATATTGCAGTTTTAACTTTTCTTTGTAGTCTTCAATGTTTTCTGCCTCATGGCAATTTATTGAGTAAGTAACAACAACATTACTTGTATATTCTTTTAATTCACTCATTATTTACCTCCTTATTTAACATTCAAATTTCATTAAGTATTTCATCTATTGTTTCGTGATTTTCATGTGGTTTGTTTTTTATACTTCTAACCTCATAAATATATTCATGATTTGTATAATTATACTTTTTATAAACATCTAAATATTTATTACTATTGCCAAATTTTTTAATAAAATCGGTTCTTGTATAATCTTTGTAAGTCATTATTTACTCGCTTTCATTGTTATTGTTTTTTAAAAAATTCATCACAATATATTCTATAACTTGATAATTTTTTAAATTTGTAATTCCTATTTTTTTACAAACAATAGGTTTGGCTAGATTAACATAATTTTTAAATTCTTCGTTTCTTTGAATATATTTAACTATTCCATCTTCTGTTAAATTATCATTCATAGTTTACTCGCTTTCTTTTAAATAATTAACTAAAATTTTTACTAATGGTTTACGCTTTAAATGTAGGTTATTATTTAATAATTCTCTATAATTAGAATCATAATAAAATAATCTATTAATATTATAATCATCTAAATTATTAAATTCTTTTGATATATGACTTATAATATTACTAAGATGATAAAATTTATTTAAACCATTTTTTTTAAACATCATTTACTCGCTTTCATCTATATAATTAGGCAATTCTCTTTGTAGATATTCAATAAAAGTTTCATTCATATTGAAATCCATTTTTTCCTTATAATATTTTTTATATTCTAACCAATCTATATATAAAAATTCTATAGCTTTCTTTTTATTCATAATTTACTCGCTTTCATTTAAAATATTTTCTATTTCATTAAATAATTCTTTACCTTTTTCTGTATCTCTTGTTCCTTTTGGATTATTGGGATCAGTTTCAATAAATTCTGATACTGTTGAATCATCTAAATAATTCATAAACGCAAAATACAACTCATCAGCTTTTACAAAGTTTTTTTCTTCTATATTATTCATAGTTTACTCGCTTTCATTTTTTATTATTAAATCAAAACATTTAATCCAACACATTGACAAACCTATTAAGAAAAAATTACTAATAGGTGTATATTGAAATAAATTATAATCAGTTAGCAACCACGCTAACATTAAGGAATTAATAACCAATATTAATACTTTAATTTGTTTCATTGTTTACTCGCTTTCATTTCCTCAAATTGTTGAGGTGTTAATACTCTCTTAGAACCATCTAAAAGAATAAAGATAAAATACGAATAGACCTTGTTATTTTTTAAAAGGTCTACTCGCTTAATAGATTTAAAACTAATCATTTAAAGATTTAAGGTTATCAATATTTACAAATCCATCTTTATCGTATTCATAATAAAATTTTGTAATATGTTGAATTAACTTTAATTTGTTATAAGCTACTTTAGGGCCTGAACCTTTAACATCTATTCTAAAACCCTTAGAAGTTAAAAATGAATATGTTTTCATAAGCTAACCCAATAAGGAACAAACAAACAAACAATATTAAACAACATGATAGATATAAAAAAATATTTATTCATTGTTTAAGTTCCTCTAATTTTTTATTAAATGTTTCTTCATTAACTCGGATTGATTTATCTTTATTAATCCAGTTTAAATGCTTTCCAGTAGTATTGCCCCAAACATTTTCACGAATGACTAAACCATCATTTCCAGTAAATGCTACTAGGGTATCGTAACTAAAATAATAAGTATTATTAAACTTATCATTAAAGGCCAAAGAATGAGAACCATAGTTGTCATTTGAATATTTACCATAGTTCCATTTACTAACTATATTTGTATTTATCATAAATACCTCGCTTTCATAAAATTGGTATATTATAGATAAAATGACAAATCAAGAAAAAAAAGCATAAAAAGAGAAAAAAAGGTATTTTAGGGATTGACTATTATATATATATGTATATTCTCAAATCATAATTAATAATGAAAGCGAGAATATATGGAAAATTGGTTTAATAGTTTATCCATTAAAGAATTAAGAACATGGATAAAAAATTTTGAAAATTCACATCTTGGTATGTTTTTAGATAATCAGCCAACAGAAAAAGATATTTTAAAAGCTAAAGAGATATTAAATGAAAAAAGAAATAATAATTAATCTAGTTAGTGGTTTAATATCAATAGGTATTATGACACTATTTATATACTTCTTAATTGGTTCAGTACCAAGTCTATATAATTAAAATAAACACATAATTAAAAGAAAAGGGCCTTAATAGGCCTTTTTTTATGTCTGGGCCAAATTTAACCAAATAATAAAGAAATAACCTAAATTATTACTCAATTCTACTCAATAGCACTATAATATAGATAGATAGATATAAGAGAGTAATAAGATAGTAATAGGTATTATTTATTGGTTTATATAGGTTTTAGATCTGATTTATTGCATGGTATTGTAAAAAAGAAGAATTCTTTTAACATTTCTCTTAAAAGATCTTACTTTTTTATTATTTTTATATAATTTTTATATAATTTTACTATTTTTATTAATAAATATATAAAATATAATAAAATCAATAACTTATATATGTTACAATAATAAAAGTTATCGTAACATATATATTTTGGTTTTAGTTTGAACTTAAACTGAAGATTTTATAAGGGTATAACCCCATTCCCTTTTATAATTATATTTATACTACCCATTATAACTGGGGGACAACTTCTTAAAGGTTTTTTATGAAAAAGAAAAAGGCAAAAGTAAATGTAAAGGTTTTAGACTTTTCTGAGTTTGTTAAACAAATAAATCAGAAAACTGTATTACCTAAAAGTGCAGGTAATAACTTGGTTAAAAATACAGATGTCGCTAGTATGGTTGATTATCTGAAGGGGGAGAAGAAAGATGTTTAATGAACAAAATAGTAATCCCCTACAAACCTAGAAAATTACAACAAGAAGTCCATAAAAATTTACAACGCTTTAATGTGTTGGTTTGTCATAGACGATTTGGGAAAACAGTCTTAACTGTTAATGAACTGATTAAGAAGTGCCTCCAATGCCCTTTGCCTAGACCTAGATATTATTACATAGCACCTACCTATTCTATGGCAAAAAGGATAGCGTGGGATTATCTTAAATACTACACAAGTGTACTGCCAAACATGGATTACCATGAAACAGAACTTAGAGCAGAACTTCCTAATGGGGGTAGAATACAGCTACTAGGTTGTGAGCGACCTCAAACCCTAAAGGGTTTGTATATAGATGGGGTAGTTCTTGATGAGGTAGCACAAATGCCACCGAAGATGTGGACTGAAGTAATTAGACCTGCCCTATCGGACAGGGAAGGCTTTATGATTGCCATAGGCACTCCTCAAGGCCATAATGCTTTTTTTGACTTGTATCAACATGGCGTCCATAATGAGAAATGGTACACCAAGTTATTTAAAGCAAGTGAAACAAAAGTCGTCAAGCACGAAGAATTAGAGGAAGCAAAAAAAATGATGCCTCCTGAGATTTATGAAAGTGAATATGAGTGTTCATTTGAGAGTAATGCGATTGGCTCTATTTATGCTTTAGGCTTAAATAAAGCAGATGATGAAAAACGCATAACAAAAGTACCTTATGATCCAACAATAAAAGTAAATACTTTTTGGGATTTGGGTATGCAAGATAAAACAGCGATTTGGTTTTGTCAGCAAAAAGGAACAGCTATTCATCTCATAGATTATTTTGAAGATAGTGGTGAATCACTAGAATATTACGCAAATGTATTAGATGACAAAAAGTATGTGTACGATACACACTATTTGCCACATGATGCCAATGTTAGAGAAATAGGAACAGGTAAATCAAGGGTAGAAATAGCACAGTCTTTAGGTCTTGTTACAAGCATAGTTCCTAAGATGAGTATAGAAGATGGAATTAATGCTGTACGCATGACTTTAGCAAGATGCTATTTTGATTTTGATAAAACAAAAGAAGGCTTAGATGCACTTCGTCAATACAGATGGGCTGTAGATGATAAGGGCGTAGCTAAAAACAGACCAGAGCATAACTGGACTTCCCATAGTGCAGATGCTTTTCGTTATCTTTGTACTGGATTACAAGAAACGAAAAACTGGAATACAGAAATTAAATATCCAAAATTAGGAATAGTATAGATGAAATTAACAAAAGATAGATTATTAGCTTTAATCTCACAGGAGATCACAAACTCCATAGGATTTTATGGTGGTAATCTAACCGAACAACGCAGGAACGCCTTAAAGTATTATTTAGGTGAACCTATGGGAAATGAAGTAACAGGTCAATCTCAAGTTGTTTCACAAGATATGTTAGAGGTTGTAGAGAACATTTTGCCAAGCATGATGCGTGTCTTTACACAAGGCGAAAAAATTGTACGCTTTGAGCCTACTGGCCCTGAAGATGTAGAATATGCTGAACAAGCAACTGATTTTATTAATCACATTTTTAATGTTGATAATAATGGGTACGCTATTTTGCATACTATGTTTAAAGATGCTTTAATATCTAAAAATGGATTTGTTAAATATTATTGGAAAACAACCAAAGAACAAAAAAAAGAATATTACGAAAACTTAACTGAACCAGAATATCAAGCACTCCTAGCCGATCCTGAAGTAGAAATTATTGAAGTTGAAGAAAAGGCAAAAGAATTAGATATTGATAGTGCTGATTTTGATGAAGTAGTTTTCAATGTACGAGTAAAAAGAGTTAAAGACTATGGGAGAGTAGTCATAGAGTCAGTTCCTCCTGAAACAATACTTGTAACCTCAACAGCGACCAGTCTTGATGACTGTAACTTTATAGGACAACGAGTATTTAAAACACGATCAGAACTTATCAATATGGGTTTTGATAAAAAAATTATAGACAAACTACCTCCTGCCGATCAAGACCTCTATAATAACGAGGCTGTTACAAGAAGGGCCTATGATGATGCTGATATGCCACAAGAATATCAGAACATAGATCCTGCCCTAACTGTCGTGCAGGTTGTAGATTGTTATATGAAATGCGACTACGATAATGATGGTATAGCAGAATTACGCCACATTGTAGTAGGTGGTAATGGTTCAGATGCGTATTATGTTTTAGAAAACGAAGAAATAGAGCAAATACCTTTTGCTATGGTATCACCAGTTCCTATGCCTCATAAATTTTATGGTCTTTCCATGTATGATTTAATTGGCGATATACAGCAAGTTAAAACAACATTACTTAGACAAATTTTAAACAATGCGTATTTACAAAATAATTCACGCAACATTGTTGTAGATGGTCAAGCTAACATAGATGATTTACTTACTTCAAGAGCAGGTGGCATTGTTAGAGTTAAATCTCCTAATGCAGTAACACCAATGACAACACCAAACTTTATGCAAGAAGGTTTGGCTATGATAGATAAAGTAGATCAAATAAGAGAAGCTAGATCTGGTGTAACAAAAATGCAAATGGGACTAGATCCTGATATTATTAATAAATCACATACAACAGCAACATCAACAAATGTGATGATGAACGCAGGTACACAAAGAATAGAATTAATTGCTCGTAATTTTTCAGAAGGCATTAAACGATTATTTCAAGGCATATTAACTTTAGTGTGCAAACATCAAGAACAAGAACGCATTATACAACTAAGAGGAAAGTTTGTATCTATGAACCCTAGAGAATGGGTTGATAGATATAATGCAACAGTACAAGTGGGTTTGGGAAGTGGCTCTCAAGATCAACGCTTAGAAGTTTTAGGGAGAGTCCTAGCTGTTCAAGAAAAATTAATTGGAGCAGGGGGTATGGGTATTGTTGATCCACAAAAGATTTATAATACTTTATCAAAATATTTGGAAAATGCAGGGTATAAAAACGCCAATGAGTTTTTTAACAATCCTGCTACCAGTCCTCCACCTCCACCAAAACCTCAACAGCCTGATCCTACTATTGTGTTAGCACAACAAGAAGTGCAAAACAGAAAACAAAAAGATCAAGCTGATTTAGCACTTAAAGCACAAAAGCAACAAGCTGATGAAATACTTAAAAAACAAAAACTAGACTTAGATCAACAAAAACTAGCAACCGATATTATTAAACAAGAAGAAGGCAGAAAATTGGAAAAAGAAAAATTAGCAACAAAAATAATTGACTCAGCAATTATGACAGAGGGAAGAAGATAATGGCTTTTACTCCTTTTATGCAAGGCAAAGATGCTCAATCAGTTATCAATAATTATTTAGGACAAAATGTTTCTGCAAGTACGCCTATGAGTCCAATGGATATGAACCAATATGGTGTATTTCGTAATCCTTATTCGCCAAAAGGTTTTTATGCCAATGAAACAGATATGTACCCTGTTGAAGCCTATACACAACCAGTTATAGATGATGAGGGTATTCCTACTTGTCAAGCAGGGTATATCTATGATGAAATTCTTAAACAATGTGTTTATGTTGGTTATGGCGAACCAACACAAGAATCAGGTCGTACTGAAGATGATCCTGAAGAAAGACCTTATATGTCTATTGAAGATATGAAAGGTGCTAGTGATAAAGAATTACTTGATTATTTAACAAGTGGTTTTTTAAAAAATAGTGCATTAGGATATTTACCAAGCAAAGGAACGCAAGTAACTTTAGGTATGGGTATGCTCCCACCATTATTACAATTAGGATTTGGTGGACAAAACCAATTACGAAAAGATTTTATTTTAAGTGAATTAATGAAAAGAGGTTATTTCACAGGTAATTTTGATGATAATAAAAATCCTATATTTGATATTGGTGTTAAAAATGTAAATACAAATGTTGGTGGAATTGAGAGTATGTTACCTCAAAATGTTCAAGGCAATCCTGTTACAGATGTTTTTGGAGACACTTATCAGCTTGTTACAAAAGAAGATGGTGGAGGAACAGGTTATACATTTACAAGTGGTAATCCTCAAGATGGTGTATCAAATGTTTATAATTATCCTGGAATGAATGTAAATACTAATCAAAATACCGACAGAGTATATGGCACAGGCAGAGGTGGTACATCAAGCAATCAAATGACAGGTGGTAGCAATATTACACCTAGTGCATTTGCAGTTAATTATGAAGATGATTATGGTGCAGATATTTAATGGATAAAGAACAAGAAATAAAAAGAGGAAAAAGAGCCAAAGAAATATTAGAAGATGAAATATTTGCAGAGGCTATTCAAAAGATTCGTCAGGATTTAGAATTACAATGGTTAAATTCTGATGTTAAAAATTCGGAACAACGAGAAAACATCTTCCTCATGAGAAGAATGGTAGAAGTTGTTGTGATGCAGTTGCAAAGTGTAATGGAAACAGGAAAACTTGCAACAAATGATAATAAAAAATAGGAGATTAAAATGGCAGAACAACCAGTAATGGAATCTGCAACAGACAGTCCTACAAAGGAAACTGTTGCACCAACGCCCAAGCCTTCTTATAAAAATGAGAGAGAGGCAGTTAGCGACTTGAAGAACTTACTAAACTTAGACGCCTCTAAGAATCAAGAAGCTAAAAGTGAACCATCAACAGATGTGAAAAGCGACTCGGAAACGAATAACGAAGATCCATTTGAAGATGCAGAACTTATAGATCAAGTTGAAGATGAAAACAACTTAGACAGTAATCAGGAACTTTATAAAATCAAGGTCGGAGATCAAGATTTAGAAGTCAGCCTAGATGAACTCAAAGATGGTTATTATCGTCAACAAGATTACACTCGTAAAACCAAAGACCTTGCTAATAACAGAAAGGCTGTTGATGATTTAAAAAATTCATTTACTAGGCAAAACGAGGAGGCAAAAATCAAGAGAGATCAATACGAAAAGCAATTACAAGTATTGGAAGAACACTTAAAAGCTAGTGATCCACAAGTAGATTTGGATAGACTGTACGAAGAAGATCCTGCTCAATATGTCAAAGCAAAAGCTGAGATAGATCGCAGAAAAGAAATGTTAGAGGCTACCCAACAAGAAAAGCAAAAAATTTATTCTGAAAAACAAAAAGAGCATGAAAGAAATTATAATGCTTATTTGGAAAGAGA
>VTLG01006463.1_pt1 | contig 14530 bp, 15 predicted proteins | sample 4694571 | NCBI WGS metagenome assembly VTLG01 (sample SAMN12604809, study PRJNA352737) | marine metagenome | biome: ENVO:00000447; feature: ENVO:00000209|ENVO:00000569|ENVO:01000036; material: ENVO:00002151; isolation source: viral sequences binned using virsorter ...
ACCATTAGTGGAAACAATTCTGCTAAAGAAGAAGAGGAGAACATTTTACATAAGGGCATAGCAAGTCGGGCATTTACAAAAACATTTGATCTTGCTGAGAATATAGAAGTTACGGAAGCATCGTTTACAAATGGGATGGTTATCATCAAGCTAAAACGAAATATTCCAGAAGATAAAATGCCAAGACTTATTGAATTTACGTAAGAGATTAGGGAGGGCATGGTGTGTGTCCTCCCTTTTTACAGGAGATACGAATGAAAAAAAGAGAAAGAATATATAAAATATTTATAGGGTATGATCCTAAAGAGAGAGTAGCTGCTATAGTACTTGATCACCTCTTAAGGAGAGATACACCAGAGACTATGGATATAACTTTCCTTGATAAAGAAAAGTTAGAACGTGCTGGTTTATTGTATAGACCCTATCAAATGATTAATGGACAGATGATTGATACAAAAGATCAACGTCCTTTTTCTACACAGTTTAGCTTTAGTCGTTTTCTTATACCAGCCTTAATGCTTTGGGATGGATGGGCTTTATATATGGATTGTGATATGTTTCCAAGAACAGACATAACAGAATTGTTTAAAGAGTATGATGATCCTGACCTACCCCTCTATTGTGTCAAACATAAGTATGAACCTACTGCTGAATACAAGATGGACAACCAGAAACAATGTGCCTATCCTCGAAAGAATTGGTCAAGCCTTATGTTGTTTAACTGTGGACATGAATTAAATAAAGAGCTTACTCCTATGGTTGTTAATAGTCAGAGTGGTTCTTATCTACACCAGTTTAAATGGTTGCCTAACAGAGACAGTCTTATTGGTTCTATACATGAAGAATGGAATTGGCTGGATGGTCATTCACCAGAGGATATAGAAGCAAAGAACGTACACTTCACAACAGGTGGCCCTTGGTTTAAAGAGTGGAAGTGTATGAGAGCAAAGGATGGAGAGTATGCTGCTGAATGGAATGCAGACTACAGTAATATAGCTTTATTTAGATCAAAGAAAGATTCAATAGATGAAATATAATATCGTAACAGTCTTTGATGAGACTCTACTACAACAGAGTACCATCACATTACTTAATGAGTTTAGAGATAATTGGGAAAAAGAAATAGACTTTCATTGCTACTATTATAATATAGATCTGGCAAACTATTCTCTACCTCAAGCACCTAACATACACTACCACAATCTTCTGGAAGTAGAAGACTACAAAAAGTTTTTAAAAGAGTATGGTAAGCATGACGGAACAGAAGGTAAGACTGTACCTTACAGTGAGAATATAGATGCTGTTAAGTATCTTTCTAAAGTTATGGCTGTAACTGAGTGTGCTTTTAGTAATATAAATTGGGTTGTATGGATTGATCCTACATGTATAAACATAAAGCCAATCTCTGTGAAAGCTCTAGACTCTATGTTCCCTGCTAAAGATCCTATAGATATACTTACCATAAAAGATCATGATTATTTTATGGCCTTTAATATGATAAGGCAAACATCCTCCGATCTTCTTGGTGATCTAAGGGGTGCTTTTATTTCTGGAGAGTTTACTAACTATAGAGAGTGGAGCTATACCTTTATACTTAATAGATTAATAACTATTTATTCTGCACATGGTATGCATATTCATGAGATAGAAGAAGAGCAGTTGAAGTCTGTTGGTGTTGTTAGTCTTACCGATAGAAAGAATATGGGTATTCGAGATGCTGATGGTAATCGTATCATTCAGCTATCAGATAAAGATACAACTCCAGACATATTACCCAATAGATACAGACAGTTAGCTGATCTTATACGTTTCTATGAACCAACTCGTATTCTTGAAACTGGTACATGGAATGGAGGTAGAGCTATTGAGATGGCTTTGGCTGCCTTTGATAAGAACAAAGAGGTTCACTATATAGGATTTGATTTGTTTGAGGATGCTACTCCACAGACAGATCATGAAGAGTTTAATGTTAAACCTCACAATACACTTGAAGCTGTTGAGAAAAGACTGAAAGAGTTTCAAGAACATATGAAGCAGAAAGAAGATAAGACATTTACCTTTGAACTAACCAAAGGAAATGTTAGAGATACATTAAAGGATAAAAAGTTTACATCTTCTGATGCTACAGTTGCACTGATAGGTAGTGGTAATAGTGTAGAAACTGTAGCAGTAGAGTATGAAGCACTTAAAGAAGTGCCAGTTGTTATAGCTGATCATTACTTTACTGAAGAAGAAGATGATAAGGGAATACCCCCTGAGAAATATCAAGGAGTTAAGGATGCATTCAACAATGTTAAAACAAAAAAAGTCGATGCTCAAAAGACAACTGATGATGGTTGGACTTCTTTCGATGAACAATCAACCACTCGAAAGTATCTCTTACCTTCGGGTGACAAAGTATCTGGTGGTGGGAATACTCACCTTGTTGTGTTTCTTCATGATCATAACCTAAAGGATATACCAGAGGATCTCAAGAGAGTTCCTATTATTGTACACCCAAGAGACTGTGTACCAAAAGATTACATCAAGAACAATATTAAATCCAATATGACTTTGATTGAACCTAAGAAGTGGTTGACTAAACATCCCGGTCATAAGGGTGTATCTGCTGTTATATCTGCTGGCCCTTATATAGACTATGAAGAACTTAGACAGTTCGTAAAAGATAATCCTGATGCTAAACTTATCTCTGTTAAACATGCATATCCCCACCTAATAGAGAATGGTATTACACCTTGGGCTTGCATTATACTTGACCCTAGACCTATAACAGGAGTGTCTACTCATAACATTGTACGTAAAGATTTGTTTAAAGATATAAATCTGGATACAAAATTCTTTGTAGCTTCTATGACTGATCCATCTGTTACTAACTTTCTTATAGAGAGTAAAGCTAATATATGGGGATGGCATGCCTTTACTGACTCATTGAGAAGCAATGATGAGCAGGGTACACAGATACAAAACCAACAGGTAAAACTATCAGAGGATCTAGGCATACCTCAAGGAGCTACTCTAATTACTGGTGGTACTTGTGCTGCCATGAGAGGTATTGGTCTTCTGCATACTCTAGGCTTTAGAGATATACATCTATTTGGTTTTGATTGTTGTCGTGAAGAACCTAGCAATGAAGAGAAGACTGAAACTGTAGGTGATATAGAGGGAGGAGAAACTCCAAAGCCTAAGTATATAGAAGTTAATGTTAAAGATACTACATACTGGACTACTGGTGAGCTACTAGCTATGGCACAGGATTGTGAGAAAGTCTTTGGAGATGAAGGACTTGAAGGAGTACTATCCTTTCATGGTAAGAAGACAATGGTATCAGATCTCTGGGATATTAAGGAAGAGAAGTTACAGAAACTAAGGCCACCTTTTGAGGGGTACTACGAATGAGTGATATACAGGTAGTAAAACAACCCCATCCTAATGCTCAACCTCCTGTAGAGAGGAGAGAGATACAGGTAGATTCTAGTCTTAGCAGAAGCAATCCTTCAGATAGATATAAAAATCTAGTTGAAGAATATAAAACTATGCATAGTTCTGCTAATCGTATGTTTAATGGAAGAAGCCTTGTAAAGTTTACTGATATTATTCATAGCTTTATTGAAAAAAATAAATGTAAAACTTTACTAGACTATGGCTGTGGTAAAGGTCATCTCTATACAGATAAGTATGATACTGTATCAGATCAAATAGATAAACCTGTCAATGAGATATGGGAATTAGAAAGCTTTAGACTTTTTGATCCGGGCTACCCAGAACACAGTGAATTACCGAAAGGTAAGTATGATGCTGTTGTATCTACGGATGTTCTTGAACACGTACCAGAGACAGATCTTGTATGGGTACTGGATGAGATATTAAACTATGCAGATAAGATGGTCTTTCTAAATATAGCTTGCTTCAAGGCACTCAAGACATTAGCTGATGGTAGTAATGCACATGTATCTGTATTCAATCACCTTGATTGGCTGGAGCTTATAGCTGCTAGGTTTAATCACTTTAAACATCTTAATGTATATATCTTTTTTGATATGTTTACAGAGGATGGACAGATGGGATTGAAAGGATTTAAAATATCCTATGAAGATAATACAATAAGAGTAATTCAACTACAACAAATGGAGGGTTAGATGTTAGGTATAGCAGACTCAGTAATAGGAATAGCAGGGAAAGTCCTTGATAAGTTTGTCGAGGATAAAGACCTTAAAAAGAAATTAGATCATGAGTTAAGATCACAGATTATATCGTTGGATCTAGCTCAAGCACAAGCAAATGTAGAACAAGCCAAACATTCTTCTGTGTTCATTGCCGGAGCTAGGCCAGCTATCATGTGGATATGTGCCTTTGGTTTGGGTTGGCAGTTTGTCTTTCAACCTGTAGCTGTATGGGGTATAGCTGTTAGTGGAGCAGATGTAGTATTACCTGTCATACAAACAGAAGGTCTTATGTCTTTAACTCTTGCCTTACTAGGTCTTGGTTCTATGAGAACGGCTGAGAAATGGAAAGGTGTTCAAAGAAATAATATGAAAAGATGATTGAAAGATTCCTAAATTGGTTACAGAAAAAACTTGAAGGAAAGAAAAAAGAACCTAGATATTTAGGAGGGAAACATAATAAATAATATATTCATTCCTATTTTAGGTTTGTGGACTATCTTTGTACTAAGTATAATTATTATTGATATTCTTTGTGGAAAGTGTATAACTTCATGACTGAAAATAAATTAACTAAACAAACTCCAACTCATACTATAGATTGGTATATAAAATGGGTAGCTTCTATTATACTTGTTGTTGCTGTAATACTGACAAGTAATAATATCTACCCATACAATCTTGTCTTCCATGCTATTGGTATGCTTGGTTGGTTTATAGTTGCAATGTTCTGGAATGATAGAGCATTACTTATTATTAATGCAGTATCATTTGCTTTACTTGTTGATGGAATGGTATCCTACTATGTTAAATGATAAACAAGAGAAGTTTGCTCAAGCTTATGTTCTTCATCGTAATGCTACTGAAGCTGCAAAGGCAGCAGGTTATGCAGCAGCATCTGCCTATAATCAAGGATATAGATTATTACAGTCAGATGAAGTAGCTGAAAGAATAAAAGATCTTGAACAAGAACTCGAAACAAATGTAGATGTTATAGATGAGATTGAAAATCAATATGCATATGCAAAATCAAATGGACATGTTAATAGTGCAATCAAAGCACTTGAATTACTCTCTAGAGTAAGGGGTGCTAACTCCGACATCAATACAAATCTAGATGAAGAAACATTAGAGTCTGCAATTATAGGATGTCTAAATGTTTTAGGTGAAGATAAAGTATATAACCTTCTATCTAAGTGTGACTTTAGTGTTTATGAGGAAGAAGAGGAAAACTTAGAGGAGGAGAGCCTCACTGAGGAGCCATCTCTAGAGTCTCTGGACCCTACCCTGCTTGGAGAAGGAGATACTTCTGTAGGGTAGGTTAAAACCCCGTAGGATGGAAATTATGTTTTCAAATACAAATAGATCTGGAGATATATCAGAACATAAAGCAGTAGTATGGCTATTGGAACAAGGATATGAAGTATTTCGTAATGAATGTTGTTCAGGACCAATAGATATAATTGCTTATAATATAGAAACTCAAGAAATATTAAAAATAGATGTTAAGAGTTGTAAAAGTAGAGTAAGACAAGATGGTACAGAAGTAACTTATCTTCCTTATATAAAACAAAAGCAGAGAGAATTAGGAATTAAATTGTTAGCAGTTGATAAAATAAATAATACATTTACATTTATTGATTAGCTATTTAAAATGCCGTACAGAGCATTTACCTTCCTTGACCCCTATATTTCTTAAAGCTACGTCTTTTATGCTTATTCTTAGGTTTAGATAGAGGACTTGACCCTATGCTGGTACGTTTCTTGGTAGGTATAGTATAAACAAAAGCTTTCTTCTGAGCCATTACTTATAGCTCCACACCCAAGGTCTAGGATGTACATCACTATTCTCCATAGTATCTATGTGTATAAACCTTCTCTCATGTGGCCCTCTTTGAGACACACCTATACCAGTAAATCCATGTTGTATAGCTAATCTCATTAATCTGTAAGCTGCCTTACCACTGACCACTACATCAACTGCTTTACCATATAGGTGAGGTGAGTTAGATGCCCCACCTATTGTAGTATTATAAGCTATACTTCTGTATCCCGAACTTATAATCATAGGCTCATTAAATTCTTTTCTGAGTGCTACAAGCTTTTCCATAAACTCTTCGTCCATTTCACATTCGTCTGTACCACTACACTTTAATTCGTCTATCGAGAAAAAATCCCACATTATTCTTTTTTCCTTTTCACTGTTGTTGGGTGTACTCCATTATGCATATGATAAAGTCTATCAACATCTCTCTCTAAATCTTTTAGACGAGTTGCTATAGCTCCATCTCTTTCACTTTGTTCTTTCAGTATTTGAGGAGACAGTATATCATTTGACATTGTATCTATACTGCTGATAGCTACTGCTTGTTTAGCTTCTACTTTATCAAGTCGAGTATTAAGTTTATTAACTTCAGATTTCATCTCTTCCATCTGAGCAATCATACCACGTATAGTAGTCTTAAGAACTCCATAGGTAGCAGCAAGTCCTGCTAGTACAGTACCTAATGTAACAAGTTCTCTTGGTCCTAGTTCAAGCATTATCTTCTACCTGTTGTACTACCTACAAAAGAACGATAGGTATTAATTATTTCTTTTTGAGCTTCTCTAACTGGTGGTTGTTGACCTGTCATTCTCTTAGTAGATAATCCCCATTTATATATATCTTTATATGCTGGTGGTTTAGGTATAAATCTACCTTTATTAATCATATTACGGAGAACTGTTTTGTCAGCCCTACTTTTAAATAGACCACCATCTGTAATAGCTTTATATATATCTATATTATTAAGACCAGAGCTTTTAGCTTTAGATATAAAATCAAACATTTCAGTAGCTAATGCATATTGTCTATTCATTGACTGTTCATAAGAATCAACTAATTCATCTACAGTTACAGGACTACGTTGACGATAAGAGTCTTGAAATATTTTATCTGTATCACCCATTCTTTTCTTTAGATCTGATACCTTAAAACCTAATCCAAGACCAACATCATATTGTTCTGGTTTTATACCAGTTAATCCCATCCATTGATCATTAGCAAATAATTTTCTACCTTTAGGTGTAACTCCAAATTCTTGACCTTCTAAATTATAAGCTGTAATTATATCTCTAGCACTTTTTATAACTCCGGGTTCAAAGGGACTAAAAAGTGTAGCCATTGTATTAGCTATATTTTGACCTTGTGTATATCTATCTCTATCAAAAATTGGTCTACCATATTCATCTTGATTTCTAGCAAAAGATATTAAACTTTCTGCTAACATAGATGGAGAAAAAGCTTCTCGAATAGGATTGATTACAGCATCTTGAAATGCTTTATCAACTGCTCCTTCTACATAATCCCCTGTTCTTGTTAAACCTGTTATAGCAGCAACAATAGGAGATTGTGTTGTAGCCCAAGGATTAATATAACTTGCATTAATTCTAAATCCTTTTCCTTTTTTTGGATCTCCAAGATAAAAATAGTTAGCTCCTTTATTATATTCTGGATCAAAAGCTTCTATACCTTCTTTAATAGTATTAGTTTCTCCCGGTTCAGTTTCATTTAATCCTAGATATTCAGCAGATCCTAAAGCTACAGCAGGTCCAGCAGACTGAGCAGCTATCATAGATCCTAATCTTTTATATCCTAGATTACGTTGAGCTTTTCCCTTTAACACACCTGTATCTGGATCTACTGCTCCTTCTGCCATTCTAGCTCTGCCTTCTTTTATATCTGTAATAGCAGACTTTAAAATATTTTTTTGAGTTCTAATTATTTCTGACTTAAATGCTAGAAAGTCAGCAGCAGGTGCTATTCTTACAGCTTTAATAAACTTAGGAACATTAGCATAATTTTGCATATGATTATTTACAGCTTCAGAAGCAGCTTCATCTAGTCTAGTTATTGTAATTTCTTGACCATCACCAGACATAAATCTTCTAACTATTTCATCAGGATTTTCTCCCCTATCTTTTAAAATTTGCCTCATATTTCCTTTCTCATTCATAAAAGCAAACTGTTTCCAAGCATCATCCATAGACTGATAAAATTTAGTAGCACTAACATTAGCTCTTTTAGCTTTATTTGCTAAAGATCTCCCACCTTTATAAATATCAGAACTTAAATCCCAAAATTCTTTTTCTCCTGCATCTCTTAAAGCCCCCTTCAAAGCACCTAATTCAGTTCCTGATTGAAGATATCCTAAAGCTATTCCTTTTTCCATTTCAGCATTAAGAGCTTCATCTGATCTTGTAGCTAATGATTTAAATATTCTATAAACCTGACCTATTTGTTTAGGATTAACATAGCCAGCACCAAGAGCCATCCATGCAGCACCAAGAAAGTTTCTTGCTATAGCTGTAGGACTATAAACAGTTTTAGCTGCTCTTGTATGACCTTGTAACATAAGATATTTTTGAAAAGGTTTTACCCAATTTACAGATAATTCGTTACCATTAGCTATAAAGTCAGCTACTTCATTTGTTCCAAAGAAACCTTCTAATGGTTTAACTCTACCACTTTCTAAAGGTCTTTCAACTCCTCTAGCAGTAGGAAGAGTGGACTCAAGTCGTCTAGTTACTTCACCTTCTAAACCTATACCTCTTTGTGCCCCTTTAATTTCTCCTGCTTCTATAAGATCAGCTATAGCTTTTTCATATTTAAAAGTTTCTGCTGTATGAAATAGTTTACCTACTGTATTAGAATAGTTTGTAAATGGATCATCATATTCACCCATTAAAGCTCTAATATCATCTGGTATATCTTTCCTTGCAGTAAGTATCTTACCAGATTTTTGTTTTTGAAAAAGATTTTTATCTTGAAAAACTTTAAATAAATCTTCTTCGTCATTAACAATTAATATTTCTTTAATTGTATTATCAATTATTCCATCTTTACCCATATAATTATTATAGACTGTAGCTTGTTCGTCTGTTAATGTAGCTCCTCTATCTTTTAATTTTTTAGCTTGAGCAAACTTTTTATCTGTAACAGCATTTTGAATAGCTAAATGTTCTTTAGCTTTTCTAATTACTTCTTGACCTTGAGGAGTTTCATTTAACATTTTTCCAAAATCAGGATTATCATAGACTTCAAATTGTCTAGTTAAATATAATTCTGTTCCATCTTTACCATCTATAGAGTTCATAATCTTTGTTTCAAGATCTGATCCTTTTTCAATAGCTCCACTATCTAATAAATCTTTTTGAAGATTTTGTATATTTGCTCTCATTCCTCTAATTTCATCTAGTACTTTAGGAGCTTCTTTAGATAATTGATCTATAGCTTCTTCACTTCCTCTAAGAGCAGCATTCATTAAAGAGTATTTTGCTTTAGGTAAAACATTTAATTTAGAATCATAAGCTCCTTTAATAGCTTTTTCTAATCTTTTTTGTCTTGTTAAAATATTACGTTTAGCAGCTTCTATAGAAGACTTCTTTCTTATAGTAAGTTTTTTAGCAGCATCCCCTAAACCACCATCATCATACACATACTTTTTAACTTTAGCTATAATTTTTTCACCTAAAGTTCTTTTACCTGTTACATTAGATACAGTTGTCTCAGCAGTTTCAGCTATCTTTTCTCCAACAAATTTACCTCTTCCTACTTTTGTTACTCTAATATTAGCAGCTTCAAAATTATCTTCTAATAATTTTTGTTGTTCTTTATTAAAATTTTTCGGTGTAGTAATTTCAACTGTACCATTAAGTTCAAGTTCTCTTTGAACTCTATTAGCTTCATTTGTAATATCATTTGGAGAAGTTACATCTGTTATTTCAGAAACTGTTCTTGATACTTTAGGAGTTACTTCTTTTGCTGTTTGTGCATCCATCTGTTGAAGTATTTTTTTAGTAGCTCTTTTATCTGTAAACTTACTTGTAACTTTACCAAGACCACCACCTAAAACTCCACCAAGTAAAGCACTAAAACCTAGTTCACCAAAATCTATACTATCTTTTCTTGCTTCTTCTCTAGCTTGATCAGCAGTTTTTCCTTCAGCTATAGCTTCATTATATGTTTCTACATTAAAGTCTAATCCAATATCTACAGATTGATCAGCTAAATTAAATAATCCCTCATAAGCTGCACCACCAGCACCAGTTAAAGCTGCTGCTCTTCTTCCTTTTGATTTAGCTACAGATTTAGCTGTCTGTTCTAATAATTCTTTACTTACTTCTCTAGTAGCTCCTGTTTCTATTGCTTCTTTTGCAGCAGCCTTACCTATAGCTTTACCTCCTACTACCTCTTTTGCTAAAGCTTTTTGAAGCTGATCTTTAAAGACCATCTTACCTGCTTGAGAAGCAGCCCTACCACCTAATGCTTTAGCTATTCCTCCAAATCCAAGACCACCTACAAGACTAGCCCAGAATACAGGATCAGTTACAGTAGAGTGTTTTAATCCCCTTCCAAAAGCATAGAGATCTCCATCTGCATTATCATATTGTGTGATTGATTCTATCCATGCTTGCTTGGTTTCATCAGACATATCTTTTGTATCATAGGCTGTTAAACCCATATTAGTTATATTATAATTTAATTTAGAGTGTCTGTTCTTAAACCATTCAGCAAGAGACTTTTGAGATCCTTTCCAATCTTCACCTTCTTCTGCTTTATAAATAGTAGCAGCATTCTTTAACCACTTATTATCGGTATCCAGATCATCCATATCTTGCTCTGGAGTTTCCACATCTTGTGGTTGAACTTGTGGTTGAGATTGTTGAATAGAACTTTGTTGTCGTTCTAATTCTTCCAAAGCTTCTTCAGCATCTCCAATATTTAAAGATGTATTAGAAGTATTAGAAGTTACATCAGTAACTCCTTCAAAAAAAGGAATATCTGACATTATTGAATTTGCCTTAATTTATTTATTTGAGCATTAGCAAAAGCTCTAGCTGCAACAGCACCAGTTCCATATGGAGGAAATGCTTTTTTACCAGCTAAAATTAACTCAGCCATAGTTTTAATATTAGCTATTTTTGTTCTAGCTGCTCCATCTAAAGGTTGTCCACCTATTGTTCCAGCTTCTTCATCTATTATTGATTCTAATTTAGATTCTATACTTTTTAATAAAGCATTGTAGTCAGCACCTTTCGGAGGATCTATCTTATCACCTGTTTCTGCATCTATACGTTTAGTATGAGCTTCAAATATTTTAATAAGAATATCATATGCTTTAGCTGTTTTAGTAATTTCAGTTCCTTCCATTGTAGATATAGCTGTAAGTTGTTTTCTTGCTTCTTCTTTTAATTCATATGGTAATTGATCTAATTGTTTTTCAAGACCTAATTTAGAAGATATTTCTTTTAATTTTATTTCTCCGTCTTTTTCTAAGTTAGTTAATTTATCGGTACGTTTACCTTTTCTCATTTCTTTTTCTAATTCAAAAGTATTTTTATTTAAAGATCGTAACTCTTTATTTATTTCTTTTTTACGTTTACCTAAACCTTTAGCTGATAAATTTAAAGTCTTAGCTAACATAGTAGCTATTGTAGGTTCATTCATACCTTCATCTAAAGCTTCTCCAATAATATCACCGGGATATCCACCAAGCTCTTCAATAAGTTTTTCTTGTTTAGCTATAAATTCTTGATTAGCTTTTTCTTCTTCAGTATATCCTTCTTCTTGAATAGTTTTCCTAGCTGCTAAATTAGATTTTAAAACATTAAGAGTATCTGCTATTCCTTTTTCTCCTCTTTCTCTTTGACGATCTATATCAAATCTTGGATCTCTAGATAGTAATTTTTCTCTCTCTCTTATTTTCTTTTCAACATTTGGTCGTACATCCATTGATCTAAGAATACCACCACTAATTTCATTTATTGGAAATGCTCCTACACTTCCATCAGGTCTTTGATATCCTAATTTAGTTAATGGTCCCAATAAATCATCAGGTTTTTTTCCTGCTGAAGATACAATAGTTGCATCTGACTTTGACATTAAAGCAGGTAAACCACCTTCACCTCTTCCACCTTTATATCCAGAATCCATTGTACCTTCTTTATAAGAAGCTTGTTGTCTTGCTTTAGCTAATTTTTCTTGTCTTTCAATTTCAGATCCTATAGCAGGTGCAGTTGGACCAGCTACATTACCTCTTCCTCCCATAAGTTGACTTGGTTCATATCTTCTATATCTTGCACCGGGATCTAAAGGAGTTCGTGATCCATATCGAGTACCTAATCTATCTTCTTTTTCTATTGCTTTTAAAATTTCTGCTTGTCTTGCTTTAGCACGTTGTTTATTTCTAATGCCAAATCCACCAGCAATTCCTTGTGGCATTCTTAATCCATAAATTTGTTCTTGTAGGGGTGTTCTTACAGTTCCCTCTCTTGCCTCTATAAGAGGACCACCTTCAGCTTTAAATAAATTACCCATACTAAAACCACCGGGATTAAATCCACCACCCATTCCAAATATATTAAGACCAGATAATCCTAATCCTAATGCTTGTTGAGCAGGACTAGCAGCACCCGGAAGTTTTGAACCTGTAGTTGTTTTAGTAGGCATTCTTGATAATGGATTACCATATATTGTTGTAGTAAAATCAGCAAGAGTTTGTTGTGGAAAATTTCTTTCCTCTAAAAATCTAGCATAAGCTTCATCAAGAGCAGACTGACCTAAACCTCTCTTCTGCTCACCTACAGTTTGTAAAGCACCTTGTTCAGCTAATCCAGCTTGAAATAACCCTGTACCTGTTCTAGCTACATCACCAGCCATCTGTCTTTCTCTAGCTTTTTGTGCTGCAAACTGCTGTTGAGCATTTGTAAAAGCACTCTGTAATCCTCTAGCTTCTATATCTGCTAGTAACTGCTGTTGATTTCTTGCAGCTTCTGCTTCAAGTATAGCTGATCGAGTTCCCATAAGACTGCCAGCACCTGCTTCAGCAGCTTGTGCATCTCTAGCTTGCTGTGCAACATCAAATTGTCTTCCTGCTTCTCTCTTCTCTATATCAGTTACGGCTCTTTGGTATGGAGACATATACTCTTGTGCAGTTTCGGGTGTAAACTTTTCTGCCCCAGTTCGATATGTTTCTAAACTTTCCTGTACTAATGGAGTAGCTGTTCCTACTAATCCAGCTATACCAGCCATAGCTTGCTGTTCTTCAGGAGTAAAAGGAGCTATAGTTTCTCCTGTATAAGGATCATATCCTCTAGCTTTCTCTGCTTCAAAAATTGCTGTAGCTTCATCTACTGCTCTTTTAACAGCAGGAGCTATTTCAGGAGGTAGTTTTTGTGATACAACATTTGTCGATGTTGCTGGTGTCCTATCCTTAACACCAAATAATGAAGATAAAAAACCCATTGTTACACCCTTTCCATCATTGGCTCAAGAGCAGCTAAACCATCTATTTGATTTGGTTGTTTATCTGTTCCATAAGCTTCTTTTCTAATACTCTTTACAACTTCATCCATTCTTTCTGCACCTTCTACTGGATTACCATTACCTAATGCAGCCATAGTATAGCTATCTACAACATATTCTGTAGGACTAACAGCTAATGTTGCTACTTGTTCTTCTCCCTCTTTGATAGGCATATATACATTATCTTCCATACCATGACCATCACCGGGAACCATACCACTAAACTCACCACCTGCTGCTAATTGCATAAGACCTCCACCAGTAGCAGCACTAGCAATATCTCTTGTTTGATCTATCATATCCGATAATAACTTATTATTCTTAACAATCTTTTCTAAAGCTTTAGCTGCTATTGAATCTCCATCAGGTAATGTAGCTGTAAGCATTTCATTTAAGTTTTGTTTAACATCCATAGACATAACTTCATCAGGTACAAACTGAGGTATAGGAGCTTGTGTATTCATAGGAGCAGCTTGAAGACCTTGACTACCTCTTCTCATAACCTGCATATCATCCATAGTCTCAGGAGATTGAGCTACATCTTGAACCATCTGCATTCTTTGAATATCCTCAAGAGCCATTGTAAAACCCCTTTGAAGCATAATTACTTATATCATTTTGAATATCAAACTTATTTTCGTTATTATAATTATACACTAATTTCTTTGATTTTTTGAATTGATCCTGCATTTTTTGTTGCATATTATATCTATTCTTATCTACTACCTGACCTTGAGATAGATTTCGTATATAATTAGTTGACGGACTATTTATGTTAGCCATATGTTCTGATATATTTTTCATTAGTTTAAATCCTGCCAAGATGTTTCTGATCCAAGACTAACATATCCTTTAAACTTACCACTACTAGCTGAATATGCTATGTCACCCTTCTTCGGTCTACCTATACTTGTTATTGTTACGACTCTAAATATATTTGTTGATGGTGTATTCTGTGCTTCCAGATCTCTACTATCAAGTTCGTTTACCAGTATTGATCCCCATCTCTGTATCTGCTTATACA
>VTLG01009990.1_pt1 | contig 14529 bp, 18 predicted proteins | sample 4694571 | NCBI WGS metagenome assembly VTLG01 (sample SAMN12604809, study PRJNA352737) | marine metagenome | biome: ENVO:00000447; feature: ENVO:00000209|ENVO:00000569|ENVO:01000036; material: ENVO:00002151; isolation source: viral sequences binned using virsorter ...
TTAATAGACAAGTTAATTGTTAACGCTGAACTTAAAACAGTTCAAAAAATAGCATTGTACATAATGCAACATAAGGTCTATGCACAATGGCAAAAAACCAATTATGAAACAGCTTTAAATTTTACGAGTAATTTTGGCGGTCGTCCTGAATTGGTTAACACTAAAGACATCGATTTGACTGAAAGTACAGACAAATTGATTGCGGTTACTTTAAAAGAAAAAAAAGTAAATAAATAAACCAAATACTTAAAATTATAAATTTCTAATTATTCCAATTTAAATAGCTATAAATCTTTTTCTTATTTCTCAAATATAATTCCAATTACTTTCCAATTACTTTCCAATTACTTTCCAATTACTTTCCAATTACTTTCCAATTTCACTCCGAGCAATTGCTTCAGTTCCACACTCAAAAAATATGTGTTTATATTTGGAAGTTTCCGAGTTGACTTATTATTACAAAAATTTAAATGCTGTCACCACCTGAGAACTGTTAATTACTTTAAGATTTCCCCGAGCATTCCCGAGAGCTAAAGATTACTAGGGGTACACAGGGTGCTTAGGGGGTTACTGGGTATTCTTATATAGCTACACCAGAAAATCTCAGAAATCCCTTGTTAACTACTTGGTGCCCATATTTCAGGGTATTATATTCTATAAATCTCCCGACAATATCCCTAGAGTATACTAAGGGGGAATATACGTGTAGCTATAATTTATATATAAAACCCCCCGTGTACCCTATAGGTACATTATACACATCATTTTTACTTTTGTCAATATCTTTCTTGTACAATAATGTCGCACCCACAAAATATATTTAAAAAGTAGTTGACAAAAGTCTAATTCGTGTGTATAATATAAATAGATGCACTTTAAAAGGACACACGTACACTACAGCATACACATATGCACAAGGGGTCATCACTAAACTGCATCAAAATTTAGGGAGTTCCTAGGATTCCCTTTAACCTTTAAGGATAATTAATTTATGGTATTACCTATAATAGCTGGACAAGCTATCATACACGGGCTTAGAATTGCAGGACTTAGAATACTCCCCTATATAATTAGGAGTAAGACTGCAAAATCTGCAGCTAAATATGCTACTAAAAAAGTAGGTCAGAAATCTATTACAGAGACTGGCTATGTAGTCATAACTAATGATCCTACAAAATTTAAACTAGCCCAAAGAATATTTGGTAAGAATAAAGTTTTTAGAAACGATAAAATTTTACAAGCTCAATCAACAGCAGAAAAAGAGATTGTACCTGTAACTCAAAAGATATTAAAATCAGCATCCCCTGAAGTTAGAACAACAATTCTAAATCAGGCAGACGATGCAGCTAATGGTGTATCTAAATTTATTAGTTCATCAAAAGTTCAAACAGTTGGTGGTACTAAAGTTTCTAAACCATTTACAGATTTCTTTGGAAAGAATTTAAAATTTAGCGACAAGACAATTGAAGCAATTAAAAAGGCTGAGATGGGTCCTCCTTCACTTAGTAAGGAGCTTGTTAAAATTAGCAAAGAAGGTGTTACTGTAGGTACACCTAAGACTGTTTTAGAGACTACTAAAAAAGTTGCACAAGAAACAGCAAAAAAAGTTAAAACACCTGAAATTAAAAATGTACCTGTAAAACAAATTACTGAAGTAGCAAAAAGACCTTGGTATGTAAATATCATGCCTAAGTATTTAAGAACTACTAAAGATGTTAGAATTACTGGACCAGAAAAGATACCTTATACTGGAGCACCTTATCAAATAAGAACAGTAACAGAAGGAGTTGCTAAAGGAAGATTAGCAGGAACAGTTGCTGGTGGTGGTGCTGCCATGTATGGTTGGGGTAAAATGACAGAAGGTGAAAAATTACCTGTACAAGCAGATAAAGGAATTGAAATAGACATAAGCGAATTATTTGGTGGACAACCAGAAATATATGAACAACAAGAATTAACATCAGGTATTGATTTCTACGACACAGATGAACAAGGAAACGTCATACAAGCCCAGTAACATCCCCTTCAAAGAATTAATGGAGATTATAAATGCAAAACACGGATTCTACTATAATCAAGACTCCAAAAAAAAGCTTAACAGATTCGCAGGAAAAGTTTCTAGACGCTTTATTCGGGGAAGCGAAAGGAAATCCAAAGAAGGCGGGAGAATTAGCAGGATATTCCGAAAATTCTTACCCAAAAGTTCTTAGAAATTTAAAAAGTGAGATTGTTTCACGTGCAGAAACGTACCTAGCTAACTATTCTGCTAGAGCAGCTACCAAAATGGTAGATATGCTAGATGAAGATGGTACTACACCCCATGCAAGTATACGTATGGAGGCTGCAAAACAGATTTTAGACCGTGTTGGACTAGCAAAAAAAGAGAAATTAGACGTAAATGTCAAGGCAATGCACGGATTATTTATTTTACCCCCTAAAGATCCAGTAAAAAAGGTAAAAATTGTAGATGAAGTTGAAGAAACTGGGTAGAGTGATACCATTTGGTTACAAAGAAAGTGCAGAACATGGTTTTTTAGAGCAAATTCCAGAAGAAATTGCAGCTTTAGAGGAAGCAAAGAATTATTTAAAGACTTGTTCTTACAGAGAAGTAGCTGAGTGGTTACATAGAAAAACAGGAAGATACATTTCGCATGTCGGACTTAGAAAACGAATCAAAAATAATAGAACCACCGAAGCCAAAGAAGAAACCGAAAGTAAAGGCACGGAGATCAGTCAAAGAGATACTAAACAGATCTAGAAAAAAAGTTGCGGCAGCAGAACAGACTTTAAGATCAGCAAAAAAATCTGCAGAATATTTAAAAGATAAATATAAAAAAATAAATTCTGCATTAGATGGAAAAGAAACTCAAGTAATTGAACAAAGTGTAATTAACACTGCTTCTCCTAACGTTAAGGAACATTTAAGTCAACAGAATGTTGTATTTAAACCTAACCAAGGACCACAAACAGAGTTTCTAGCTTCTTCAGAGAGAGAAGTTTTTTACGGAGGAGCAAGAGGAGGTGGTAAATCCTATGCCATGCTTATCGATCCACTTCGATACTGCCATAAAGAGATGCATAGAGCACTTCTTCTAAGACGGACAATGCCAGAGTTAAGAGATTTGATTACTCATTCTCAAAGATTATACTCGAAAGCATTCCCAGGAGCAAAATGGAGAGAGCAAGAAAAAGAGTGGAGATTCCCGTCAGGAGCAAAAATAGAATTCGGGTACGCAGAGAACATGACAGACGCTTTACGTTACCAAGGGCAATCTTACACATGGATAGGAATAGACGAACTTCCACAATATCCTTCGCCAGATATATTTAATTTTTTAAGATCATCACTTCGATCTGTAGATCCAGAAATACCTGTATATTTACGAGCAACAGGTAACCCAGGTAACATAGGTTCGTTATGGGTAAGAGAGATGTTTGTTGATCCAGCTATACCGAATACTGCATTTGATATCAATATAGATACGCCTGTAGGTAGGAAAGTTATAACTCGTAGATTTATACCAGCTAAGTTACAAGACAACCCTCACTTGATGCAAACAGATGACTACTATGCTATGCTTGCATCTTTACCAGAAATACAAAAGAAACAATTTTTAGATGGGGATTGGGATGCATTTGAAGACTCAGCTTTTCCAGAATTTGATAAGAATCTGCACGTTGTCGAACCTTTTGAAGTTCCTAAAGGCTGGCAGCGTTTTCGTTCTGCAGATTGGGGCTACAGTTCTCCTGCTTGTGTTCTTTGGTTTGCTATTGATTATGATAATAACTTATGGATATATCGAGAATTATATACCAAAAAGATTACGGCAGATGTTTTTGCACGAAAAGTCTTAGAGCTAGAACACGGAGAATATATACGCTACGGGGTCTTAGACGCTAGTACATGGGCAAAGAGAGGTGATATAGGTCCAAGTATTGCAGAAACAATGATACAGCAAGGATGCCGTTGGAGACCATCAGATAGAACTCCTAAGAGTAGAATTAGTGGTAAGTTAGAGATTCATAAACGATTAAAGATTGTTGATGAAAAGAAAAAAGAACCAGGAATTAGAATTTTTTCTAGTTGTAGAAATTTAATTAGAACATTACCCCTTTTACCATTGGATGATAATAATCCTGAAGATGTAAATACAGATGCAGAAGATCATGCATATGATGCTTTAAGATATGGCTGCATGAGTAGACCAATGCATACTAGTTATGCAAATAGATTAAATAGAACTCCTCGACCACAATTTCAACCAGTAGATAGAATGTTTGGATATTAGGAGTGACAAAAAAGAAAATAAAAAAATTACCAGAAATTAATAAGAAAAATTTTCCATACGATTTAGTAATTATATATTGGGAAGATATAATTAGTAATTCCGAATGGACTTATATTTCAGAAATTAAAAAATCAAAAACTGCAATTTGTAAAAGTGTTGGTTGGTTAGTTGAAAAGAATTCTAAGACAACAGTTATTATGGCAGATTTAGGTTTTGAAGATAATCAAGAAATTAAACAGGGTGGCTCATATACCACCATACCTACTAAAAACATATTGTCAATTAAAAAAATAAAAATATAGGAGAACCCCAATGGCAAGAAAAAAGAAAACAAGAACAGTATCAGATGTTATTGAGGATATTCGAGAGTTACATGAAAAGGAAGAAGACTTATTAATGGAACTTGAAGATTTATCTGAAGAGTCTGATATTGAAGAAGGAGATGAATAATGGAAACTAAATTCGATCCAAAAGCTAAAGTAAAACAAGGAGATCTTGGTACAGCACCTGATGGCAAACAGCCTAATCAGGAAGCTAAGAACATAGATTTTTCTAAACATGCACCTAGAAAAGGTGAATCTGAAAAATATGTTAGAGATATAGATTATCCTACTAAATCAGGTAGTGAGCATGTACAAGATTCTTTATTTAAATTAGCTGATCAAAAGGATTACTAATGAGTGATTTAACTGAATTAGATTTAAATAAACTTACTAAAGATTTAAAAGAACAATTAAAAAAAGCAAAAGAATCTGGTATCATAGAAAACAAAAAAAATAAATGGGTTAAGAGAAAAACTCCAGGTGATAAGTTAAGAAAAAATCTTAAAAAATTTTATGGTACTAAAAGCTGGATTACAAAAAAAAAATAAATAACTAGGAGACACAATGGACATTAATAAAAGATACAAGCATGGTGAACTTGCACCTGATGTTGGCAAAACTAAAAATGCTAAATTAGAAATGAACCCTAATGAAAAAATTAAACAGGGTGATTTATCTTCAGCAGCTGACAAACCAGGAAAAAAAGATAAAGTTGATCCATCTATTTTTAGAATGGCTGAACAAAAAGATTACTAATATTTAAATAATAATGGATAAAAAACCATACAAAGAAGAATATGATCCATTAGTTGGATACATAAGAACTAGATTTCAACAGGCAGAAACTTCTAGATTGTATGATGAAAAGCGTTGGTTAAAAGCTTACAGAAACTATAGAGGACTATATGGTGCTGAGATGGCTTTTAGAGATAACGAAAAGTCTAAAGTTTTTGTTAAGATTACAAAAACAAAAGTACTTGCATCATTTGGTCAAATTATAGAAGTACTATTTGGTTCTGGGAAATTTCCTATTGGAGTAGAACCAACTCCTGTTCCTGAAGAAATGGCAGAGTATGCTCATCTAAAACCACAACAAATGCAACAACCTAATGGTGCTGCAAATGGAAATGGTGCAGATGTAGATCCATATGGTTTTCCTGGTGATGGTAGAGAGATTCCAAAAGGAGCAACTGCAGATATGCTCATGGAAAATCTTGCACAAAATTATGAAGCATTAGGTTTAGATGAAGGACCTGCTCCTGATCCTAGATCAATGCCACAAATAGAACCTGCAAGAATAGCTGCAGAAAAACTTCAAAAAGTTTTACATGATCAACTAGAAGAAACTGATGCTATTAAAATTCTTCGTCATGTATTTTTTGAAATGTGTTTATTAGGTACAGGTATTTTAAAAGGTCCATTTACAGAAGATAAAGTTTATCATAAATGGGATGTAGATCCTGAAACAAACGAAGAAACATATATAGCAAAAATTAAATCAGCTCCTAAATTAGAAGCAGTATCATGTTGGGATTTTTATTCAGACCCTAATGCAACTAATATGAATGATGCTGAGTATGTTATTCAAAGACATTCATTTAATAGACAACAATTTGCAGATCTAATGAAGAGACCTTTATTTGAAGCAGATGCTATTCGTGCTTGTTTAGAAATGGGACCTAACTATCAAACAAGAGGATTTGAATCTTCATTATATGATAGAGAAAATATTGAAAACTTATATAAAAATAGATTTGAAGTTTTAGAATATTGGGGTTTATTAGATAAAAGAATTGCTAGAGAAATTGGATTTGATCATGATGATGAATTAGATGTGGTATCTGTAAATGCATTTATATGTGGAAATAAAGTTTTAAGATGTACTATAAATCCATTTACACCTACAAGATTACCATACATGGTATGTCCATATGAATTAAATCCTTATCAATTTTTTGGAATAGGTATTCCAGAAAATATGGAAGACTCTCAACAAATTATGAATGGTCATGCAAGAATGGCAATTGATAATTTAGCACTATCAGGTAATTTAGTATTTGATATTGATGAAACTTTATTAGTTCCAGGTCAAGATATGAAAGTATTCCCTGGTAAAATATTTAGAAGACAAAGTGGACAACCTGGTCAAGCTGTACATGGATTAAAATTTCCTAGTACAACAAATGAAAATATGATGATGTTTGATAGATTTAGACAGTTAGCTGATGAGTCTACAGGTATACCTTCATACTCACATGGTACAACAGGTGTTCAAACTACTACAAGAACTGCAGCTGGTATGTCAATGTTGATGGGTGCTGCAGCATTAAGTATTAAAACAGTTATTAAAAATATAGATGATTATTTATTAAAGCCCCTAGGCAAAACTTTATTTTATTGGAATATGCAATTTAATATTGATAAGCCTGAAATAAAAGGTGATCTTGAAATTAAAGCAAGAGGTACATCTTCTTTAATGCAGAAAGAAGTTAGATCACAAAGACTTATGACATTTATGCAAACAGCAGCTAATCCTTCTTTAGCACCGTTTGTTAAATGGCATACAATACTAAAAGAAGTTGCTAAGTCATTGGATATTGATCCTGAACAAGTTATTAATGATCCTGATAGAGCAGCTATATTTGCACAAATAATGGGGATGGTAAATGGAACTCAAAACAATACAGCCGCTACTGGAGGACAAGCCCAAATGGGATCTCCTATGCAAGCACCTGCAGGAGCTTCGACAACAGATAATACAGGAGCTGGAGGTGGCAACATCGGAACAGGCAATGTTCCGTTGCCAGGGGAAGCTGGTTATGCTCAAGCAACTCCTGACACTAGACAACGCTCTTAAACAAAGTAAAAAGGATAAATTAAAATAATATGGCACGTACACCTGTTAATTGGAATCCAAATAGATATGGATCTGTAAAACATGTATTAAAATTTGATGCTGCGACAGGGACTTATTCCCTTGAAGAGCAAGAACAAAATTATAATAATACTTATAATTTTGCTTCTTTACCTAGTAATAATACACAAACGAGTACTAATACTACACAGCAAACAGGTACTACTACACAACAAACAGGTACTACTACACAAGCACAAACTGCAGAAGCTTTTGGAGATGTAAAACCTTATTACTGGAATCAAGGTGGTGGTGATGAAGGTAATCAAAATCAAGAAATTACAAAAACTTCTACTAAAGAACAGCCACAACTATCAGGATTTTTTAATCCATTAGATAAAGCTATAAGTGGAAAACCTGTTGGAAGTTTGGGCACGATATTAAAACAAAAATTTGAAAATATTGGTGGAAAATTCTCTAAAACAGAAAGAGATTGGGCAGATGTTGATAGAGATATTGAAATAGATAGAATAAATGCAGAACTTGCAAAAGGCGGTTTAGATTATGAAGAAGAAGCTGCTTTAAGAAATGAATTATCAGAATTACAAAAACAATCTACAACAGGTTTTAGTTCTTTCTTTACTAAACCAAAAGATTTAGCTAAAAAAACATATGAAAAAACTGGTCTTAAAAAAGCTGTAGACTTTTTAAAACCATTTCCTCTTAAAGTAGCAGATGCTATGGCATCCCCAGTACAAAGATCTAGAAATTCATTTAATAAAATTTATTTTAGTCAAAAAAATGGTATTTATGAAAATGGTAGAATAGCTGGTGATCCTAATAAAAGTGTATTTGCAGGTATGAATGCAGAATCTATGTTTGGTAATCCTGCAAAATCAGCAGCTGATAGAATTACTAAAAGAAATAAAACTATTGCTACTAAAAATGTATCTAAAGAATTTATTCAAAATACAAAAGATATGGAAAAAGAATTAAATAATTATAATAACGATCATAATAATCATAATATATCAGAATATAGTAAAGATAAAGCTAAAACACAGGGAACAATTCAACAATTAAATCCACATGAAATGAGAAATGTTGCAGAGACTGGTGATGCTGGTGGAGGTAAAGGTGGAAAAAGTATAATCTGTACACAGATGTATCAACAAACTCAATTAGAAGATTGGAAAAAAACTATGAGACTATGGTATATATTCCAGAAAAAATATTTAACTATGGAACACCAAGAAGGTTATCATTTTTTATTTAAACCATTTGTTAATGGTATGAAAAAATCTAAAGTATTAACTGCACTAGGTAAACATTGTGCAATTGCTAGAACAAATGATATTAAACATATTATGTTTGGAACTCCTTTTTCTTTATCAGGAAGATTAGTAAGATTAGTTACTGAACCAATATGTTATATAACAGGAAAAATTAAATCATGGCTATAAATCCACAAGGACAAGTTACAACTACAGGTATGATGAATAATCCTGCTACTAATGTACAAGCACCTGATATGCGTAATTTAGCTCCACCACAACAAACTACTAATCAATCTACACAAGTTGCTAAACAACCTGTAAAAGTTCCCCCACAATCTATGGATAATGTACCTAGAGAAGCAGGAATTGTAGAAAGTATACAAAGAAATATAACAGCTGAAGATATGACTGTATTAGCACCAGTTTTATCTCCATCTGTTAAAAATGTATTAGTTAAAATACTACCTGATATAGCACCATTAATGGAAGGAATTGGTCCAGACGAAGAAACTGTACCCGTAAAAGTTTCAACTTTTGCTTCCTTACCAGGTGATATTCAGGATTTTATTATTCAATCTAGTACAAACGAGATGGATACTAATAATGTGCCACTTGATACACCTTCAAATGCAACAGGTATGATGACTCAACAAGAGCCAACAATACCTCAAACAGCTGAAGGAGATATGGATTACAGTCAAATAGACGAAGGATTAATATCTTAGTATCAACCCACAATTTATGGACTGAGCTACCCTTATCCATAAGGCACTCAACCTAAGAGGAAAAAATGGAAAAACAAGAAACAGAAGCAACAACTTCAAAAGAAGTTGAAGCTCCTAAAGAAAAACTTTTTAAAAAACCAAAAGTAAAACTTTATAGTAAACATCGTGATGAAGACGATGCTGAAACTGAAGCATTTGCTAGAGGTGAATTAGAAAAGTTTAATCGAGAAAAAGCAGAAACAGCAACCGTTCAAAAGGACACTGAAGCATCAGAAGAAATTGCAAACTCAGATGGTAAAGCTACTCCTTCAACTGAACGCCCTGAAAATGCAGAAGACCGTGTCTTTAAGAAACGTTATGACGATTTGAAAAGACACTATGATTCTACACTCGGAAAGCATAAAGATGAAGTTCGTACTTTAAGAACTCAATTAGAACAATCAGCAAATAAGATTGTTCCACCTAAGTCGAAAGAAGAACTTGAGGCTTGGAAAAAAGAATATCCAGATGTTTATCAAATGGTAGAAACCATTGCAATAAATAAAGCGGATACTAGAGCAAAAGAGATAGAGACTAAATATCAAAATCTTCAAGCTCAACAGGAACAATTAGCACAAGAAAAAGCTGAAGTAGAACTTCTTAAACTTCATCCTGATTTTCAAGAGATTCGTCAAAAAGATGATTTTCATGAATGGGCTGCTAAACAAGATACAGTTATCCAAGATTGGCTTTATGAAAATAGAGCTAATGCACAACTAGCAGGAAGAGCAATCGACTTGTATAAAATGGATAAAGGACTTGGGAAGTACTCAAATAAACAGGAAAAAGATATTAAGAAAGAAGCTGCTAAAGCTGTATCTAAAACTAGAAAAGCTGAATCTACTGAAGGTGCTAAACCTAAAAAGATTTGGTCTAATGCTGAGATTTCTAAAATGTCAGTTAATGAGTATGAAAAGTACGAAGAAGAAATTGATAAAGCTGTAAGAGAAGGTAGAATCCAACCTTAACAAATAACTATATAATCGGAGGCAAACACATATGGCTACTATGTCAAACGCTGCAGGTTATAACAATTTACCATCAGGTAATTGGGTACCAGCAGTATATAGTCAAAAGGTTCAAAAGTTTTTCAGACGTGCATCAGTTGTTGAAGATATTACTAACACTGATTACGCTGGAGAAATTGAAAATTTTGGCGACACGGTAAATATCGTGAAAGAGCCTACAATTACTGTGAGTGACTACGCTAGAGGTCAATCTGTAAACACACAAACTTTGGCAGACGATAAGTTACAACTTACTGTCGACCAAGGTTCTTACTTTGCGTTTAAAGTAGATGACATCGAAGAAAGACAATCACATGTAAATTGGGAGTCTCTTGCAACTTCTTCAGGTGCTTATTCACTTAAGAAGAACTATGACTACAATGTTTTAAAAAACATTTATGACAACGCTTCAACATCAGCTGCGAACACTGGAACAGATGGTTCGCCAATTGATGGAGATGCTGCGACAGATACATTAGCAGATGTTATATCAGCTGCTAAAACAGTTCTTGATGGTAATGATGTACCAGAAGAAAATAGATGGTTCGTTGCACCACCAGCTTTTTACAAGCAATTGAGAAAAGCAGGTGCTAAAATTATGGACCAATCAGTAATGAATGATGGTTCTGCATCTTCTATGAGAAACGGTTTAGTAACAGACAGACCTTTATTTGGGTTTAGACTTTACTCAACTAACGCAATTGCGGTTTCAAGTGGATCAGCAGCATCACATACTTTTGGATCAGCAGGTTCTAATGAATATGCTTTACTTTATGGACACCAGTCAGCGGTTGCTACTGCAAACCATATTGCAAAAACAGAACTTATTAGAGATCCTGATTCATTTTCAGACATCGTTAGAGGATTGCACGTTTTTGGAAGAAAAGTTCTAAGATCGGATGCAGTTTACTCAGGTGTTATAACAATAGGATAATAGGAGGATATATATATGGCTACTTATTCAGTTAGTGGAGTGGGTACATCAGGGCATCCAACTGGTTATCCAACAGTAAAAGTAATAAGTCAAGTTGTAGATTTTAGTTCAACTACAAATGTAGCAAACGATGTATTTCAGGTATTAAGTTTACCAGCAAATACATTAGTTTTATACGCAGGACTAGATATCTTAACAGCTGACAGTGCTGGAAACTCTGGAACTTTATCTCTTGGAGATGGTGACGATGTTGATTGTTTTGTATCAGCATCAACTGCAACTGCAGGGATAGAAACAACTAGAGCTAGAGCTGGCGATTCGTCAAAAGGAACTACTTCAATAGGTTATAGATACTGTGCCGCAGCAGAAACTATTGACCTAGTTGTAGCAACAGGAGCAATAAATGCTAAAGTTAGAGTATTTGCTGTAACTGCTGATTGTGACGGTCAAGGCGACAACGAAGCACAAGTTGTGACTTACGCATAATAAAACATAATTAAGGGGGATTTAATTATCCCCCTTATTAAATAGGAGATATATGGCTACTTACGATTTAACTGCAAACGCAAAAACAACTTATACAACAGTAAATACTAATGATATATCTATCCTAAATAAAATACAGAATTTAGAAAATAAAGTAAACGAACAATCTGAAAAATTAAACGAGATTGTAAAATTACTTAATGGCATTTCAAAAGAAAAGTCAATTACTTGAAGTAATTCAAGAATACAAATCTGATAACTCTGCACTTAAAGAGCAGATTTTAGAATTGCAAAAGCAATTATCTAGTGCTGAATCTAGAATTAAACAATTATTAATTAAGTATGAACATTCGGTACATGATAATATTAACAAAGAGGAAGAATAGTGGCAACAACTTACTTAGTATTAGCAAATAGAATTTTAAGAGAATTAAATGAAGTTGAAATGACTTCAACTACATTCTCTAGTAGTAGAGGTATTCAAACTGCTGTTAAAGATTTTGTAAATAAATCTATTCATGATATTTATAATGAAGGTGCTGAACTTCCTTTACTACATACAACAACGACTCAAGCTCTTACTACGGGTGATGGGGAATATGCATTCCCTAATGACATGCGTAGAGTAGACTTTGAGTCTTTTTTTTTAAAACCAACAGAATTAATTACTAATGGAGAATTTACTTCTAATATAACTAGTTGGACTACTGGTGATGGATCGCCATCTTACACTTCAAGTGGTAATGGTAGATTAAATTTAAATGATGCAGCAGCTTATCAATCTATTTCTACTGTAAAAAATAAAACTTATAGAATACAAGTTAGAGTTCATAGCCCAAATAGTTCTTCTAGTGCTTTAATAGTAAGAGTAGGAACTTCTGCAGGTGGAACACAAAATTTAAATACAACAATTGATGTAACTAATTTTGGTGAAGGTAATATTTTAGATACAACTTTTACTGCTACAGCAACAACATCTTATGTATATGTAGAATCAGATGGTGTTCAATTAGATGTAGATTATATAAGAGTTTCTAGAAGTGATATTGCACCTAGAAAATTAGCTAGTGCTACTTACGATACATATTTACAATCATACAAACCAGCAGATGATGTTAATCTAAGTAGTGCTTATGGTATACCTTTAAGAGTTATTAAAAAACCTGACTATAGTTCTTTTATTTTAAGTCCTATACCAGGAGAAGGTGAATATACAGTTAGTTATGATTACTATACAACACATACAGATTTATCTGCACATGGTGATAACATGGGATTACCTGATAGATTTAGTTCATTAATTGTAGATAGATCAAAATATTATGTATATATGTTAAGATCAGATCCACAACATGCACAGTTAGCAGATAGAGATTATCAAAGAAAATTAAAATTATTAAAAGTAGACTACGGTACACATTCTGCAGATTATATGAGAACAGATGTTGTAGGTGAAAGTATTGTATCAAATATTGGAGGAAGAATAGTATAATATGGAAATTAAATCTGAAGAAAAAAATTATTTAAATGAGCATCCTAAAAATAATAAAAATGAAAAATATAAAGCTCAAGCAATAGAAGTTGCAGGTTTAGATAAAAGTAGAATTAAACAATTAATGCAATTAAAAGAAGAAGCTATATCAAAAAATGATTTTGATAAAATTCAACAAATTGATGCAGAACTTTTTCAAATGAAATCTTAGTAAATTATGGCTGGGACAGATACTTCACTAATCGCCCCATACACAGCAAGTTGTGGTGGAGGTTTAATACTTAATAAGGATGTATATAATATGCAGCCTGGTGAAGCTCTACAATTAGTTAATTTTGAACCATCAGTAGAAGGTGGCTATAGAAGATTAAATGGTACAGAAAAATATAATAGTACTATAGTTACTCAAGTTTCTGCTTCTACAGAAAGATTACAAATGACTGCAATCTTTAATAATATTATAGTTGCAGCAAGAGGTGGAACAGTTTATACTGGAACTACATCAGGATCTTGGACATCAAGAGCAACGAGTAAAGGTACAACTTATACTTATGATTTTGATAAATATAATTATAATGGTACAAATAAAATTATAATTGCAACTGGACAAGCTGCAGCATTTACTTTAGATACAAGTTATTCTGAAGATATTATAAACGCAACAGATGGTGGTACTGCACCTACTAATCCTAAATTTGTAAAGTCATTTGCTAATCATATGTTTTATGGTGGTATGTCTAATTCTACACATAGTGTTATTTTTTCAGGACCATATACAGAAGATGATTTTGATACAGGTGCTGGTGAAATAAAAGTTGGTGACGTTGTTACAGGATTAAAAGTATTTAGGGATGAATTATATATATTTTGTCAAAGAAAAATTTATAAAGTAACAGGGACAAGTTCTAGTAATTTTGCATTAGCTGAAGTTGCAAAGAACGTTGGTACAATAGCACATCATTCTATTCAAGAAGTAAGTGGAGACTTATTATTTTTATCTGCAGATGGAATTAGAACAGTTGCTGGTACAGAAAGAATTGGTGACGTTGAACTAGGTACTGTATCTAAACAAATACAAGATAGAATTAATGATATTACTTATG
>VTLG01010690.1_pt1 | contig 14528 bp, 8 predicted proteins | sample 4694571 | NCBI WGS metagenome assembly VTLG01 (sample SAMN12604809, study PRJNA352737) | marine metagenome | biome: ENVO:00000447; feature: ENVO:00000209|ENVO:00000569|ENVO:01000036; material: ENVO:00002151; isolation source: viral sequences binned using virsorter ...
TGACCATGTTGCCTATTTTTGTATAATGTCCACCTGAAAAACTAGTGGTACTTGCTGCAAAACCACCACCTGAAGATGACAAAGTAGCTGTCCAAGTGCCTTCTTCATAATCATCTAATAATTCTTGACTTGTTGAACCACCTGTAGCACTTGTATTAGCAGTAGCACTAAAGTCTATACCATGTCCTGAAGCGACAACTAAATTTCCATCGGTAATTTCAACATCTCCTGCTTGTTTGACATATATTTTTGGACTAAAGGTATCATTACTAGCATCTGCATCTGCACTACCAACAGAAATTTCTAAAGCCGAACTCAAATTTTCTTGTGCTGCTATTTGCCAGTTATAGTGTGAAGCACCTGTTTCTAAAGTTAATTCAGGAGAACTGTCTGATATTAAAACATTACCTGCAACTTCTAATTTGTCAGCTGGTGTGGTACTTCCAATTCCGACATTACCAGAATCATCAATTCGTAACCTTTCACCACCATCAACAAAAAATCTCATATAAGGATTTGAGCCATGATTGTAAATAATTATTCCATTATCATTATCACCACTATCACCAAATCTAATACTTCCAGAGTTTGATGTGCCGGACATAATTGTCATTCCTGTATCACCAGAGTTTTCTAAAACTAATTCATCTGCTCCACTATCGGCACTTGCTCCACTATCAGCAGTTTTGATATGCAGTTTTGCTAAAGGTGAAGCTTCTCCAATCCCAACTCGTTCACTACTATCTATAGTAATAGCAGTAGCATCAGAACTGTCTGATACTCCTGTGTCTAATAAACTTCTTGATATTTTTGTTAGTGCCATCTTATCCTTCTAATGTTTCTATTCTTGATTTTAAATCATTAATAGTGGTTTGTTGGGTTTCTATTAGTGTTTGTTGTTCTTGGATTGCTTTGGTTAATAAAGGTGTCAATTTTGCATAATCCATACTTTGCATATCTTCACCATCCTTTTCTCCATTTACTAAATATGGCAAAACTTCTTGGACTTCGTGAGCAATAAATCCTGTCACAGTTTCACTTTGATTATCCTTAAAATTAAATTTACTTGGTTTTAATTGCTTGAGTAAAGTAGTTGCATCCCAGTCTGTTATTACATTTTCTTTTAATCTGTAATCAGAGCCAGAAGTATAAGATACTGAACTGGTAGTTCCTGTAATAGCACCTATTTGTGCAGCACCACCAGAAACTTTAACAAATTGTAGATGTGTAACAGTACCAGAACTTGAAGATTCGCTACGCATAACTTGACCGCTTAATTCTTGAACAGTAAAAGCACCAGTTGGGGCAGTAGTATTTATTCCAACACCACCACCTGAAGTAATTCGCATAGCTTCTGTAAAAGAACCATCTCTTGTACAGCTAAATGTTAAAGTACCATCTTCGCTGCCATCACTTATGTCAGTAGCTAAACATCTAATTCCAGCATAAGTAGTATGATTACCACCATCATCTTTACCTTGAAAAGCTAATGCTCCTACTCTATCTCCATCGGCAGGCGAACTAGAGTTATGATATAAAAGTAATTGTGCACCTGTTGTTCCTGCATCAGTATTTTCAAATGTCACAATATCTGTAAGTGAACTTGTGACATGAAGTGCTCCTAAAGTTGCAACTGCTCCTATTCCAACATTACCAGAAGAATCAATTCTCATTCTTTCTGTATTGTTAGTGCTTATAGCTAAATCTGAATTCAACTCTTGATTTATAAAAGCTAAATCTGCACCACCTGTAAACCCATTAGAATGTTTACCTATCATTAGCCCAGTAGTCTCGTTTTCTGTGACATATCTAACTGCACTAACAGAACCATTAGCAGAACTTGTGTTGTTAATTTCTAGAGTTGCACCAAAATCTGTTGAACTTCTTACCAATTCTAATAAATGTGCAGGACTTGTAGTTCCAATTCCAACATTTTCACTACTATCAATAGTAATAGCAGTTGCATTACTGCCATCAACAATGCCAGGGGTACTTGAAAGTTCTACTGGGATTACCGTATTAGCCATTCTCTAGTGCCTCCACTTTAGCTTGTAGGGTTTCTATAAGTTCTTGTTGTTCTTGGATTGCTTTTGTTAATATAGGTACTAATTTTGATTGATCTATACCTTGCATAAGTTCTCCATCTTTTTCACCGATAATAGCTTCAGGTACAATATCAGAAACTTCATGTGCTATAAAACCATCTACAGTTGTTTCTGCATCAGCTATAAAATTAAATCTTGCAGGTTTAAGTTGTTTAACTCTAGATAAAGCATCAAAATTATAATTGACATTCTCTTTCAATCTATAATCAGATGAAGTTGCGAATTGAGTTGTGTTATTTGATGCATTTACATAAATATATCCAGCAAGTGTGCCACCACTATAAAAGGCTTGAGCAAAATAACTATTACTTGAATTTGTGCTGTTTATTCTTAAAACAGTTGCGTTTAGAGAATAGGCACTTTCAAAGTTTGCTGAGCCAGTTAAATGTAAACCATATTGAGGATTTGAAGTATTAATACCAACATGACCAGAAGAATTAATTCGCATTCTTTCTGTACCGTTTTCTTCAAATATGAAACCACCATTACCAGCAGCACTTAATCTCATAAAGTCATCATCACCACGAATATGAACTGTATTATCTGAATCAGAAACACCAGCAACACCACTATCACTTAATTTTATTCTTCTGTCATTACTACCTGTCAAATATAAATTTGAACTTTTAATATCAACATTTCCAGAAGAATCAATTCGCATTCTTTCTGAATTACCAGTAAGCATTGTAATAATGCCATTGTCATTTAAAACAATTTCAGTATCTGAAGTATCATCATCACTATCAGCTAAAACCAAATGACCATTACCTGAACCATCGTTATAAATATTAAATTCTCTAGTATCACCACTTTCTACTAATTTTATGTGTGGTGCTGCATTTGTACCTGTTGCTGCTATCTCTAATTTACCTGTTGGACTAGAAGTTCCAATTCCAACTCCAGTAGAATCTATAATAACTCGTTCAGTACCACCAGTATCAAACCTTATTTTATCTTCGTCAGAACTTTCTTCTACTTGTACTTTAGTATCACCATCAGCATCGGTAAGCAGTGTGGCCGTGTTTATATCAGTTTGCGTTAGAGTCATGGCTTCAACTTTAGAGCCATTTGGCGGTGCTTCTGAGAACGTTAAGGTTGTACCTGAAACACTAAAGGTATCTTTATTTTGATACACACCATCTATATACACCTGCACGTTGTTTTCTGATATTGGATCTATGGATAAGGTGAGCGTAGTATCTGAACCATCCCCAGTCATTGTAGAAATTGTAAGGTTCTGTCCTGCAACCGCACCTTTCACATGATAAACAACTATCTTTCTGCTATTAGCAGGGGCAACATCAAACGTTAATGTAGTACCGTTTAAAATAAAATCATTGGGGTTTTGATATACACCTTCTATAAAAGCAATGATGTTGTCCTCACTGTCAGGGGCTTGGGATAGGGTAAACGCAGTGGTACTACCATCACCTGTGTATGTGTTAACTTCAAAAGTGTTGGTACTTGTCCCCCCACCAATCTCACCCCATTCTGAGGTATAACCTTCAAACTTACCTAAAGTTGTGTTGTATCTAAACTGACCAGCCGCACCTGATGGTCTTTGTCCTGTCGTACCTTTAGGTAATAAGATTGCATCAGTTTTTGAACCTGCATCTATAGCCACTGTGGGTGTTGCTTGTCCAATGCCAATTCTAGAATTCGTAGCATCAACTTTGAAACTATTGGTGTTTACCGTAAGATTGCCACCTACAGCTAATGTACCTAAAGTTCCTACTGTGGTGACATTGGATAAGGTATCTAATGCTGATTCAAAATAAGTTTCAAAATCTGTTAAAGCAACTTGTTTCATGGTCCCGTTGTCATTGACTACCACACGGTCTGCATCAGCTAAAGTGACACTTGATGCTGAAGTTGAGCCATCAACAATATTCAACTCTGCAGTCGTGGAAGTTACTCCATCTAATAAATTGAGTTCCGTTGCTGTAGCTGTTACCCCATCTAATATGTTGAGTTCTGCCGCTGTTGATGTAACTGCTGTACTTCCTATTGTAATTCCTGAAGTGGTAAGTGCCCCTATAACAAGATTACCTGCTGCATATCCTGTAGCACCTGTATTAACAGTAGTAGATGGTACGGTTTGCGTATCTACAAATAACCTAAAAGTATTATCAGTAGAAGCATCATAAAAGATACCTGCATATTTTGTGGTAGTAGATTCTACATATTTGCCATAAAATCCAAAGTCCGTACTGTTTCCAGAATTAGCATTCACTAAACCTGTAAAATTATTATCAGTAACTACAGAACCAGTTTGTGTTGTTGTACCTGCTACAGATAGATTACCTGAAACAGTTAAATTATTTGAAACAGTTACATCATCAGGCAAACCTATAGTAACCGTGTCGGTAGCACTTACCGTAACATCAACTTCATTACTTGTACCTGCAACGGTTAAAGTATCGCCACCTGCAACTGTTTGGGTATTACTTCCATCAGACAAGGTAAAACTTGTGGTAACACTAGCAGTAGAGGCATTTGTAATCCTGCCCTTTGCATCTATGGTTAATACAGGAATAGCTGTTGCAGACCCATAACTTGCCGCAGAAACACCTGAAGCACCTAATGATACTGCCCCACTAGAAACAGAAAAATCTCCTGTAAACGAAGCTATTCCTTTGTTACTTGCTGTGGCATCTTCACCTGCAAACGTTACTGTTCCTGAAGATTCTGTGACATCAATACCTTCCCCTGCTGTGAAGGTGATTGTGCCACCAAGTGCTGTTGCTGTGGAATTGCTACCATCAGTTACAGTTATTGTGGAATTTGCAAGTTTATTGTTAGCTATAGAACCTGCTAGTTTGTCATTGGCTATAGAACCATCAAGCATAGCATTTGTAATGACCCCTGTACCAATAACCAAGTCAATAGTACCATCACCATCTTCATAACTAGCACTTATGCCTGTTTCAGTATTACTTGAGAACATTGCACCCACTGTATCTTGTACAACTTCTGATAAATCTATATTTGCTGTGCCATCAAAAGAAACTCCGTGGATTGTTCTGGCATTTTGTAAAGCTGTTGCTGTTGCTGAGTTCCCTGTGATATTGCTAGAGGTCAAAGCTAAAGTACCAGCAGTTGCAGGTAAAGTTACCGATACATTACCTGAATATGCTGAATGTGGGGAAGCTTGAAGTCTGGTGTAATGAGCATTACTGCTTTCACAATAAAAATCAATTTTGGATTGTGACCCACTATTTTTTAAGACAATTGAACCCGTAGCTATATCAACATTACTTACACTTAGATCAGTAGTTATATCTACACTGCTTGGCAATCCAACTGTTATTGTTCCAGAACTTTCCCCTACTTCTACTTCATTAGATGTTCCAGAAAAAGTAATTGTGCCACCCAAAGCCGTAGCAGTAGAACTTGAGCCATCCGTTACGGTGATAGATGAGTTGGCTAATTTCCCATTTGCAATAGAACCTGCCAACATACTGTTAGTGATAGCACTTGAACCAATTACTAAATCAATCGTGCCATCAGAATCCTCATAGGTTGCAGTAATTCCTGTTTCGGTATTAGAACTAAACATTCCCCCTACCGTGTCTTGAACTACTTCAGTTAAGTCAATATTTGCAGAACCATCAAAGGACACACCATGAATTGTTCTAGCATTAGCAAGGGTAGTTGCAGTAGTGCTGTTTCCTGCAACATCACCTACAAAAGAAGTGGCCGCAAAGATTTTATTACTTACTAATCTTCCATCACTATTGTTCCAAAGAATAGTAGGTTTACTTGTACTTGCACCAAACTCTATTCCTGCACCATTGGTATTAGCCAAAGATGTTGCATTCTTACCAACTCTTATCGTCAGGTCTTCAACATCAAGTGTGGCAGTATTAAGAGTTACTGTTGAACCGTTTACGGTTAGATCACCTGTAACGGTTAAGTTATTGCCAATGGTTACATCATCAGGTAAACCAATAGTTACACTGGCAGTTTCACTTCCAGAGCCAGATACTTCTACCTCATTTGAAGTGCCTGATATAGTAGCAACGTAATTTCCTGTAGATTGAGTACCTAAGACAACTGCATCATCACCTATCTGATCTGTACCAATCGCATCATCGGCAATTTGATTTGAACCAATTGCATCATTTGCTATATCAAGTGTTACTGCACTACTTTCAGAACCACTGTTAGCTACTGTTATTCTTGAATTACCTGCATCAGATATGGTTGCAACATAGTTACCAGTCGTGTCTGTGCCTAAAGCAACACTATTGGCTGCTACTGTCAAAGCGATTGATGTATTACCTAAATCTGTAATCGTTCCTGAACCCGTTACATCTCCTGTAAAAGTTAAAGTGGGATCATTAACGTTAAAATCTAACGTTCCATCACTATCTTCATAAGTAACACTTATACCACTTTCGGTATTTGAACTTACCATAGCACCTACAATGTCCTGAACTCTTTCTACATTGACAGTCACATCTCCCGAACTTACCGTGAAATCTGTGCTGTCAAAACTGGCAATACCTTTGTTAGAACTGGTTGCGTCTTCAGCACTAACTGTAATGGTAGAATTTTCTGAACCTCCACCTGATACATCTATACCCTCACCTGCAGTCAGATCAGCAACAAAGTTTCCTGTAGTGTCTGTACCAAGGGCTACCGAATTGGCTTGTATCGTAGTAGAAATGGTAATGTCGCCTAAGTTGGTCATGGTAGCACTACCAACCACATCACCACTCAAGGCAACCGTAGGGTCTGCTACATCTAAATCTATAGTGCCATCAGTATCTTGGTACGTTGCTGTTATGCCACTTTCGGTATTGCTTGAGAACATTGCCCCAACTAAATCTTGGACATGCTCAGTATTTAGACCAACTGTTATACCTGCTGTTTCAGAGCCACTATTGGCAACATCAATACCTGTGTTACTTGCTGTAACGGTTGCTACATAATTACCTGTAGTATCAGTACCTAATTCTACTGAATTTGCGTTGATTGTAGCAGTAAGAGATGCACTAGCTAAATTTGTAATGGTTACATTACCAGAGAGATCACCTGCCAAAGAGATAGTAAAATCATCTGCATTGAAATCAAGTGTGCCATCACTGTCTTCATAGGTAACTGAAATACCAGATTCAGTATTACTGGTTACCATGCCACCAACAATATCTTGCACACGTTCAACATTTACTGTGACATCACCTGATGCAACTGTGAAGTCCGTACCATCAAAAGAAGCAATACCTTTATTGGTTTCAGTTGCGTCTTCTGCGGAAATCGTTACCCCTGCTGTTTCTGAACCAGAGCCACTTACATCTATGCCTTCTCCTGCACTTATAGTAGCTACATAATTACCCGTGGTATCTGTTCCTAAAGTGACACTGTTATTAATTACAGTTGCAGTTAAGGTGGCATCGCCTAAAAGGGAGAGAGTTGCGCTACCACTTAAATCTCCTGCTAGTGTGATAGTCGGGGATTTGTTAATAACAGTGTCGGTAGATATGTCTCCTGCATTGATATCTACATTGTTTAATACAGGAGCAGTAAGAGTTTTATTAGTTAAAGTTTGTGTACCCGTAAGGGTTGTAACAGTATTATCTATGGCTACGGTTAAAGTATTTCCTGAGCCCGTGGTGTTGATACCAGTGCCACCTGCTATATCTAAAGTTTCTGAATCTAAATCAATAGATAAAGCACCGCCACTGTCACCTTGAAAATCTAAATCTTGTGACGTAAGTTCTGCATCTACATAAGCTTTTATTGATTGTTGGGTTGCTAGTGCTGTTGCACTGTTACTACCCATGTTATCTTCATCTAATATTGACGTAACAGTTTGTCCAGATAAAAAGGTGAGGTTTGGTATCTTAAAATTTAAACTAGAAGCATCTGAATCTACAGTAGATAACCACCTAACATTTGCATGGTCATAAATAATTCCCGCACCATTATCACTAGAACCTGCAGTATAACCTTCTCTGATTGAACGACCAAGAACTGCATTCGGCCCGCCTGGTCCCTGTATGCCTACAGTAACAACAGAAATAGTATTATTGTCATTTACTGTTATTGAATTTGTAGTGCTTACATCAGAAACAGATATTGTACTTACAGCCATTACCTACTTACATTTCCACGCACGGAAAATGTACCCTCCAAAATTCTAGATACTGTGCCATCACCTGCAGTCAATTTAAGATCATATACACCATCTCCAACACTTAGATTGCCAGTATCTGTAGCTGATATGGTAAGAATCACTGTCCCTGCCGCACCCCCAAGAGCAATCCTTGAGTTTGCAACGGTTAAAGTTAGAATTTCAGCAGAATCGTCTTTGTTGAAACGCAAATCCATTTCTGCGGCAGAATATCCTGTTAGATTTACTAATGCATCACTGGAATCTTTGAGGGTGAGAGTTCTACCAAAGGTTGCCCCCTGTTCAATAATAAAATGATGAAACCCTGCTGCCATATAATTCCCTTATTGAGCATGGTATCTACCATTTAACCGTTTGGTTTACCCTTTTATTTTTTTGTTGTTTTTGTTGCTTTCTTTGTTGTTTTTTTCTTAGTAGTTTTCTTAGAAGTTTTTGTTGGAGCAACACCTCCCTCATAAGCTTCATTTATATCGGGGGTACTAGGGTCATCTGCAATAAAGTGACCTTTGTCATTTCTTGCTCTGATAGGTTCAGTTGTCTCTATGTCTGAAACATCTTCTATCTTTGTTTCCATAGCCCAACCGTTCTCTACAAAAGCTTTCATTATCCCGTCTTTCCAATCTCCTTCTTCTGCTGTAACTATTTCATCTGCCTCATACAATTTTGTATCCGTACCAAGTTCGTTGGCAGCCGCAGGTTTTGGAACAATTATCTTAAAACTTTTTTTAGTCATCTTTTAATCCTCAAATTGAGGGGGGTAGAAACCTACCCCACCTCAGTTTATTTACACAGTAGAGCTTGTATCAGCATCAACGTTGTGTCTTGGAGTACTTTTAATGACAGTAACCCCGTAAGGCGAACCATTTGAATGTGTACCAGTATGATCTGCTACCACTCTAATGTATCTTGCCCCACCTACGTAACCTATAGAAGTTACTTGTGGAGTTTCTGCATTATCATCCAATGTTAAAAAGATTCCATTAGAATCTACCGTACCATCAGTTACAGCTGTTGCCGAAGTAACAGCGGAGAATGATGAGTTGTCTGAAGATTCCTCTAATTTGAAATCTATTTTTACAGAACCAGAAAGAGTATCTCCTTCTGCTCCTGAATCTACTACAACAGTTGCACCTTCAAACCCTTGCAAGTCCACACCTGTGCCGTTGGCATCAGCTGTTCTCACTGCAGGAGCAAGTGATTGCACTACCGAAATACTATTTGCTAAGTCTTTCATTTATGCCCTCCTTATGCGCTTATGTTTTGTTTAACGATGGCTTCAGCTTGTACGACCTGTCCACCAACTCTACGTCTAGCAATGTATCTAACATTACCTGTAGTTGCTTGTGTCATTTCGTCACGTAAAACCGACATCTGAACTCTGTCAATAATTAAGTAAGCACGTGCAAAGTCACCAAATACAATTGGTTTTGCACTGCTACCTACATCAGGCATATCAGTTGCTTCTACATATGGGTAACCAAGTATTGTATTAGTTACTCCACCTGTGAGCATCATTCCTGCTTGAAATACATATTGACCTGCAGTGTCTTTCAATTTTCTAATTGCTGAAAGTGTTGATCTGTTGAACACAAATGTTCCACTTCTAGCATATTCAGATTTGATTGAATGGACTAATGTTATTAACCCATCTGCAGTAAGAGCAGTACCGTTACCAGAATTTACAGAACTGACACTTGAGTTAGTTAGAATACCTTCAGGTTTTCCAACTGAATCTCCTGAAACAAAAGCAGTACCTTCAGCTTTTGCAAACTGTGTTGCAAATTCTGATTGCATCTCTGCTTCTAAATCAAAGACAGTGTCTTCTAAGTCCTGTTCAGAAATATCTACTAATGCATAGTATTCGTGAGCAGGAATTTCTTCTAGCCCAACTGTGTATCCAGTAGTTTCTGATCTAGTACCAGATTCAGCAACCCATTGTGCAGCAAACTGACCAGTTCTTTTAGGAACTTGGACACTTCTTTGCCCTGTGTTACGAACCCTAGCAATTGACCTGATAGGTGAAATTTCTGTGACCGTTTTTAACAGTTCTCTCACATATTCAGGTGGTGCTAAGTACCCACCAGTTGTATCATTACTGACTGTAAGAGCTTTTCTCTCCATGTCAGTAATCCCATGTTGACCCTTTCTACAGAAAGAATCAAAAGCAGAACGTGTTTCATCTAAGCTTTTACTGTCAATACCTGCATTTGGTCTTTTAGCCATTGTTTCAAGTATTTCCATTTTTTCTTGGATTGCCTCGTTTGCCTCTTTATTTTGGTTTAGAGTTTGGCTTATGTCTTCTAGACGGTCCATATCTTTTTCAATAGCTTCCATCTTTTGTAACAACGTAACTGGCACATCTAAACCCTTTTCAAGTTTCTCAATTTTCTCGTCATTGCTTTTTTTGAATTCTTCAAAAGCTTGACCATACTCATTCAGAACCTCTTTCACTTCATCTACCATAGTTTCCTCCTATATAGATTGTAAGGTTTTTATAAGGTTTTTTATGGTATTTACCAATTCTGCATTATCAGTTTCAGAAACCAACATCTCGTTAGCTTTTTTCTCTTCAAATGCATGGTGTACGGCTTTTGCCGCTACCTTTGAGTCAGAACGTGAAAGATTGAAAGCATCTCGCAATCCATTTTCCCATTCTCTAATTGTAATATCTTCAGACTTCACCATATCAACCTGTGCTTTCGGGTTCATAGGGAAAGTAACCAAAGATACTTCCATTAGTTCTACATCTTCTATGATTCGTTTCTTTGTACGTTTATCATAGTGATATCCTTTTTCATTGGTTCTAAAACCAATTGATAATCCTGAAAGAGCACCCATCTTTAATAATTCGTATGCTTCTTTTCCTGCTTGTGTTTGTAATGCTAATTGTCCTTTGACGTAAAGACCCTTCTCATCTTCTGAGATTTTTTCAAATACACCAATCGGCATATCGGACTTATGTTGATACAGTAACTTTATGCCCTTAGGACCCTTACGTCGGAGAGACTTTGTGAATGCTCCTTTTCTTATGACATCATTGCCTAAATCTGCGTTATCAAATACGGAGCCATAACCTTCAAATATACCTTCTTCTTTCTCATCTTCTTCATGACCCATCTTCAATTCCAAAGGTACTTCTACAGCACCTTCAAAATCCTTGGTTTCTAAACATTCACAATCGGTTTTCTTTTTTGGTTTTTTCTTATCGTCTTCGTCTTCGTGATAACCTGCTACATCTCTACCTTCAGCAGATACATAAGCATCATGTGATGCACATGGCATAAATACAGTCCTACCATCTTCCTCATGGGAATGAAATCCTGAACATCCTATTTCTTTTGATCTTGCTTCAGCTTCCTCTTGGGTCGTGAAAACATCACGCCTGACTCGTGCCTTTTCGTCATCATTCCCTTTGGAATCTTCGTATTCTTTTGAACAGATAGCTATTCTTTGATTTGCGTTATACTCGTCAATCATAGTGCTATCTCCTAAACATCTACTTAAAAACTTGCTTCTACTTTCTCCTTGTTTTGGTTTTGGTATTGGCATTTGCAATTATATAATCAAACCATCTTACGTGACAATATCATTTTCATCAACATACAAGATTACGCAACGACAATTTATGACATTTTTTGCTCCACCTTTGGGATCACCTGCAAATTGCATAGGTGCTCCATTCACGATAAAGTCACCATCCATGTTTACTGTCTGTCCGTTAGCATCTGCATGAAATGACCTAGTACGTGTATCATTCACAGCACACCATCTTTTTTTCATATTTATACCTAGATTTTCAGAAACTTTGGAATGGTATTTGTGGTTTGCAAAGGAGGCAACATTATGTGTTTCTGTTCTAGCTATCAATCTTGCTCTATTACGGAATATGTTAGAAAACTTTTCTTGTAAGCCCCTTGCAATAATTGGTATTGCTAAATCTTCTGATCTTAGCTTCTGTATTTCTTTTTGAATGGCATTGGCTTGTCTTTGAGCAATACCTGTCAATATAAGTGTTTTGGTTCTGAAATATTCATTAACCATAATTTCAATATCCATATTTCTTCCAAAAACCACAGCATCATCTTTTCTAAACCTTTCATAAAACCCTTCATTAGATTGAAACATTGCAAGAAAAACTCTTCTGTAAAATGAAAGTAACACGGGTTCTAACTCTTCAAGCAGTCTATTACTTGCCACTTCTGATTGATAGACACCTGTCTCGGTGTAAAGAAATAATGTTGTATTAAGAAATCTTCTAAACACTGTATTCAATCTTTTAAAAATAAAAGACTCGTATCTTTTACGAAAATTAGTTTGTCGCCTTATCTCTTGTGCAACAGAAACCCTACCTCTACGAAAGGTATAGAGTTCTTTATTTTGAAGAGAGAGGGTGTCCTTTGGGGAATAAATCTTGGTCATGTTTACCACCTTGGAATCTTCCTGTTCTAAGTGCCGCTAAAAAAGAATTGACCCTTGCATATGCCCACTGATCTGGACCTGATACTCTTGGTCTTACACTGCCGGGGTTTGTGTTATAAGCACCAACACCTCTACGGAAAACTGCTTCCAACATTCTTACCGTTGCTCTTTTTTTAGGATTATCACCATATTTTTCATTATGTTTATCTACTTTATTTTTCAAACCTTCTTTTACTTTTGCAGAAACTTGTTTGAAATCTTCTACTATTTCTATGTGTTCATCTGTATCTAACGGTTCTATCTCCTCTAATACTAATTCTTTTGGTTCTTTACGACCTTCTAATTTTTTTGTTAGTTCAAGAATCACATCTTTCATGCCTTGTTGTCCTAACTTGGGATTTATAACTCCCCACTTAATTAAGGCTACGACTCCTGCAACATTAGACATATTTGGTTCTTTGCCACCAACAAATTGGTTGCCATCTACCACACTATGTCTTGCCGCCCATGCTTCACGTTCCTTAATCCATTTAATTACTGCAGGGGATTCTGAACCTTCTCTGGCTCTGCCCCACAACATGAATGCTTCGTTGCCTCTGATATTGCCACCTGCTGTCCATATCTTTTTACCCACCCCTACTTCTTTCAAGTTTTTTGCAAAACGATAATCAAACTGTGGGTATTCAGAATTACGTAAAGATACTTTTTTATCATCACCTTTGTTCGGAAAGTTTGTAACTTCGTCTTTTGAATCTTCTAAAAAAACTTCTTCATCAAGCCAATCTTCTTGTGAATAATCCTCATATTCTTTTTCGTCTTCTTCTTCTATAGGATTTTCGGGTTCTTCTACAATGGGTGACCCTATAGGCATCAATGCCGCATTAATATATATTTCATCTCCTCCATCTACAGGACTGAGACCTATTATTTCTCTTGCTTCATTTCTAGTCATAATCCCTGTGTTTACAGCAGAGGTTACGTTTTCATAAGTTTGTCGCTTTTTTTCAGCAAGTGCAGGAATGCCATCAAAGTCATAACAGAATTCTAAATCTTCAGAAAACATTGGCACTAACCATTCATTCAAATCTGATTGAATTAATTTAAGGTGCGGTATAATTGTTTCCTCATAAAGAGCAAGTCTTGCTTCTGCAACATTAGAATAAGTTTGATTGTCAGGAACACCAACCAATTGACTTGGTACACCGAAACACAAAGCAATATCAGTAGCACTCATGTGTTTTAAATTTATGAAATCCATATCTTTGGGACTTAAACCCATTTCTTTCCAATCAAAATCACCCTCTAACAACATAGGTCTCCCTGCATTTTCTGATCCTACAAATCTATTATTTAAATCAGTAAGCAATTGTTGTCTTTGTGATTCAGTAAGATTGACAGTAAAACCTTGGTCATCTTTTGGTTTGAAAACAACTGCACCAGAAGGTCTTGCTCCATTGTTAAGTAGATTTATATTGTGTTGAGAACTAAGATTGTGTTGATCCACTTCTTCTGCGGCCGCTTGTAAAGGTGAGCAACCATAATAATCATCTAAAGGATTCCAAAGTCTTATGTGTTTCAAATCTGAATTACCTGTATCTGGGTCTATATCAAAGACATTTTGTATTTTTCCATTAATTGTATATTCATATCTATCAGGGATAGGTTTACCGCCACCCTTGATTTGGATACGGTCAGGTCTCAGTAAGTGCAATTCTCTTGGTGACCCTATATCACTTCCTACTTTTAAAATATAAGCATTACCACTAAGTAACAAAAAGCCAAACAAACTGTTGAAGAATTCTGTATTTGACTGCAAAGGGTTGGGTCTATCTAATAAATCAATCAAGGGGTGATTTTCAACAACA
>VTLG01015220.1_pt1 | contig 14527 bp, 22 predicted proteins | sample 4694571 | NCBI WGS metagenome assembly VTLG01 (sample SAMN12604809, study PRJNA352737) | marine metagenome | biome: ENVO:00000447; feature: ENVO:00000209|ENVO:00000569|ENVO:01000036; material: ENVO:00002151; isolation source: viral sequences binned using virsorter ...
CTTCATCTTTATACTTCTTAATCTCTTCATCATAGTTTCTCATATATCCTCATATTAATTTACAAATTTCAAAAATTACATCCAAAAAACACAGCATTATCTGCTGCTGTTTCTGTATATGTTACCTCAAGTGCTAAATATGACAAATATACTTCAATAGTTGCGCTTTTAACACATTTCATCTCTAAATCTTCCAAATCAGAGTATGTCCAAGCACTAGAACCATCTGATGTTGTTCTTGCAGTTCCATTTATTGTTTCAAAGTTAGTACGATGAGCATCATACGATACAGTTTCTAAAAACCCTACAGTAGGAGCTGCAAATGATATAACAACTAAAGATGGGTCGCTTCTATGAACAGACTTACCACTACTTAGAAATCTAACAGATTCAATAGAGGCTATATCAGCCTCTGCAACAGATGGATTAGCATATTCTATTTGCATACTCCTTGCATGAGTAGAACATTTAACATAAGAAGTAGCAGCATTATCATCATCAAGACATTCGTGATGAGCAAGTTCTCCAACAGCTACCCATTCTACTTGAGTAGCACCAGTTGCATCAGGTAATAATATCATTGTTGCCATTTTTTATATTCTCCATATTTAGACAAAGATTGAACATAATTAATACCATCTATCTGAAAAAATATAGGATAGTCAGCTATTTCTTTATTATCATCTTGAAGGGCATTGCTAGCATACCATTGTTTTATTGGTAATATCTTATCCATATGTTCATAATGTTTTTCGTTTCTGAAATAAAATCTATCATCATAAACTAAATCAAACTTTTCATCAGTTTCAAACTGCCAACTAAAAATATTTAGTATCTCTATATCTGTACTATAATTCTCTTTCCATTCTAATGCCATTTTATAGTTCTCTTTATTAGGTTCAAGTATAATGTGATGTTTAACACCTTGCTCTTGAAACTCTGTAGCAGTCCAACCTTTGCCAAAGCCAAACTCTAATACAGAAGAAGGATTTAATTTATCACATAATAATTCTACACCCTTCTTAATATATTCTTTCTCATTCTTATATAATATATTTAGACCTGCTATTTTATAATCTGTTTCAGATTCTGTAAATACTCCATTTATCCATTCTTCATTGGTCATTAGAATTGAAAGTCCAATGTGGCAACACCATAAGCTATTTCATTATCAGCATCCCAATAAAAACTTATAATATCAACATGATTTGCATCTGTTGTTAATGTTGGATTAGAACCACCTGCAAATTTAACAGATGCAGCACCATCTGCTGCTGATTCATCAAATTCTGCAGCTTTCCAATTTGTTACTGTTCTACTACCTGTTCCATCTTGTTTTAAAAGTAACACAAAATTGCCTGATACTAAAGGAAATGTCAAAGTAATATTTGTTATATTACCACTTCCAAATGTTACAAATTGCTTATTAGAGAATCTAAAATCGACATAAGTAGCAGATGCATCATAAGTTGGCTCTATCTGAGTAAAACCTATACAGGCATTATCTATATCAATAGTATTTCCATCTGCTCCACTCTCAGTAATTTGGAAAATCATATCTCCACCTACTTTAATATCTAATACATCAGCAGAAGATTCTGCTATATAAGTATCTCCACCCCCATCAAGATATAAACCATCAGTTGCATTGATTATTGTTTTTTGAGATGCAGGGTCTAATACTAAATCTCCATCAGGAACTACTGTTAAATGTCCAACTGTTCCACCATCATCAAAAGTAGCTAATGTAGTAACTCCATTTGCAGCAACTGTTAAAGAGGCATAATCATTAGTATCTCCCGCTAAATAGAATCTAGTAATGCCAGTTGCAGCATCTAATTCAATATCCCCATCAGCCTCTAAAATTATATCTGAATCAGTTGTTCCACTTCCTACTGTTTCTATTTTTAAATCTCCAGAATTTTTAACTACAAATGAAGCATAGTCATTTGTATCTGCACTTGCCGCTAATTTTATATGATGGTCATATGTACTAAAATCACCAACTATGAACATCCCAATATTTCCATTACCTCCATCAGTAGTTATAGCAATTCCAACATTACTTTGAAAATTTACAGGAAAGCCATCATCAGCCGCAACCATATTAATGTCAATGCCAGTATTAAAAACATTACCAACATGAGTAACAGTTTCACAATTCATATCTATGTCAAGACCAATTCCTGTAACAGTTTGTCCTGATGCGGATATTCCAGTATGGTCATAGTCTATAACCGCTCCCTTTATCGTTGAAGTTGTAGTAGCAATTGTATTTTTATCAATAGTGAAAGTACCAACTAAACTTGTAGTAGACAGCTTATGGGCTGTAAGTTCCCCATCTAACTGAAAGTCACCATCAATTCTTACTTGACTTTCGGATATTTGTAAAGGAGAATTTTTGTCACCTATTTTTAATGATTTGAGATGACTGTCTAAATTAGAGTCATCCAATAAACCTATAGGGTTTTTCTTTCTAGGTTCAAAATCCTCAACTTTACTATTTCTTATGCTTCTTGGCACTATCTTCCCTTAATCTTCTCCACAATTGGCTTTAGAACCATATCCCAAACTAAGTCATCCTTTTTAGATGGACTTAATTTGATCACCTTCTCCAATACATATAAAGCTAATAAACACCATTCCCAGTTTGCTGTTATAAATGAAAACATTTGTTTCTCCTTTTTTAAATTTTAGTTTTAGCTATCTCGCATCCACATTTTTTACAACATATATACTCCTGTGGAGGATGAGAGTTCTTCTTAAGAGTTGCAACTTTTTTCTCAAGTTTCTCTATATACTCCCCATATTTATCCAATGCCTTGGCATGAGCCCTTACCTGTAAATCCAACTCATTTTCTTCCTCGACATACTTGTCTATCTTTTTTAAATCTATTTTGTATTTAATTGCCTTAATGACTCTTTTGGCAACTATTTTACCTAACCAAATCGGTATCATAATATTCCTTAAAATCTATGTCCATAAATTACTAACAACCCAGTCATAAAAACAAACATGAACCCAAACCAGAACGCAGTATACTCCCCCAACTAGAACCTCCAGTTAACTCCTGTGTTTAGGTTGTATTCATCCCGACCATAGTAATTTAGCTTGTTACCCTCAATAAATACCCCAATATGCTCACTTAGATTGGCTCCTATAATGAGTCCAATGTCATATTGCATTTCATCTCCCTCGTATGCCTTATCAGTCAAACCAAAAGACTTTGGAAAGAGATTTACCCATGTGTGTGTATAAAATTTATCTCCGCCTAAAAGAATATCCAAACCTATAACCAATGATAGTTCCGACTGCCAATCCTTTATTTTGTTGTCTTCATTGTATTGGTCTATAATATTCGGCAGATGGTATTGATGAAACTCTGCATCAGAATAAGCCACTGCATCGCCGTTAGGGTCTTCCCAATAGTAGCTAGATCCCTCAGTAAAGTACACCCAATAACCCTCTTCTGTATATTCATCTATTTCAATCCATATATAGTAGCTGTCTATCTCTCCATTGTCATTTAAGTCAAATGTTGGTACTAAATAGTCAGAATACCCATAATCATAGGCTAAGAACCACCAAGGATCTACATAGTCATCATATGCAAAGTGTCCATATATGGGATGTGCCCTTACAGTTCCACCTACAGTAAAGTCAACTTTATTTGATTTTATTCTAAACCTTGTATCTAAGTCAAAAAACTCTAAATCCCTACTTCCCTTATTTACATACTTAGTTTTAGTGACAAACCAATCATTAGACCATTTTAGCCATAATTCTCCATCATCATACTTATGCCCTTGGTTTCTAACTGAACTGTATGAAAATAGGTATTCTATTCCATCCACAGCTCCGATAATTGCCTTATCTGTTAATTCCTCTTCAGTTCCATTGTAGAATCTATCCCTTTCCTGATATGGGAATAAAGCTATTTTCCTTAGTCCAAAAGTGTATTTATAGTCATCATCTAAGTCTAGTGCATTATTTACATAAGGCGTAGAGAGTGTAGCAGAGCCGTAAAAAGTCGAATTACTAAAAAAATTACCAAAGCATAAACTACCTGCCAAAACCATAGTCTGAATAATTCCCACATAGTACATTAAAATCTCCCTCCAGAATTTTTCTCTAGTTTATTTAATCTTTCCTCAAAGGTCTTTATACTATTTGAAAGATTGTCAAGCTTTAATTCAATACCTGACAAGTCAACCTCAGGGATGTCGACTTCCTTATCTTTTAATTTATCTAATTCTTTTTTAATGTATTCCAAATCTGCAGCAAGAGGGGAAAGCTGTTTAACTAATTCCTTTATTTCATTAAACATATCATCGTACTGATCAAGTTTATATGTAATAATCTTTAAGTCACCTGCTCCCTTTAGTGCAGAGATTTCGTTAACTACAAACTCGTATTCCATTCTGTTCGGATGATTATTGGACTCTATCTCATTTAACTTACCCGTAATGCTAAAGTAAGTAGCGGAGGCTGAAACAATCACAGCCCCTATCGTTACCAGGAACTTTAAGTCAAATGTAAACTTACTGTTTTCTCCAATTTCCGTAGACATGGGTTTCTCCCGTTTTACTTTCTTTATTTCTATAGGCTGTTCATTTAGGGCTTCAGCTACCTCATCAACAGTAACATACTTTTTCTCTATTAATATTTTTCCCAATGGAACAGACCTGTCATACTTAATTGCTTCCTCCGACTGTTTCCTTAGAGCAGACTTAAGCTGTTTCTTATTTATGTACCCTTTTAATAAAAGTAAGTCACCTATTTTCATCCTTCAATCAGTTCTCCCCATAAACTTGTTTTTCCTTTTATAATCTGTATTACATGGACAGTAAAGTGTCCACCCTGATAAAAGTCCACTATCGCAAAGGCGTGAGCCCAATTAATTCTTCTGTTAGCAAGCCATTCGTTCTTATCAGCAGCCATATCCTTTAGACAGCCAATAGACCAAGCTGACTTTGCTCCATCCATATGAGTTGCAGACATTTGCTGTATATCGTGCCAATGTCCATACATTACATTGCATCCTAACTTTCTAAGATGATTGCTTGCATGGTATTGTCCACCATATTGATGACCATGATAAAAATACAGTTTTCCTATCTTTAGGTGTCTACCGAAACGATAGTAAGTATATCCCCTACCATCTAAATCAACTGCATTTGCAAATTTGTATTGTGGTATATAGGGATACTTTTCAACTGCCATATTAAGCCAATTGTCGTGGTTACCCTCAGTTATATACTTTTCCTTACAATTAGCCTTATCAAGGGATTCGTCTATAATATCCATTCCCTTGTTTACATCTTTTACATCCTTATCAAATTCTTTAGTTAGAAATTCTAACGGAGGAGCTTTCTTCCTCTTGTATTTCCAATGTGAAAAAGCTTCCCATTCCCCTACATCCCCTAGATCAATATATATGTCAGGTTTTACAATCTCTATCGTTTTACATACTACATTTATTGCCTTGGAGTCGTGTAAAGGAAAATGCTTATCAGGGGTTACTATTGCTCTTTTAATTACACCCCTATCATTCAAAGCCATAGATATTCCTTGTATTTTTGATATTAATTTAGTATAGAAAACTGAAATTTCCTAATTGGAGGATAGATGACTAATCGTTTCGGAAAGTTCCTTTGCTCTGTTAGGTGTTTGCTTTGCCCATAAGGAATTAAGCATCTCCAAACTAGCCTCATCATATTGCTCTGTTTCCAAATAGTATATTGTTTTCTTGAATTTTGAGAACCCTGAAAGTCCTAACTGATAGCACATATTAGTCACTACATCCTTGACTTCTTTATGTGAATTATAGAACCAGCCAAAAGTATGGGATATTCTTTTTTGAAGGTTTTCTAGCTTACGGGTAAGGATCAAATCAGCTATGTCTTCATCTAACTCTAAGTCCTTTACGGCAAATCCATATCCAATAGTATCATATCCTTCACTGCATTTATATACTCTTGGTTCAAATCCTTCGTGTTTTTTAATTTCATCTATAAGACTCATTTATCTCCATTTAAAGATAAAAGGGGCAGTTACCCACCCCTTTTATATTAAGAATTAACATTAAGTTAATTACGATTTACTCATAATCCACCAATGCAACAATTCTTCTATCACCCGCATTATCTGTATTGATAGCAACGCCACCATAAACAGACTCAACAGTAACCAATGTTGATAAGTAAGCATGACGATAGGAAGCATTTATTTTAGCTTCCTTGGAGAAAGCATAGTATAATGCAGAGTCATGTATGGCATAGCCATAAATTATATCATTATCATCAGTACCTGAAGTTTCAAGGTCAGCTACCGCCAAGATACCTTTAGTAGCATCAGCAGCAACATCAGCTCCACTAGCGTCCATATAAGGTGATTGAGCTACCCAAACAGGCATACCAAGTAGGTTTCCTGCATTTCCTGTTGACTCAAAACCAGCACCCAATGGAGATGCAGTACCCTTAACGAAATCTGCAAGGGATGCTAAACTAGCATACATAGCAGGAGATAAAACAAGACTCCAGCCTTCTGTCGTTGCTGTTTCTTTTAGGATAATTGCCATTAGGGATGACAAGTTAGCTGCACTTAATGCAGAACCTGTTGTTTGAACATGGATAGATGTATCAGCATCTGCACCAACAGCACCTGTAGCTGAAGCAAGTAAGCCTTGAAGATTATTAGCAACCAAATAATGCAAATAATTGTCAAAACCCCTAGCAGCAGCATAACCTAACTGTTTTGTGTAAATACTTAACAAGTCATAGTTAGATTGAACCCCAACAATGTCAGGGACATAAACTGAAGCAACATTATATTGAGATATTGTTAGATCAGTTTGCTGTGATGTCATTGAACCCGCTGATGTTACATCAGTAGCTATTTCACCACCTTGTGTAAAAGCAGACAGTTCAGGAACACCAATATGTGGTAGATGAATAACATCACCATGATTAGCGACATTAGGTGATAAATCAATCCCTACATTTTTCATCATTATTTTTTGCTGAAAAACATCAAGGATTGCTTGTCCCCACACCTCAGGGATAAACTGGTCGGCAATATTAGGTGTAACTGCACCTGTACCGCCTGAATGGACATTCGTATCGAATGGGTCAGTAAATGCCATTGTACTCTCCTCTAATTTTACCCTCTTTCAACTACACTAATGTGTCTTCATTTTGAGGGTTATTTTTTATATTGATTAATATAATTAACCCAATTTTTTTGCTTATCCTGTTTAGACATATCCTTAAAATCCTCTAATCCAACTTGAGATTCAGCTTTTCTAGTTGAACCTGCCATTTCAGGAACATTGGGTTTTTTATCGTTAATTTTACTCGTTACATACTCAAGAGTTTCCAAGTCTAATTTAGACAAAGTTTCTCTCTCGTTTTCAGGATGATTCTCCAATAGAGATGCTCTTTTAGTTTCCTCATACTTTCCCCACTTTTCAGCATTAGAAGTTAAACTTTCTATTTTAGAGGAAGCTTGTTCATACAAGGTTTTAAATTCCTCTTTTTCCTTAAGCTTACTTTCCTCAGCCTTAGCAGCTTTCTTTTCTAATTTCGCTAAACGAGTTTCTGCATCCTGAGCTCTTTTTCTGTACTTCTTGCTTTCTGCAATATACTGATCATTAGAGCTATCTTGAACAGTTTCTGTAGCAGGACTTTCACTAACTGCTTCTGTCTTTGCTTGTATATTCTCTTCGGACATACTGTCCTCCATTTTATATTATTTTGTCTATATTTTACCAATTTTTGTAAAATACATATAGATAACTTAAATTAAGTTAGGTAAAAAAACAAATTTTTGGATAATTCAATTAAAGAATATAAACAAAAGTGGTTTGATTACATGGAATATAAGCCACATTTCGGACAGAGTAAACTACACTTTCCCGAAAAAGAAACGGCTAGGTTTTTTGTCATGGTTTGCGGAAGAAGGTTTGGCAAGACTACTGCCTCTGCTATGGAAGCGACTTTTTACGCTTCTCAGCCCAATAAAAGGATATGGCTGGTTGGTCTATCCTATGATAAGGCAGACTTAATGTTTAGGGAGATTTGGCAGAAAATGGTTATTGGGCATCAAAACGACATTATAAGAGCCTCTGAGAAAGATAGGTTTATCAAGTTCAAATGGGGGACAGTGGTCGAAGCCAAATCCGCAGACAATCCCGATTCATTGGTTGGAGAGGGACTGGATCTTCTTATTATAGATGAAGCCGCTAAGGTAAAGAATAAAATTTGGGATATGTATCTATCTCCCACTTTATCCGATAGAAAGGGGAAGGCTGTCTTTATTACCACACCAGAAGGCTTTAACTGGGTTTACGATTTGTATCTCCTCGGTAAGGAAGATGAACTATGGGAATCCCATCAAGCTCCTTCTTGGGATAACCATTATGCCTTCCCTGACGGAAAGAGTGACAGGTTTTTGCTTGAAAGAAAGCGAAATATGGCAAAAGAGGTATACGACCAGGAGTATGGAGCTAAATTTACATCGTTCGCAGGTCGTGTCTACCCATTTGAAAGAGATTTAGATGTAGGTAAGTTTCCCTATAATCCAAACTTCCCTACTTTTTGCAGTATAGACTTTGGCTATCGCATGCCAGCTGTTGGATGGTTTCAAATCCATAGAGTTGGAGGCATATGGCACATAAACATAATAGATGAGATAATACACAAGGTAAATGTAAAGACAGATACTCTTGCTGAAATGATATTATCTAAAAAATACAATGTGAGAAGATATTATGGTGATCCGGCGGGCATGCAGGCTCAAGGACAGTCGGGATTGGGAGATATTGAGATATTTAGACGGAAGGGTATAAAAATCTATACAAAGAGGGATAAAGTGTCAAGAAACATAGCGTCTGGAGTGTCCCATGTCAGAAGTTTTATAGAAAATGCCGATAACCAAAGATTTTTACATGTTAATGAAAAATGCACAGGAATTATGATGGATTTAGAGAACTATCGCTATCCTGAACCAAAAGAAGGAGCAGACTTGAAACAAGACCCAGTTAAAGACGGCTACCATGATCACGGATGTGATATGGTGAGATATTTTTTCATAAACCAATTTCCAATTAAAAACAGAGAATTTAAAGTGAGGACAAGATGATTTACAACAATAATATGACAGTTGAAGATATAATAAAACAATCAGTTAAGTCTGCGAAACAACTAAACCAAAAGAAAAGGCGAGGTTGGGTCAGGAGATTACTTAATTATTATGGAGGAAATGCAACTAATCAATATATAAAAAATTATTTTAATTCTTCAGCTTTTCAGGAAGTACCTTGCTATAACGCTAATTTTACGCGAAGATTCATAAATAAAATGAGTCGAATCTATACAGTTGGAACTTCCAGGAACATAAATAGACAATATGACCTTCTTACAATTAAAAAAGACGCTAGATTCAAGCATGTCGAAAGAATGACAAGACTGATTGGCACTGTAGCAACACAGGTTATCTATAAAGAGGATAATGGGACTCCTTACTTTGACTACAGACCTGTCTATTACTTTGATGTTCACCTAAAAGACCCATATACACCTTCAGCGATAATGTATCCATTACTAATGCAACCTGATGATATTTCTTATTTAGAAAATTGTGAATGGGCTTATTGGGATGAATCTATATATGTACACTATGACGAAGACGGAAACATTATAAGTGAATATGAACATGGATATGGTATTTTACCATTCGTATTTACTCACAGAGAAGAACAAATAGACGAATTTTTCGTAGATGGAGCCAATGACATTGTTGACTGTAACGAACAGGTCAATATAGCTATGACTGAGATGCAGTTGGGACTCAGATTTCAAATGTTTGGACAACCCTTTATGACAGGAGTTGATTCTGACAAGAGAATAGAAAGAGCGGGTTCTGACCAAATTATAGACCTTCCTGAAGGAGCAACCTTTGGAATTGTATCTCCAGCTGGCAATATTGAGTCAGTTATTGAAAATATTAAATTCCAAGTTGATCTTGTAGCCCAAAACAATCATTTGTATGTCCAATTTGCGCAAGATGGGGGTGAAACTCCTAGCGGCATTGCTTTGAAAATCAAAGATCTCGAAAGATTTGAGGACTATCAAGATGACTTGGAGTTATGGAGAATGTATGAACACGATTTTTACCATGTGGAAAGGGAAATAGCTGCTTATAATAACATAAACCTTCCAGAGAAGCTAAAGTTAGACTTTAAGGAGCCTGAATATCCAAAAACAGTTCAAGATCAAATATCCTTAGACGAACATAGGCTTAAACATCACATGTTGGATGAAGCTGACTTACTTATGGAGTATAATAATGACCTATCCCGTAAGGAAGCTGAGAAAATAGTAGAAAAAAACAGAGAAGCTATGGAAGATGAACATTTAAAGGGTATGGAAGGAAATGAAATAGATTTTGAGTATGAAGAAAAAATAGATGAGGAAGAGAATAATGTTTGATTTAAACCTAAAGACAACAGTCACATTCAATTTTGGTAAATTAAACAAGGCATTGGACAGAATTATACCTGACGCCATCAACAACAGTAAGCATGATGCAGTCAAGACATTCAAGTCTAATATTGATAGAGGGCATTTTGTACCCCTAAGACCCTCTACAGTAGAACTAAGAGAAATGGCTATGAGAGGAGAGGGAGTATACAATGATTTTTATCCCCTTTCCCGTCCAAGAGATGGAACAAAAATCCTAAAGGCAACTGGTAAGTTCTACGATTCCATTAAAGCTAACGATAAGGGAGTGTCATACAATCATTATGGTGGATGGCACCCACAGGCTAAGGGGCCAAGACCGAAAAGAAATTGGATGCATGGAGTAATTGGAGCTGAGAAAGGCGGAAAAGCAAAGATACTGAAAGGTAAAAATCTAAAGAAATTTAGATCTGACATAGCAAGATTTTTCAAGATACCGAAAAAAAACATAAGAGGAATGAAATTCTAATGACAAACAAGGATTTTCAGGAGATGCTGGTTGTTTTTAAGAGATTAGTTAAGATGATTAACGAATATGAAGAGAATATTGAAGAATTTGAAGAACCACAAGATATTCAAGAACCTGAAAAGCCCTTTATAATACCACCTGATGTATATGATGAAATATGTGAAACGATTGATGAGGGAAACATCTCTCTATTCGGAATCACCTAATCTTTCAGCCTCTATAATCCTCTGTTCCCAATCCTGTCTTTGTGCAGGTGTCGGTCTTCTCCCCTTTAAGGGTTCAACACCAACCTTTTTAGCCCTAACCCTCCAACGATACCAATTCTTTTGCTTAGCGTTCCTTTCGGCTTTCTTAATCAACTCCTTGGTGGCTATGGTTTCATTCCGTGTCCTTTCCTTCTGATCCTCAACTTTCCTTGGAGGAAGCTGTTCAAAGGAGTCATCAATTATTTCAACTGCGTCAATTATATCCTCATCCTCAACAACTTCGGCTTCAGGGACAGCCTTTAGGAATTTCTCGAATGGACTGTCAATGGTAACATTGATATTCTTAACCAACTTTCCGCTATGCTCCAATACCAACCTACCAGCCTGAACATTACCTGCCTTAGCTTCACGAATCATTGAATCAAGCACCATAGGAATCTCCAAACCAAACGAAACCATATACTTGTCATACACAGCGTCAACAAAATTCGGATCCTGTTTCCACTTCTCAAGGCAAGCCTTGGAAATACCAATTTTATCAGCTACCTGCTGCATAGACAACTCAGGTTTATAAACCAACAACTCAACAGCCAATACCTTTGAGGGCTTTTTCTTTAATTTTGTAACTTCATCCATACTCTAATATACAATTTTTAAACTTATTTTTCAAACTTCCATATTTTTTTGTTTTTGAAACTTTGTTTTTGTAATTTATGTGGAATGGTACCCCTTTGGTTGTCCAGATTTCCATCCTCCTTAAGGGGTGTTTTTAGGTATTTTTATAAATAATAGGTATAAATTTACCTGGTATAAAAAAAGCCTCTTAAATTACCTATTTTATAGATAAATTCGGGTATTTTACCAGGTATTAAAGTTCTTAAGGGTATAATAAGAGTAATATTAGTACATATTTTTACACCCACCGATCCCTCAAAAATATTTTCATAATTTCCATAATTAACTATTTGCAGAGCAAAAAAAAAAATTTTAAATTGTTTGGTTTTCTCATTTATTCTTTTTTATATTTACACTGTTGTAAAGATAATTAAAAAAAAGGAATAAAACAATGACACAAAAAGAAATATTAGAGCAATTAGAAAACATTAAAAATTTAATGGAATTAGGAATATTTAAAAATCATTTAGAATTTGAAACAAATATGTACAATGATGATATGCTAGAAGGAATAGACAAAGCCATTTCGATACTTAAATAAACTAAATAAGGGAATAAAACCATGAGAAAAACAGTTACATTAAAATTACTTTCACAGCCTACAAGTAATTACAAATCAAATAAAAATATTAAGCTAGGCTATCATACTTACTTTTTAAGCTTAGCGCATAGCGACCTTAGCGGCTATAATGTTTGCCCAATGGCAAATAGATTAACTAAAAAAGAAAGCAATAAAAACAAATCAAATTGCAGTTCTGTTTGCGTTGCATATAATGGCAATGCGCAAAGATTCCCTAAAATAATGGAGGCTAGAATAAGAAAAACAAAGCTCTTTTATGAAAATAGGCAGCAATTTATGGATATATTAATTAAAGATATATTTAAAGCTATTGAATTTAGCAAAGAGCATCAAAAAATATGCACTTTCCGCTTAAATGCCTATTCAGATATTCAATGGGAGAAAATAGCCGTTAATTATAATAATAAAGATTATAAGAATATCTTTGAATTATTTTCAGAATATAAATTCTATGATTATACAAAGATCGGAGGCAGGAAAACACCAGCCAATTATGAACTTACCTATAGTTATTATGGCAATAAGAAAGCATTTAATGAAGTATTAAAAACTAATCAAAATATAGCTGTAGTATTTGATAAATTGCCATCTGAATTTGAAGGGCGCAAAGTAGTTAATGCAGATAATACAGATTTAAGGCTTGTAGATAATGACGGCTTAAAAGTCATAGCGGGGCTTAAATTCAAGGGCAGTAAAAAAGCCTTAAATAATGCAATTTCAGAGGGCTTTGCAATAAAGATATAATTAATTGAATAAACTAAATAAGAGTGCTTAAAATGAATAAAATATATAATTTAACTTATAAAAAATATACTAATAAAGATTATTTAATTGAGGAAATACAAAAGCAATTAAATAAAGATAATTATATAATTAGAATAGAAAAAAAAGAGCTAAGAAAATTAAAGTTAAATACATTATTACAAATATTAAATAAGCTAAATAAGAGGGCTTAAAAATGAATAAAAATAACTATAGGTATAACAATGCCTTAAATCAGATTAATTTTAGATATATAGTGCAAATTAAGAAAGAAAATGGCATAATTAACAAGTCAATTAAGATGTCATATTTAAAACTAATTGAATTACTGGAATTAAAAAAAGATGATTTAAATATGAATTGGAAAAACGGAACTACAAGACAATTTCAATTATTGCAGCATCTTTTATTAAATACTAAAGATTTAAATATTATAAAATGCAATGTATATATTGACAATGAAATTATATTATAAACAATAATAAAAAAGGAATAATAAAATGAACTCAACTTTTATAATAATGCTAATTACTACCTATATAGCTATATTTTTAGTTTTTGCGGCTATAAATGAAAGCATTAATTACATTATAAAACTATACTATTTTTTAAGAAATAAATAAATATGAAAATAACTAAAAATAAATCAGATTTACAATTTAAATGCAATAAAATCGATTATAAAACGGGCTTAAAAATTGCTAATGACTTAAAGAAAGTTATATTATATCCACAGCACAAAAATTGTATAGGTTTGGCGCATAATCAAATTAAAGGCAATAAATTTGTATTTATTGCTAAATTAAATAATACCTGGAAAACCTTTATAAATGGTGAAATTATATTTTATAGCAAAGAAAAATTTAAACATTTGGAGGGCTGCATGAGCTTTCCAAATAAAGAAAATAAAGTAATGCGCCATAATAAAATTATATTAAGGCATGAAACTATAAACGGCTTTATAAATGAGGAATTTACGGGCTTTAACGCTTGTATAATTCAGCATGAAATTGACCATTTGAACGGAAAGCATATTTTTAATAAACAATACAAACAACAATAAAAAGGAATAATAAAATGGATAAAAAAGAGCTAAAGTCAAAAATAGCGGAGATTGAATGGAATAAAACAAGCAAAAGAGAAAAAATAAGAATATTATCTTTAGGCGGCTTTTCAGATAAATATTGTGATTTTAAATTTGATGAGCTTACAGTAGCTTTAAAGGAATTAGTTATTGATAATATTACTATAAATAATGATGGAATAGTTAAGCAGTATGACGCCAAAACCTTACTTGCTATAATTGAGGATATA
>VTLG01002975.1_pt1 | contig 14526 bp, 27 predicted proteins | sample 4694571 | NCBI WGS metagenome assembly VTLG01 (sample SAMN12604809, study PRJNA352737) | marine metagenome | biome: ENVO:00000447; feature: ENVO:00000209|ENVO:00000569|ENVO:01000036; material: ENVO:00002151; isolation source: viral sequences binned using virsorter ...
AATAGTAAGGTGGTGGAACTGGCAGACACGCTACCCTGTTTAGGTAGTGAGCATTTTGGGAGAGATGCTCGTGTAGGTTCGAGTCCTACCCTTACTGCAATTGTTTCATGTGAAACATTAAAGGATGAAAACATGGTATCATTAGGTTTTGAAAAGAAAATAGCAAAGATAGTTTTAGAATTAATAGATAAAACTCTTGGTAAAAAGTTTCCTATGATAGATAAATTAACTGATTTATTTCAAGAGCAAGAAAAACAGGTTAAAAAAATAAAAGAACTGGAGCATAAAATTGATGCTCTGGAATCATATTTAAAAGATAAATGACTATCCTTTAATTTGTTTTAAGTTCTTTCTGCGATAGCTTATATCTTTAAACTTCATTATAATAAATTTATCAGATAACCTATCGTAAACTCTTGATCCATATGTATTGATTATATCCAGCCCAGATAAATTGGTAGTTATTATCGTGGAAGCATATTCATACTTACAAATAAAATCATATCTATCTTCAAGTACACCAGCAAAATAATCATGTGATGCATCAGTATTAGGTTTTTCATCACCAAGGTCATCTAAAATTACAAACTCTGGATGTGTTAAACTTCTGCGATGATTATCTAATGCTGAACCTCTATCAGTATAATCACTTTGTAATAATTCTAAATATTTTACATAGTGTTTTCTTATTGATTGCAATGCTGGTCTTTTAACACTATCAATTCTTTTAGATTTTTTCATATTATACTCAATAACATTGGCTAAATAAGATTTACCACTACCAACATTGCCTGTAAATAAATAGTTAAACTGCTTCTCATCTTTCCAATCATCCATAATATGCTTTAAGATATTAGGATTGTTTTTCTCATAGTTCTTGGGGTATATAAAATCTTCCATAATTCTCCTTTAAAAAAAGAGCCAGACAAACATATCTGGCTCTCCTAACCAATACCAGACAGGTGGACAAGTACCTATCTGGTGAGTTGACTACTCTCTCTAAGACTCTTCAACAAGAAACTCTTGCTCTGTTTCATGTGAAACATTTTCAGCTTCCTTTATCTGAACCTCAGTATACTCCTCTCGTTCTTCATGTGGAATATCATCTATATGAGCAGCTTGTTGCAATAATAAACTTTCCTGTGTAGTAGACTTAGGTAATTTCTTATCTACAAGCTGTCTAATCACAGTTTTTATAGCCATAGCATCAAAGTCTGTCACCCATGGACTGGACTTAGACCTACTTGCTTGGCTGTATTGTTTCATATGCTTTATAATATCAGATTTAGTCATTACATTCAAAGCCCTACCACCATTTACCATTTCAGCATATGCATAATAGCAATAAGCTTCACCACGATCTTCCATAAAAGAAGGTTCATGTCTAAATTCAGAATCAAATCCTTTCTTATAAACAAATACATCCTTAGCACATACTTTATCATAATCAATAGACTTAATCATTCCAGAGTTCCATGCTAATTTTAATAAACCTCTATACTGAAGCATGAACTCAACTTTAGAGCCATATGGAACAAGTGCAGCTTCACCCAATGGTGAGTTAGGCTCAAGCCCAAACCTTGCAGATTCCATCATAGCCTTAATTAAACTATCTGGTTTACATTGCTGTAACTTACTATTCATTCGCACAGCTATCAAGCAACTTGATACAAATCTATTAACATTATTACCAGCTGGTAGTATACTCGCAAAAGCATCTTCTCTGCTTTTAATTAAACTATAAATATCATTACCAGTTTTAGCAACTGCTTTAGATTTCTTTTTAGATTTAGCTATCTCATTTTTATTCATCGTAACTTTCTATTTTTTTTAAATTAAACCTTCTCGCTCCAGCGACCTCTTTACTATAAGTGATATAAAGATTAGGATGATCCTTTTTAAACTGCTTAGAATCGAATCTAAGGCTATTCTTGGGCTGTTTCCACGATGCAAATGAGATACCATTATATTCAACTGATTCTTTATTACCCATTTGAACCATAACATCTTTCTGCATCTCTTTATATTTAGCATCATATTTATTTTTTAGATGTCTAAACTTATCCATCTCAGATAACATATTAAATATTACATCATCAGCTTCCAGAATAGATTCTGGGTCAACATCTTTATACACCTTCTTTGCATCATCTACAGATACTATTTCTGGTGGTACATTTTTTTGCACATTCTCTTTCCAGAAATGTACAAGTTCTTTCCTCATTTTAGAAATAAAACTATCATCTCTATCATACTTCTCAATAACTAACTGCTTATTCAATCCAAGAACCAGAACTACAAAATAACAATATGGTGTATTAGTCACCATCATTTGATGTTGTATCTGACAAAAATAATAATCTGGAATTTCACCATCCCACTTAGTCATAGTCTTGTATTCAATTGGTACTTTCTCACCTATAACAACACCATCTAAGTTGGTTGTGATAAATTCATATTCATCATCAATACGAATTTTATTATCTCTTCTAACTTTAAGACCAGTTTCCTCTTCAAATAATTTCTGGATTATAGGCTCAAGGTCACGACCCAATCGCATATTTAAATTATCTTCTAATGGTTCTATTTCACCAGTCTTTTCAATCCATACATCTACTGCTGTTCTCCAAGGATTCAATCCAAGTATTGCCCCAGATTCAGATGCACCAATTGATTCACCTCTTTTAGATAACCATTCCTCATAACTCATGGAAATAGTACTAATTTGCTTCATAGTCAACTCCTATAAATTGGTTTACAATTACAATAGGTAGTTTACAGCTATTAACTAATATCTACAAATATATTTTAATCTTCTGGTATAATTAATTGTACTTGATGTTGGTGGGCTACATTGGATGTGGATGTTCCAGTAAACAATCTCATTTTGTTAATTAACATATTCATTAGAGATATATAGTTTTTCATATTTGCTGGTTTATCAAACATCTCAGTATAATCCAATGTACTCATTGCTTGAGTCATTCTAATAAGTTCTGTCATCATTGTGGTGGATAAGTATTTCATACCTTGGTCGATAAGTGCAGACTGCTGTTGTTTAAGTTCATCCCTACGATGCCACCACTTAGTAAGTGTACCAGCTGGAATGCCCAGCATACGACTAATAGTGCTGTATCTGGGGATTAAATCACCCTTATCATTTTCATGTTGAAATACTTCCATAAATAGGATACCAAAGTGTTGTTCGTCTAATCTGTATTTTGAACCTCTGGCTCTTGGTTGGATTAAAGGCATCTGCTCATCAGAGAAATCATCCTTAGCTATCTCTTCAACATACTTCTCTATAGCTTCAGTATTACCTCTACCCAAACCAATAGATTTTGCTTCTTTAACTATTTCTTTTTTTTGATCCAGAATTTCAGCTGGGTCACCCATTAATTGATTAAAAGAAGAAGGCTTCTTTGCTTTTCTTTGCTCAGAAGCCTTATCCTTTATTGCTTTTGCTCTTGCTTTATCCATGCAGTAATTTACAAAGAAAAATCCTCATATGCACGATCAATCATATCTTGACTTATTCCAATGTATCGCATGGTTACTGCTGGATTCGTATGGTTTAACATCTTCATCACCAGAGATATATTCTTGGTCTGGCTATAAATATGATAAGCCAGAGTCTTCCTCATTGAATGAGTACCAAAGTTTTCTATCTGGGCTTCCTCAGATGCCTTCTTTAAAAACTTCCATGTAGTAACTCTATCAATATGTTTCTCTGGTGACCTAAAACTTGGAAATAGCCAGTCATCCAATTGCAGTTTCCAATCATCAATATATTCTATCAATGACCTTTCCAGTTCAGCATTAATCCTAATCTTTCTATACTTACTGGTCTTCTGCTCTCGTAACTGGACATAATCTCTAATACTACCAGACTCATCCATAACATCAGATACTTTAATTGTAATGATGTCGCTCACTCTAAGGATGGTATTAATTCCAAACTTAAATACCATCGCATTCCTGTCGTTCTGCTCTTTAAGAACATCATACATTAAAGTTATTTTTGATTTTAATCTAATTGGTTCAACTTGCATTTTTCCCTCTCTCTATAGTTCTTTTTCAAATATATTTTTCAACTGAAAATATAATTTTTTTAATTGGTTAATATCACATTCCTCTGTAAGTAATATTTCTTCAGATTCACCTTGATATGTAAGATGGAAATGTTTATTTGCAATTGGTATATCAAATTTTAAATATCTATACCCAGAATTTTCATTATCAAAATGACAATCTAAATCCATTGTATATTCAATAATATTTAAATGTTTCTTCTTCATATTCCTATCCATAAACCACCTCATTAAATAAAGCATACTGCAAAATAATATCTGAATCCCCAGCATCCCAGTCAAACAAATGAAATTCATCTTGAACCTCTTTATGTCTGGGGAAATGATATTTTTCATACCATCTCTGGATACCCTTAATTAATTTTACTTTAGTTATTATGTAATGACATCCATGCTCATCATTATATTCACAACCATAAACATACTCATCACAAATAATTTCTACTTTTCCACCATGACTAACCACATCAGATGCATACTCACATCCTTTGTAATCCTCATCCACAACTTTAATTTTGTTTATCCAGTAATTACTACCACCTTCAAAACAAGTTGCTAAAATATTATCAAGGTCACTTCTCTGTACACCAAGTACAATTGGTATTTCCATTTCTATTTTATACATTATGCTACCACCCAGAATAAACTAAATAATAATACCATAGCTAATACAAATCCTATTGTATCCCAGATTGTAGGTTTATGCCTATTTTTGATCCTTCGTAGTCTATTTGTTTCCATTATTCTTGTCCTTTTATTATATGTTTAAAATCACCTTTACCATCCCAAGCATTTAACTTGGCTCTATCTATTTCTAACTCAAAATTATATGATTCATTATGACAATCATCCTGCTGACCATAAACAATATCAACATATATCATTTCAATTTCATTATCATCTTCATCAATATCACAGCCAATATCATCAACCTCAGCAGTTGAAAATACACCATTACCATTTGCTGGATAGTCAGTTATTTGATAACAATAAGCAATCGTATTCAATTTAGATTGTTCATCATCAGTTATAGGGTCAAATACAGATGGTTCAGATTTTGACTTATTTAAGAAATCAATTTGTCCATTAACATATTCTAAGGCTTCAATCCAACCTTTTATAACATCATCTGTTTCAGCACCATCAGAGTAGGTTTGTTTTTCCACCTCCAATGTCTCATTGATTTCTTTTTTTAATTCATTTAATAAATCCATTATTCTTGTCCTTTATTATTTCTGTCTTTTAAAAAATTAATAAAACCATCCTCATCATCAATATACTTAATCTCTACTTTTCTATATTCATTTAGTATATCCATGATATGACCAACATCGTGAAGACTAAATTCCATTTCTAAAGCCTTCTCTATTGTTTCCCAATTCATCATCTTGTCCTTTTGTTTTACTCTTAAATAGGCTCACCATGAGCCTTGTATCTGGGGGTGGAATCGAACCACCCCTTCAACCATTCAGATTAATAATCCCCAGAATAACCTTTTTTAGTCCATGAACCTATACCCCTTAACCAACTTGATTCTCTGGCTTGTTCATCAGTTTCATAAAGGTTACAATCATCACATTTCTGTATTTCATCATTGTCATTCTGGTCATTACTTTCTACCCAACCATTACCATTGCATGATTCACATGGATTCATTATTCACATTCCTCTGCTACTGCATCCAGAATATGCTCTGCAATTTCTTCCCAATTAACCATAGCATAAGACCATGATAACATGGATTCATTAAATTGGTCTAACTCTGGTTTAAGCCCATAGAAATGTTCTTTAATGTATTGACCCAGAGTGATATTATTAAGACCCATATCTACTGCATCATTCATAAAACAATTTCTCATCATCTCATCATTGTCTATCTGGCTCATAATAGTATGAGTCACTTTATTAGTCCAACCATAATAACCTTTTTTAGCATCATCACCAATATCAGCTAATTTGAGTAGCTCTGTTTTCATTGTTAAGTAATCATCATTGGATAATGATTTCTTACTATGGGATTTAAATACCTGTAAAAATCCCTTTACTATAAATCTCCAACTTGGAGTAATGTCTATTTTATTCATCATCTTGTCCTTATCTTAATTATAAGCCATTTAAGGCTTTGGTCTATCTCATCAGTACAAAGTGACCAATCTTTGTAGACAGAGCCTTAGAGACTCTGTTTCGATTGTTATATGGCTACCATGTGAATGGTTTGTCTTCCTTAACATAATCAGCACTAACCAATCCATTTTCCATGCTATCACCATTTATTAATGATAATGGATTATTAAAGTCATATTTAAATTTGACTCTGTACATATCAAGTTCAGATTTAATTACAGATTTAGTATAACTACAACTTTCAGAATTTAATTCACAGACCCATAAAACCATAGAAATACCATGGTCTGTTTGATAGTACCATTCTTCTTCTGGGCAATTGACATAGCTTGGTCTATACACCATTTTAGTCGCTTCACAATATATTTTTGCACCATCTATATAGATTTGAATATCATACATTGTACCACTAACTTTTAAACTATTCCAATAATCTAAATTTCTCAAATCATATAATTTTGGGTATTTTTGACTTGAGCCAATTTCATTATACATAGCTAACATACCTTTAAATATAGCTTGTGAATATTTAATTAATTCACCACTATGTCTGGGTGTAATATAACGAGGTGTATTACCTTTTTTTACTACTTCAGTAAAGTCGATTTTATTTAACATTATTCTTGTCCTTGTTTTTGGTTATTAAGTGACTGCTGAACTTCAGCAATCTTGAAATCTTTTCTAAATGAATGTCCAATTTTGTCTTCAATTCTGACATACTCATCTAACAATTCTGGGTTATGTTTACCAGCCAATTCTAACTGATGTTTAGGAGCAAATACACAGAATACACAACTTAATCTGGGCATACCTAAATCATAAGCTTTATGGGATGGACATCCAGATGATTTGATTGTAGACCATACCTTAGACTCTAACATATCAAATATTGGTAGCCAATCATGAACTAATCTTTTTGTCTTGTTAGAAGCCATTTTATTGTAACTAAATGGTGACCTTTTTGCTCTGGCTGGAGATTCTTCTGCTCTAAATCCTAAGCAATTTAATATGCGACATTGCCTTCCAGATACACCAGAATCCTTGACCAATTTAGTCATTAATTTCTGGATAGGTGCTCTCTTAAAATCTGATGTACACCATCTTCTGGCTGAGTCTGGGAACATACCTTTAGACTCGATATGTTCAAGTAAATCACCTCTGGAAGTACGACCATCTACAGCGATAAATTGATAGCCATAATGGTTAGCTTGAGTCTCTGCTAATTCTCTCGTACCTTGCCATTCTGCTCTGCCTAAATCAGCATGAACACATACTATTTGGTCAACAGGATAACCCTGTTCAATTGCTTTATGATAGATGACATCCATCATAGCTTGAGAGTCTTTACCCCCACTTGAATTAACCAATACAATATCATAGCTTGATAATGTAATGTCATCATTAATTGATGAATCAAATAGTGATAGTTTCATTAGGAATTACCTTTATTATTATCAACTATTATTTCTACACAATTATCACAATATGCACCTTGATAATTTTGGAATATATCTTTTGAATTACCCTTACTAAATTCAATATCCATATTAACTAAATCACCATTTAGGAAAGCACGACTATAGCCATCTTCACCTAAACCACCACCATTAAAATCACCTAATGCATCACATTTATCACAATTATAGTCACCCTCTACATATATATATTTTTTCATTAGGAATTACTCCAATTATCTAAATTGAATGGGTCAACAGGATGTTGGTTTTTAGATGCAACTTTATACTGCTGATGGTTATCCCACTCATTGAACTCATTCATGCTTTCAATAGCATCCTCTTTATACTCCCAACCACTAACAATATTGCCTGTCATTTTATTAACTACAAAATGAGTGTAGTCAGGGCTAACTTTCCATCCACCATTTGGATATTTACTTGTATTCATAATTATGCTTGACCTCCACAATGAACTACAAATGATTTAATGATATTTTCATGTCTAACCATATTATAATCATTCAATAGATAGCAATGGATAGTACCATCATCAGCATTCAACATAAGCTTATCACCATTACTATTAATACATGAATAGTAATAATATCCACCATGCGAATCATTCCATTTAACTAACTCTAACCCATATCTGTTAGCTATCTTGTTTATATTTTTTAAAGTTACTCTCACCATGTCTTGCCCTCTCTTGTTATTTAATTAATTTGTCAACTATGTCAATATTACTATGACCAAGTTTATCAATGCAACATTTATTTATAAATAATATAAAAATGTTGTGTAATACTATATATATATAATGTAATTAATGTAATTAGTATATATAATTATATAGTATAGTATAGTATAATAACATTAATAACATTATAATTATAGTAAGTCTATATCTTTATCTTTATCTTTAGACCCTATATATAGACCCTTAGCAAATTTCGTAAGGTTCATCTCACATTAGCGATGACCCTTAGGTAATTACAGATGACCCTTATTTTTTAGCAATATGGTAAACCTCCTCAGTAAATCAGCATAGATATTGCAACATTCTATGTAATATGTTGCATTATACAGGGCAAAATGCATGGATATGTATGGATTAAGGCTCGCATTCGCAGTATTATTGTACCTGTGCTGATATATCGCACCCACCCAAGCATTGGGTCGACCCCCCTCGTCATATATATAGCCCACACTCACATCATAACAAAAAAAAGGTTTGGTTTACAAAAATAACTATTAGTAATTTTATAACATGATCAAGAGATATATTTAATGTATAGATCATAAATTAAACAAGTAGTAGTTATCTTAGTGGGTAGGCAAGAGCCAAAGTGTCTACCCAAAAAATTAATAGTTGGCTGGTGGTCTTGGTTTCATTTTCCTCCACAATTTGAATTAACAATCGATTGCCAGCCACCTCCTTGAAGAGAGAGTAATGACAAAAAAGTGTAGTAAATGCAATCAAGAGTTAAGTGTTAATCCTTGTACTTCTTGTTATAGGTTTTATTGCTATGATTGTTTTCCACAGCATATGTGTAGTAAAGAGGATGATACCCCAGATAGATTTAAAACAAGGAATACTGGTGGTATGAATAAGGGGGAAGAGTCAGCAGAGAAATATTTTAAGCAGTTTAGGGGTTTAACTTACTATAAATATGGATTTGACCTGTTGAATGAGAATTTAAATGTAGAGCAGTTTATGACTATTCCTCAGTTTGTCAGATGTACACCAGATTATGTGACTGTATACAATGGTGAATTTACATTTATAGAGGTTAAGGGTTGTGGTAAAGAATTAAAGATTAAGTTAACTGACTTTGTAGAATATGGTAAATGGGCTAATATAGCGAATTTTAAGCTATTGGTAGCTAATAAGGATGATATTTATATTTTAAAGTACGAGGAATTGCTTAATTACTTATCAGTAGAGGGCAATAAGTTTGGCAGGTATAAAGATAATAGTAAACTGTATTTCGAGATTCCTCTGGAAAATATACAAAAATTTAAGAAATGAATGCTGGACATTTAAGAAAACCAACTGAAAACCATGTTCCTTGTGAGACAAAGGGTTGTGGTAACTATTATAATGTGACCTATAGAAATACTGGTCAAAGGTGTAAACCTTGCAGAAGTAAGGCAGGGTGTGAGTTATGTGAAACTGGAATAGGCATTAGAAGAGAAGACAATATATTTGTTTGTGATAGTTGTGATGATGCCTTTCCTTATAAGAAAGAGAGAGAGTGATGGGGTATCCATATCCATATCAATTAAGCAGAGAAGATTTACAGGCTAAATATATTGTAAATGGTACAATACAAAGAGGAAATATAACATATTATTATAAATCTGGATTAATTGAGTATGTAGGTTTTGATGGTAGGAAAATCTCTTATGCATACATAGATGAAATAAAAGCTCGTAGTGAATATATTTATAATGATGCATCATGGTATAGCCACAAAAAAGATAGAACAAGATATTACCAATTAAGATATCAATATGGAAAAAATATAACAGATAAGATAAATTTAGAACTATCAAAAAAAGAACATGGTAAACTTTCCCCTTGGGAAATAAACGAACATAAAAAAAGTAAATGGCACGAAAATTATAAAAAGAATAAACAGTCCTTAAAAAATGTAAAAATTAGAAGAGTAGCAGAAGCACAAGAGACATTTAAAGACTTAGATACTTCTTGGTGGCACAAGGAATATAATATTATTGCAGATGCAGAACTGAAAATAGCAAATTGGTCTTTTGGATTAAAAAAGGACAATTTATATCAATATCCTGATCAATATTTTGCAATGCATAAAACAATTTCAAATGGAACAAGATAAATAGGAGTAAAATTGAAAACAACATTTGATGAAATAATAGAGGTAGTACTGGAACATGAGGGTGGTTATGTTAATGACCCAACTGATACTGGTGGTGAAACAAAGTATGGTATAAGTAAAAGAGCTTATCCAGATGAAGATATAAAGGAGCTTACAGTTGAAAGAGCTAAAGAATTATATAAAAAAGATTACTGGGATCGTTTTAAGGTCGAGTCTCTTCCTAATCGTATTCGTCACATCTTTGTTGATATGTGTATTAATATGGGTGGTGGTAGAGCCACTAAAATACTTCAAGAAGCTTGTAACTCGAAGAACAGCTACAAAATAGATGTAGATGGTGGTATTGGTAAAGATACTATTAAAGCAGCTGCAAATGTAGAGGATTTCAGATTAAGAGCTTTTAGAGTTATGTTTTATGCTGAATTGGTAATGAAGAAACCAGATCAAATGAAATTTTGGGTAGGCTGGTTCAGAAGGAGTTGTGAGGTTTGAGGGAAATGAGCATAGGAGAAAAAGCTTTCAGAACTAAATATAAACTTAGGAATGGAAGTATAAAGAATGCTTATAAGGCTTATTTAAGACAGCAGAAATATCTAAAAAAACAAATAAGGCAAGTGACTAAAAAGCAGGAAACTAAAAAATGAAATGCTGGCATTGTCAAGAAGAATTAATCTGGGGTGGTGACCATACTTACGAGGATTATTGTATATCTGGTGAAGGTATAGTTACTAATTTAAGTTGTTCAAATGGTGCTTGTGATGTCGAGCAGGTTTTAGTATATGCAGGAGATCAAGATGCAGATAGTAGTGAAGGGGAAGCCATTAGCCCTGAAAAGGCATAGGCATAGAGCTAATGGGTTTACTTATGACCCATCTGCTAAAGATAAAAAAAAATTTGCTGCTAAAGCAGAATATGCTAAACCTAAAAAAATGCTTGAGGGTGCATTGCGAATGCAGGTGGTCTTTTATATGCCCAGACCTAAAAAACATTTTAGAACTGGGAAGTTTAAAGGTCAGCTAAAAAAGGGTGTACCCTACTGGCATACCTATGTGCCTGATCTGGACAATATGGAGAAGTTTGTCTGTGATGCTTTAGAGATGGCTGGTTTTTATAAAAATGATTCATATATTGCACAAAAGCAATCTGAGAAAATTTATTGTAATCCTGATGAGGATGCAAGAACAGAAATTAATTTAATACAAATAGACGAAGGAGATAGAGAATGACAATTACAAGAATGACTTCTGGTAGTTGGGGTAAAGTAAGAGCATTTTTTGATGTTAAGGTTGGTGGTTTCACAATGAAAGGTTTTAAGCTTGTAGAAGGCAAGGATGGGCTTTTTGTGGGCAATCCTAACTATAAAGGTAATGATGGTGAATATCACGATTTTTGTTTTGTAGAACCAGAGGATAGAAAAGAATTAATTAAATTAGCAGAGAAAAAACATTTTGGTTTAGACAAGGCTGATCCATCAGCACCTACAGAATCAGTTGATGTAGATGAGGATATACCATTTTAAGAGAGGGTAATATGAATAATAAGAGTTTAGTATCTACGAGCCAATTGGCTAAATATTTTGGTGTAACAAGACAAGCAATTTATAAGTGGAGAAAAAAAGGAATGCCTGTTTTCATTAACAATAATAATGGTAAATTAATAAGGTACGAATTAGATGCTGTTATTAAATGGATAAACAGGGAAAGAGATGAGTAAAGACCCTAAATTTTATGTAAAAAAGAGGACTAAATCTGGAAGGTATATTACTGTCGCAGAGGGTAATACCAGAAATGAAGTCATAGAGAACCTAAAAAGAGATTCAGAGACATATAGAGAGAGGACAAGTAAACAAGATGAGCAAAAGGTATACTGACACAAGCCTTTATGATCGAGAATGGTTTCAAGAGTTATCACCTAAATATAAATGCTTCTGGGAATACATTTGTAAAAAATGCGATCATGCAGGTATTTGGGATGCAAATGTTAGGCTGGCAAGTTTTTGTATAGGCGAGAACTTAAAAAGAGATGATATATTAAAAGTATTTGGTGGTAAGATAATTGAAATTGAACATGATAAATGGTGGATACCTAAATTTGTTAAATTCCAATATGGTCTGGTTTTAAACCATGATAACAGGGTTCATAAATCAGTTATCAAAATATTGGAAAAATACAATCTTATTGATGAAGAAGGCAATGTTAAGATTGAAGATATATCACCAGTCGTTAAAGCTGTCGATGTTGTTAAAGAAGACGAAAAGCCAAAAAAGACAAAAGTCAAAAGGTTCGAGTCTCCTACCATGGAAGAGGCAATAGAATACTTTGATGAAAAGAATTATGAAAATCCAATAGAGGAAGGTAAGGCATTCTGGAGATATTACGAGAACAATGGATGGAAAGTAGGCAGAAGCAAGATGAAAAGCTGGCAGTTGGCTGCTGGCAACTGGAACAAAAATGCAAAAGAACGAAAGCCAGTAAAGAAGAATAGTCGTGCCTTTATCCAAGAAACTCACAAGAACACAGGGTCTGAGTGGTGATTTAGAATTTAAGTATTCACCTCATGCTGGCAAGCAAACTGAATTTTTAGGCTGTATGTCAGACTGGGTATTTTATGGTGGAGCAAGAGGTGGTGGTAAATCGTTTACACTATCTTGGAAAGCAGCATTAACACCAAGAAAATGGCATTACGAATACAATAGAAAAATTATAAATAAAGATGAAGCTGATAGATTATCTGCACAAGGCAAAACACCAGCAGTTAAGGTGGATGCCATTTCTATCGATTATCCAGATTATATAGCCCTACTGGTTAGACGAACATATCCACAGCTTGAAAGAAACCTAAAGCCAGAATGTGATAAGCTGTACAAATTATACAATGCTGTCTGGCAAGAGCGAAACAAATGCTATCTATTTCCAAGTGGAGCAAAGGTATATATGGTTCATTGTCAGGATCGTAGGGCTTTGGATAACTATATTGGTGGTAACTATAACTTTATTGGAATCGATGAAGCTAATCAGTTTCCAGAAGAGTGGGTAGAAGAGCTTTCTACAGCTGTTAGAACTGATAATAAAGACCTAAAACCACAGATTTGTCTTACTTCAAACCCAGGAAATATAGGGCATATATGGCTTAAAAGGCGATTTGTTGATGTATGTCCACCTGTTATGAAGGGTACTGTACACAATGAAGAGTTTGATGTAGAGTATGCCAGAGCTTATTCTGGTGAGGAACATACAGATGAAGAGGGTGTTACTTGGAAATATATACCTGCTACAGTATTTGATAACCCTTCATTACTAAATAATGACCCTGCCTATGTTAGAAAACTAAAAAAACTTAATCCAATACTTAGAGCTATGTGGCTGGAAGGAAGATGGGATGTATTTGCTGGAACATTCTTTGATAACTGGAATCCAATGCATCATGTTATACCAAAAGCTGATTTCGCTTATAAAAAGCATTTTAAGAAGGGAACTCATGCTTTGTATAGGTTTTATGACTATGGAACAAAAGCTCCTTTTGTATGCCTATTTGCAGCGATAGACAGGGATCAGAATATGACTGTCTTTGATGAAATCGTAGAAACTGGTTTATCTGCATCCAGACAAGCAAAAATGGTAAATGAATATACTTGGAGAAAATATAAATTACGACCATCAGATTTTGAAGATGATATTGCTGATCCAGCATACTGGACTAAACATTCTGAAAAAGAAGGTGCATTATATTCACCTGCTGATTTTTATGCTGATGAAGGTATATATTTAGTTAAAGGCAATAATGATAGAAAAGCAAAAGCTAAAATTGTTTATGAAAGTTTTGAAGTAGATAATGATGGTAATCCAAAAATAAGATTTACAGATAATTGTAGCTATTGTCACGAAACTATTCCTAATTTACCAAGTGCAGAAAATGATCCAGAAGACATAGATACTAAGTCTGAGGATCATGCATATGATGCCCTCGCATATGGTGCTTTAAAAGTTTTACCCAGCTTA
>VTLG01008255.1_pt1 | contig 14526 bp, 5 predicted proteins | sample 4694571 | NCBI WGS metagenome assembly VTLG01 (sample SAMN12604809, study PRJNA352737) | marine metagenome | biome: ENVO:00000447; feature: ENVO:00000209|ENVO:00000569|ENVO:01000036; material: ENVO:00002151; isolation source: viral sequences binned using virsorter ...
AACAACAAGTGGAACATATACCATACAAGGCCCTGTAACTGCTGGAACCAGTAGTTTATTAACAACAGTTGGCTCTTTATCTGGAGGTCTTAGACCAGGAGATATGATAAACATAAATGATTCACAAAATTCAAATCATACTAAAGCATATCAAATAGTTAGAGTAAATGATAGCACAAATAAATTATCTAGTGATTCTGATTTAAATTTGGCGGCAGAAAGAAGATTATTTATAGTACCACCACTAGCAAGAGATGTTACAAACTCCTCAACTGTCACATATGACACACCACTCATTCGAGTAATTCTAGCAAATGATGTGCAAGAATATGATTTAGGTACAAATAATTTATATCAATTTAGTTTAAACTTAGAGGAAGCACAGTAAATGGCAGAAAGAAATATAAGCAACTCAGCATTGAGAACGGCACTAATTAATGGTGACCCGTTTGAGTATGCTCATCTTGTAAAATTTGAAAGACCTTTTGCTTCTAAAAATGGAGATTTTAGAACTAATGCTAATCGTTATGTATATCTTACTGATGGTCAAAGAGATATAACTTTTGGTGGAAATACTTATAAAGCAAGTGGACTTGTAACAGTCGGTTCTTATGCAGAGACAACTCAAGCAAGAGCAACTAATATGAGTTTAACCTTACCTGGAGAATTTCTAGGAACAGAAGTAGTAGTCACAGCTGGTTTTGGAACAGATGGAAAAATAACAGCTACCAATCAACTAGGTTCTGATGTAAACGACACTATCGACTTTTTTGAAGAAGGATTTAGAGAAGGAGATAAAATAAGAGTTGTTAAAAATAATGGAACAAATTTTTCTGATGGAGATAATCAAAAAGACTTAATAATTACAGGATTTGAATCAGATAATAAAGTATTAGTACTTGCAGTAACAGGAACAGATAGCGATGACAGTGCTTTTCTATCTTCAGCACTTTCTAGTGCACAATTAAAAATATCTCTTATAAATGAAGAATATAAAGGTGCTACTATGGAAAAAGGCACCACTTCAGAAACTACAGTCACAGCAGATAATACTGCAACAATCACACTAGCTTCCGCAAACTCTCAAATAGAGAGAGGACAACTTGTATCTGGACCAGGAATACTAGATGAAACAATAGTTAAATCTATAAACGGAACAACCCTTACTCTAGATAGAACTCAACCAAGAATTCCTGCAGGAGCGCAACTAGTATTTACAAATCCAAGTTTTGTAAATAGAGAAGTATTCGTATATAAAGCATATATAAATCCTGAGACAGGAGCAACTTATGGAGACCCGATACTAACATTTAAAGGTATTATAGCTTCTACAAACATACAAGAATCTCCTACCTCTTCAAAAGTTCAATGGAATCTTACAAGTCATTGGGGAGACTTTCAAGAAATACGAGGAAGATTAACAAAAGATGAAATACATAGAGCACTTGACTCTAATGGACTTCCTAATAAAAATTTAACAATAAGACCAGAGTATGCATCTGATTTAGGATTTCTCCATGCAGAAACTTCTTTAAATACAATAGCTACCTATCAAACAACAGAAACTCGTTATAGATTAAAATCAAAAAAACGAGGAGGTCTTGCAGGTCTTGTTGGTATGAAAAAATACTATCAAGAAGAATACCAAGTTCAAGTTGATAATGAAGTTGATTTAAGTGTTTATTTACAAGGAAGCTACCTGCCTGTAGTTTATGGTGTTCATAGAATAAATGGTATACCAGTATTCGCTGATACAAAAAATGATAATTCAAAAGAAGTGTATGTTGTTTATGCTTTAGCAGAAGGAAAAGTACATGGACTTTACAATGCTTTTATAGATGGCTCTCCTCTAATATGTACTGATAAAGCAGATTTTGATGTAAGAAATGCAAGTAATGGCACTGATGGAGAAAATACACAATTACAATGTTATGGAAGAGCAGATATAGGTAATACTTTAAGTGGTAATATAGTACAATCAAATACAGAAACAGAAATAGATTTTGATGAAGAAGACCTATATTACAGTGATGCCGATGGAAATAGGACAAGACAAAACAGTTCAAGTGTTAATGATTCTCGAGAAGGTAAATATAATGCAGTAGATGAAAGCAATATACCAACACTTACAGCAGGTGACGCAACAGGATTAAGACATAAAGAAACTTTTAGTATTAGTCACCCTTATAGTATGTTTTTTACTTTTTATCAAGGAAAAGATGACCAAGTTGGTGACAATAACTTAACAACAATAGCACAAGCAGGAAACTTTAAAAGACAAGCGGATTATTACTCAGGAGAAAAACTTTACTGGAGCCCTAATCATAAGTTATTAGATACTGCTTATGTAGTAATGAAATTTACAATTGATGCAGACCAAACAACAATACCTGAAGTAGAGTATGTAATAAAAGGAAAAGTTTTAGAATGTTTTAACTATGATGGAACTTTTGTTCCTGACCCTGTATATTCTACTGCAAATGGCGATGGTTCTAATTTTAAAGAGGGAGATTCCGTAACTGTAGAAGTCTCTGCCAATGGGACTTCTTGGTCGAGCGACGGTGGAGGAACTTATAGAATATTAGATAAATATCTATTTACACCTGCCGAAGGTTCCTCCTATCTTCGCTTTAGATTAGATAGAAATCCAATTGTTGGTACAAATCAATATATTAGATTAAATGATGGTAGCTCTAATTATTGGAGCATGATAACTTATGACCAAGCAGTAATTAAAGAAAGTGATAATGTATCTTTCCCTGTAGCCGACCAAATTATAGCTACTAATGCACTAAGTACAAATGGTAATGGTGTTTTAAACGCAACTCTTACAAATGCACAAGAAACAAAACTTACAACCTTATATCCAGATTTAGCAAGTAGCACAACAAAAAGAGAGTCTTTGCAGATTACTGGAGGAACAGGCATATTTGCAAATCTTAGGAAAAAAGTTAATCGTGCAAAATATAATGCTAGCACTAATTTATTAACTTTTGTTGATGCACAGTTTTCTGCTAATCAAAACTCAAATGCAGGGCAACCTTTAAATGGAGCCTCTATTGTTTCAGGTACTAATTTTGATTTTAGTAATGTATCTGCTCTAGCTTCTTTATCTAGTAATGCAAGAGTAGTAGGAGCAAAATTAAAAGTTATAGAAACAAATGAAGAAAGAACAATTACAGGATTTAATACAACAACAAATATTTTAACAATTGATAGTCCTTTTATTGATTATCCAACTTCTAGTATGAAAATTACAATTAGTGGAGCAGGAAAAGATGAAAGAGCTTCTATTAATCCAGCAATACAATTAACAGACATGTTAACAAATGATAGATTTGGTAAAGACTTAGACCTTGAAAATGATATAGATTTACCTTCTATTAAAGAATCAGCTCTATTATGTGATACTCGTTCAGATATAACAGTACCTTTAGGTAGTACAGCTTCTTGTGTAGCAGGAGATATTTATAAACTTGTAGATGGTTCTGGTAATCATGTGGCTTCTGGAAAAGTTAAAACTTCAACAAGTTCAACGTCAAGTGTTGTACTAACTGATGTTTCAGGAAAATTTACAAGAGGCTATCAAAATTATATTACTTATAGAGTTGGAGATATAGTTTACAATCTTATTGGAAGTACAACTCGATACTATAGAGTTACAACTGCAGGAACAAAAGCTACAGCACCAATACATGTTTCAGGTACTACAAATGGATTTGAATATATTTCATCTGTATCATTATCAAAAGTATCTGGTTCAGGACCAAGTAGTTTAAGTCTTGCACTTGATGGTAGAACAATTGAATATAGTCTTTATGATTCAGATTATGTAAAATATTGGAGATACTTAGGTTGGGAAGAAAATAGGCAGTATGCAGTAACACGACATCAGACCAATTTTATCTTTGCAACAGAAAGACCAATATTTGAAAATATAAATGCTTTACTATCACATTTTAATGGGCAACTCTCATATTCTAATGGTAAATACTCTTTATCTGTTGAAACAGGAGAGTCTGCTCCAACTTCAAGTATTTCAGATGGTATACAACAAAATCCAGAGTTTATTACAGATGATGATATTATTGGTACAATATCACTCAATGATAATGCACAGAAAAATGCAAAGAATACAATTAAAGCAAGTATAATAGACCCTCAAAATAATTTTCAAACAAGAAGTGTTTCCTTCTTTAATTCTGACTTTTTAAAAGCAGATAGAGGAAAAGTAAAAACAGGAAACTATCCTGTTACAGGTATTACAAGTTATTACAATGCTCGTATTGGAGTAGAGAAAGAATTAATACAAACTAGATATAGTAAAGAAGTATCTTTTACGATTGGGCCAAAAGGATTGCTTTTAAAACCTGGAGAAGTTATTGGATTAACTTATAAGCCTTTTGGATTTGAAAATAAATTATTTAGAATACAAAATTTAAATTATCAATCAAATTGCACTACATCAGTCAAAGCAACTGAATATAATGATAATATTTACGCAATTACTCCTCAAGTAGCAAGTAATGCTCAAAGAGCAGCTACAGGTGGAAACTTTGGTTTAGCCGCTCCAGGAGCACCTACTAATTTAACTACAGGAACCGCAAAACCAGGTATTATTACACTCAACTGGACAAATGCTACAGATTATAAAGAAACAATTGATTCTACTGAAATCTGGAGAGCAACAACACAGGGTAGTAGTGGAGATATAACATCTCATGCAACTTTACTTACTGTAGTTGATAATGCAACAACATTTAATGATGCAGTAGGTATTGCAGGAACATATTATTATTGGATAAGACACAGAAGAGTTTCAAGAAGAACAAGCGACAACTCAACAGTAAAACTAGTAAGTCCTTTTGAATCAAATATAAATGCAGGTGTAGTTGGAGTGGCAAATGTGCTATCTCCTCAACTTGATGTGGATATATCTAGTTTTCAGGTTAAGTTTAATGCTTCAAATCAATTAACACCTGGAGGAGCAAACCAAGACGTTACCTTTACTGCAACACTCAGAAATATTACTGCAAATAATGTAACATTTACATTAGTAGATGCAGACGGTAGCACAACTGCAACAGACGGCGTAGTATTTACAAATAGTAGTGCAAGTGTAGTAGATAGTAGTGCACCTTTTACAGCTACTTTAGATGCGTCTAGTTTTTCCCATAATACAGCGAATAAGTTTGTAAAAGTAACTGCAACAGACTCTGGAACAAGTGAAAGTTTTACTGAATTAATACCTATTACCGTAACAAAAGATGGTAGTTCAGGAAGTATAGGCTCTGATGCAAAAGCCATCAAACTTACTCCAAGTTCTCATGTTGTAGCATACGAAGCTACAGGGGGAGAAAATACAACTGTTAACTTTACCACTGCAACACAAGGAACAAGCGGATTTACTGGAGACGAAAATTTTAAGTTCTTAATTGGTGGAGTAGAACAACAATCAGGAACCACAAGCTCATTTACATTAGCAGATCATTCTTTATCTTGTACTTTTACAAGTGGAAGTACAACTGTTACTCATTCATCAGGAACAACATTCTTCCAAGGTCAAAGAGTTATTTCAGATTCAGTTCCAGAAGGAACAACAATAGCAAGTATTACAAATAGTACAACTTTTGTAATAGACGCTAATGCAACAGCAACTGGAGCAGTTACAACAAATATTACTGATGAACCTGCAGCAGCAGGAACTCTAAATGTTACCGTTCAATTATTTGATGGCACTCCAAGTGGTAGTCCAGAAGCAACCGACACAGTTACAATTTTTGGTGTAAGATCAGGTACAGATAGTATAACAGCATTTTTAACAAATAATTCACATACAGTTTCTGCAAATCCAGATGGCTCATTAGCAAGTGGAGCACTAAATGATGCAGGTGGAAACTTCAAAATTTTTATTGGAACAACAGATAAAACAACTTCATGCAGTTTTTCAGAAGTTGCACTAGCAGAAACTAGTGGTCTTACAAGTGATATAAATACCTCTACTGGAGAATATGAGGTCACAGGACTTACTGTTGACAATGCAGTAAATACTTTTAGAGCAACAATACCACAAAATATATCTCCTTCAGGAGTACAACTAACAATTGACCAAACATACAGTATATCAAAATCAAGAACAGGAACACCAGGTTCTGCTGGAAGTAATGCAAAAACAGTAAGACTAACTTCTACAGGATACTCTGTTGCTTATGATGGTAGTGGTAGTAGTCCTGACCCAAGCGGTACTCTCACACTTACAGCAACAGCAACAAACTTTACAGACCCATATTTTAAATTTACAGGCGATGGAATAACTGACGAAACTTCGTATACAGATGGAAGTGGAGCGTCAGATACTAAATCATTTAGTATTCCAAGTAGTTTCTTTAGTACTCCAAAAATATTAAGAGTAGGAGTTTCTGAAGCAGATGACTCAAGCACAGAGGTTGCATTTGATTCAATTGCAATTGTAGCTGTAAAAGATGGAGGTGAAGGTGCTGATGCATTTACTGCTGTTCTTACAAATGAAGCACACACTTTCCCTGCAGATAATGATGGTACTGTAACAAGTTTTAATAACTCAGGAACTGATATTCAAGTATTCAAAGGAGCGACAGAATTAAATGGTATTGTTAGTGGAACTCCTTCAACAGGTCAATTTAAGGTAACTGCTACTGCCTCAAATATTTCTACTGGAAGTATATCAAGTAGCGGAAATCCAGTTGTAGTCGGAAATCACAGTAATATGACTGCGGATACTGCGACTATTTCTTACAGTATAAATGTTGAGAATAGTATCACATTAATCAAAAAACAAACTTTTACCAAATCAAAAAAAGGTGACGCAGGAACAAATACTGCTACGGTAAAAATATATAAAAAACAAGCAACTCTTTTACCTATTCCCGCACACCCAGATAATACAACAGTTTACACTTTTTCATCAGGTGCATGGCCAGGTTCTGGAAATCAAAACGATGGTTGGAGCACAGATAGAAATGCAGGAACTGGAGCAGTTACATATAGTTGCCAAGCACAAGCAATCGGCCCTAATGGAGCTACAACAGCAACTATTCAAGTAGCAGATTGGTCAGACCCAGTAATTGAAACAGCGGATATTGGAAGAAGCCGTTTTGTTAGAGCATATTATGATAACTGGACTGAGAATACAACACTTCCAACATTAGTTACAACTTACGATGACGATGCAAATGGTACAAATGATACTGGTATGCGTTATGATTTTGACAATGAAACATTAATATTAGGAAGTTTGAACTCTGGGTGGACTACAACAGAATTAGGAGATGCAAACTTACCTTATGCTCTTGCTTTTGTAAATATCATTGAAACTGCAGGAGCAGGAGGAACTCAATCAATTACTGCACAGAGGCGTGGAGTTGGTACTTGGAGTAGACTACCACCCGGTGGTGTAAGATTAGTTGCTGACGATTCAAGCAGAACTATTAGAGTTAAATTAAATGATAGTATACTTGGCCCAACAGTTGATATTGAAAAGTTATATAATGACCAAATATCACTTAGTAATAGCGGAGCCTTAACTAGACAGGGAGGAGCTTCTGCAGGTTCTGTTTCACTAGACGGACTAGGTGGTATAACACCTGCTGCCGCACAAACAAAAGTAGATAACAGATTATCAGACACAGAAAAAACCAGACTTAACGCAGGTAAATCTCCTGATGATACTAAATTTTTTAATAATGCTGAAGTAGATGCACTTCATGTAGGACTTGGAAATGTCACAAATGAAAGCAAAGCTGATATGTTTGCTAACCCAACTTTTACAGGAACAGTTACTGGAGTAACTAAAGCTCATGTAGGCTTACCAAATACAGCAGACGGAGCAACAGTAGGAGCAACAGCAGGAGTTAATTTAAAAAGAAATAACAACAGTGTAATAGGTGATTCAGATATCATTACTAGTGAAGGAACATCTGATGATACAAGTAATGTAAACAGCGTAGCTTCTGTGAATTTAACACCAGCTGTTACAGCTACTCAGAATAATGTTGCAAGTGTTATTCAAGGATTAGCTAATGGTAATCAACAAGTAACAGCTAATGCAATTACAACAGGGAATATTGCTACTTCATTACTTACACTATCAGAACTATTACTAGAAACTCAAGGAACAACTCAAACTGGAACTACACTATCTTTTGGAAATTATTCTCAATCACACAATTTAGGAACAATGGGTACTGGAGCAGGATTCTATGTAGGAATGGTACATTTTGACAATATTAGCGGTAGTGACATTAGAAAAGGATCTATACATATAGATATAAAAGCTGGAGCAAGCACAGTATATACAGATTATATGGATTACCAAATTACGGAAAGTAATGGAATTTATAATCAGTCCAATCATTATTCTACTTCTGAAAGAAAATTACATATGCAATTTGGATTCTTTTATACAGGAACGGGAACTCTCACTATGAATGCAGTTGCACGATCTCAAGGTAGTAGTACTATGAGAGTAGGTTTTAGAAGTGTTAAGTTTGGAGCAGAGGTAGTAAGTTTATCTGGTTCAATAGGAAATATTACTTCAGCAACTGCAGGAGCAAGTAATCAAGAAAGTGGAGCAATTACAGCTTCTGGATTTACAGGAAGTAAAACTATAACTTTAAGTGGTCATAGTTCAGGAGAAGTTGAAGTAAATAATAGTGGAACATTTGCCTCTTCTGCAAGTATAACTTCAGGACAAACATTTAAATTAAGATTGGACGCGTCATCAACAGCGGGTACTACAAGATCAGTTACAGCTACCCTAGGCACAGCTTCAATTACTTTCTCAGTAACCACAGCAGGATCATATAGTTCTGGCTTTGGCGGCTCTGGAAGCGGAGGCTCAGGTAGTGGTGGCGGAGGCTTCCAAAATACAATAGAGTTACAATAATGACATATACATTTACATATACATACAAATATCATGAAGTTCAATCCTACAAAGGGGCAGAAGTTGTTGTCATGGTGGTTTACGATATAACTGCTAAAAGAGTAAATGGTTCAGATACTGATACAGTTACTTTTGAAAATTGTCAAAGGTATCCTTTAGAATCATATGATAAAGTAATACCGAGAACTTATACAAAAACAACTGATGAAGCTACTGGAAAAGTAAGCGACCCAGTTTTAAATTGGTCAACAAGAACAGATTTTACACCATTAGCAAGTTTAAATATACCAGTAGATACAATGGCGTGGGTAAAAAGCTATCATGAAGATACCTCACAAAATTTGAACAGCTTAAAAGAACTAACAGATTATTATATAGGATAAAACATAAGAAGGATATTACCTTAAATGGTAAGTAAAAACTACTACCTCGAAAATTTAATGCTTGACTTTAGGTATAAATTTTTGGTATAATTAGACAATGGAGAAATATATAAATGGCAGCAGGAAAGCATAATTTTACATTAGAGCAGGGATCGACATTCAATCGTGAGATAACTGTGCAAGAAAATAGTCAGGCACTGAATCTGACTGGGTACTCGGCACGCATGCAGATGCGGTCAACCCATGACTCATCGACTATTGCTCTTACTTTTACAACCACGATAGCAAGTCCTGCTACTCAAGGAAAGGTTAATTTAATCGCTACTGCAACACAAACAGCAGCGGTTGAAGAAGGCATTTATGTATATGATTTAGAAATTGAATCAAGCGCAGGTAATGTTACTAGAATACTTGAAGGACAAGTTACAGTAACACCTGAAGTCACAAGATAATGGCAATTACAGTAACAGTAACAGATACACCAACTTATGTAACAGTTAATGAGACAACAAACAATGTTGTATTAAATAGAAGTGATAATCCAATAACTGTTTCAACAAGTCTTGATTTAGTACAAACAGAAGGCTCTTCTGACGATATAACAGTGACAGCTCACAATAATGTATATCCAGATGGCAATCTTACGCAAGCACTAGAAAAGCTTGCCGATCAATTTTTCCGAGGGACAGATGCTCCCACAGGAAGCAACTTAGAAGAAGGCGATCTTTGGTATGATACTGATGATAATCAGTTAAAAGTATATAGAGAGACTTCGGCTAATAACTTTGAATTCGTTCCTCTTGCACAAGCAACAGGAACAATGAACAATCTCGATGGAGGATTGTTTTAGGAATAAAAAATGGCACAAACAATTAAAATTAAAAGAAGTACCAGTGCAGCTCAGCCGAGCAGTGCATTAAGTGCCGGTGAATTAGCTTATTCATTTAATTCAAGCAAATTATTCATTGGAGATGGTTCTAATAACGATATTATAGGTGGTGAGTTATTTACTAATATGCTCGACCACACTGCTGGTACACTAACAGCAAGCTCGGCAATCATTGTAGATTCAAGCAGTAAAATTGATAAATTATTAGTTGACAATATTAGAATTGGTAATACAATCAATCAGATTGATACAGATTCTGGAAGTTTGACTATTGCTCCAACTCAAAATTTAATAATTACTCATGGTGGAACAATAGATTTATCAGGACAAGCTAACGAGCTTACAATAGTAGATAATAATTCAGCAGCATTTGAAATAAAAGAAGGCTCTACTTCTTACTTTAAATTAGTAACAACTAATAGTTCAGAAAAGATATTCTTAGGAAAAGATACTGTTATTGATGGTAATGGTTCAAGTGGTGGTATTACAATTTCTGATGGTCTCATAGATATGAGAACAGGTACAGGAAGTGTATCAAAGATTAAATTCTATTGTGAAAGTTCAAACGCACACTTTCAGACACTACAAGCAGCACCTCATAGTGCTTCAGCTTCTAATACTTTAGTATTGCCTTCAGCTGGTAGTAATCTTATTTCTGATACTGCAACACAGACATTAACAAATAAAACATTAACAAGCCCAGATATTAATACTCCTGATATTGATGGTGGTGCTATTGATGGTGCAGTCATTGGTGCAAACACAAGAGCAGCGGCTAGTTTTACAACAGTTAACGCAAACTCAACTGTTACTGGTCAGTCTTTTACAGATGGCACAGCTACATTAAATGGTGGTGGCTTAACAGGATTGACTAACTTAAGTGTTGATAATATCAATGCTAATGCAAATACAATTTCAACAACAAACTCAAATGGCGACTTAATTCTTTCACCAAATGGTACAGGTACAGTAACTGTTCCTTCAGGATATAAAGACAGATCAGGTTTTGGTACTACCTCTCTTGTCACAAAAGAATATGTCGATGCAGTTAAAGTTGGACTAGATTTTAAAGATTCTGTAAGAGTAGCATCGACTGCTAACGTAACAGTTTCAGGCCCTGGTGCAGCAATTGATGGAATCACACTTTCTAGTGGTGATAGAGTATTACTCAAAAATCAGTCTACTGCTTCACAAAATGGTATATATGTCTTTAATGGAGCAGCTTCTGCTCTAACTAGAGCTACCGATGCAGATTCTTCGACTGAAGTAACTGCAGGAATGTTTGTATTTGTCGAAGAGGGTACTGTAAATGCAGACCAAGGATTTGTATTAACAACCGATGGAACTATAACAGTAGGCTCTACTTCACTTTCATTTACACAGTTCTCAGGAGCAGGACAAATTGTAGCTGGTGACGCTATAACAAAAACAGGCAACCAGCTTGATGTAAACGACGATAATATTACTTTAGAAGTTAATAGTGACGCTTTAAGAATTAAAGGTATCACACAGACAGCAGTCGGTGACTTGTTGATTGGTAAAACAGGAACCAATGCAGGTTATGTAAGACTAGCGAAACCAGGCTCAAATAATGCCTTTTTAACAATGGGAACTGCGGGAACAGCTTCCTGGACAACAACAATTGATGGAGGTACTTTCTAAGTACCTTCGCTTCCGCGTATATACGCATAGATAAAGGAAATCCATAAATATGGCACAAACGATTAAATTAAAAAGATCGTCTGTACAAAACAATGTCCCATCTACTTCTGACCTAGAGTTAGGAGAATTAGCTATAAATACTTATGATGGTAAGTTATTTATAAAGAAAGATGATGGTAGTGCAAGTATCGTTCAAGTGGGCGGTATTGTCGGTACAAGTGAATTAACAGACGGCTCAGTAACAACAAGTAAATTAGCAAATGACGCTGTAAATGCGGATAAACTTGCTGATAATTCTGTTGGTATTGCAGCACTCAATGTGTCAGATGGAACAAATGGACAAGTACTAACTACAAATGGTAGTGGTACTTTATCCTTTGCAACAGTTTCTGGTGGTAGCGGTCAAGCTAACCAAAATGCATTTTCAAATGTAAATGTTTCAGGACAAAATAGTATTGTTGCGGACAGTACTACTGATACTTTAACATTTGCAGCAGGTAGTGGTATTCAACTTACTACTAATAATTCAACAGACACCCTTACAATAACTTCTACAGCAACTGGCTCCGTAACGGAAGCCTTTAAGACTATTGCTGTGTCTGGACAAAGTAATGTTGTAGCAGATGGAGCAACAGATACTCTTACTTTAGCAGCTGGAAGTAATATGACAATTACTACAAATGCAAGTAATGATACAATTACTTTTGCTTCAAGTGGTGGCGGAAGTGGTAACACTGGTGGTATTGATTCTCAAGTATTTAATGGAGATGGAAGTACAACAGCATTTACTCTAACAACTTCTGCGACTACAGAAGATAACTTATGGGTATTTGTAGATGGTGTATACCAAAATAAAGATTCTTATAGTGTAAGTGGAACAACACTTACTATGGGAACAGCTCCTGACAATGGAACAAAATTAGCAGTTCATCATGTAAGAGTAGGAACTCCTGCAAATGGAACTATAACAGCAGCAATGTTAGCAAGCCCACTCTCTTTATCTGGCGACTTTGCAGTAGATACAAATGTATTAAAAGTAGATGCAACAAATAATAGAGTAGGTGTAAATATTACAACTCCTTCACACCCATTAGATGTAGTAGGAAATACAAATATTACAGGTGAAGCATATGTAAGCAGTCAAATTGGTATAGGAACAACAAGTCCTGGAACACCTTTACATATTGTTGCTAGTGACCCTAAAATTAAATTACAAGATTCAGATGGCACACAACAATTTGCTACTATTTTTCAAGCTAGCGATACTTTAGTTTTACAATCAAGAAATAATACTGCAAATGGTTCAATAAGATTTCAGGGGCATAATGGTAGTGCAGGAACACAGTATGGAATATTTAATGCAAGTGGAAACTTTGGATTAGGCACACTTTCTCCAAGTTATAGTTTACATATAAATAAAACTGATGCAATGCTCGTTCCAGTAGGAACAACAGCACAAAGACCTACAGCGGCAGAAGGATTATTCAGATATAATTCAGATGATAATAAATTTGAAGGATATACTGCAAGTGGTTGGGGTGCAATAGCAGGTAGTGGTGGGGGAAGTTCTTCAACATTCCTCAAACAAGAGTTCACAGGTAATGGAAGTACAACAGCATTTACACTACAAGTAACTGTAACAAGTGAAGATAATCTTATTGTATTTAATGAAGGTGTATTCCAAAGACAAGATTCATACGCAGCAAGTGGTACAACAATAACATTCGATACTGCTCCTGCAAATGGAAACAAAGTTGTAGTTTATCAAATGGAAACTGGTGTCGTTGGAGTCGCTCCTGTAGTGGACACAATGACTGGAGATGGAAGTGATACTACTCTTACATTGAGTACAACACCTGCGTCGGAGAATCAAACATTCTTAACCATTGATGGTGTTATGCAACATAAGAGTACTTATAGTATAAGTGGCACAACTTTAACATTTAGTGCCGCACCACCAAACGGTTCAAATGTGGAATGTATTACTCTTGTAAATTCAAGTGTAAAAGTAATTGCAGATACAGATGGCGATACACAGATACAACTAGAAGAAAGCACAGATGAAGATAAAATAAGATTTGATACTGGCGGATTTGAAAGAGTAGTAATAGATTCAACTGGTCTCGATATGGAAGGTAGACTTGATGTAGGTCAAGATTTAAGACTTAGAGGGTCGGGTGCAACAGCAAATCAAGGAGTTGTAAGATTTAATGTAAATTCAAGTAGCACTCTTTCAATCGATGCAGCAAATAATGGCAGCAATATATTTACACTATCATCTGGAGGTGATTTAACAGTACCAGGAAACTTAACAGTTAGTGGCGATACTATAACTGCAAATACTGCAACTTTAAATGTAGAGGATAAGAATATAACCTTGAACTATCATGCAAGTAGTGATACTTCTTCTACTGCAAACGGAGCAGGTATAACAATACAAGATGCTGTAAATAGTTCAACTGATGCAACAATACTTTGGGACGCAAGTAATGATGAGTTTGATTTCTCTCATGCAGCAAACATTACTGGTAATCTTACTTTATCAGGAACTGTCCACAGCACAAAATATGATATACACAATGAAGGTGGTGGATCTTTATTTCAAACAGATGGGTATTTAAGATTTGCTAATGGCAATACAGAAACAGTCAGGATAGATAGTTCAGGAC
>VTLG01009991.1_pt1 | contig 14526 bp, 20 predicted proteins | sample 4694571 | NCBI WGS metagenome assembly VTLG01 (sample SAMN12604809, study PRJNA352737) | marine metagenome | biome: ENVO:00000447; feature: ENVO:00000209|ENVO:00000569|ENVO:01000036; material: ENVO:00002151; isolation source: viral sequences binned using virsorter ...
GAGCTACTCGACGACGACACCGGAGGGGACGAAGAAAACTGAAACTAAGAAGTATTTGATTAAAATAAGTTAAAAATTCAATTTGTATAAATATATTACAAGGAAGTTAAAAATGAAAAATTTCACTCAACTGCGTGAATTAGCCGGAAGAAAGGCAAGGGGACGTAAAGTTTTTAGTAAAAAAATAAAACGTATCTCTATGGAAATTTACAATGATTTGGGTAAGTTTATAGTATACATTGATAATGATAGGTTAGACGCTTATCGTACTAAGAGAGAAGCAGAAAAAGCTGGTATGACATTTATAAAACAGTATAAAGGAATGAAATAATGCAAATAAAACCTTTGGCAGCTAAAGTTAATAATATAAATGGATCCAGTAATGCTTCAACAGTAGGTGCTGCTAATGTTCTTTATATTATGGGTACTGCAGCGGATACTATAACAAATAAAACGACTGGTGCTTCTTTTCAAATAGCAGCTGGTCAAGCAATCGTAATGTATAAAGATACTACAGATGAAGTTTTTAGTGGTGTAACCACCACTCATTTTACAAAAATAGAATACCCTAGAGGATAAAGTAATGAAACTTATATCAGAATTTAATGATCGAGGCCTTGAAGTATCAATTACGGAAGGTAAAAATGGTCAGAAAAAATATAATATAGAGGGTATCTTTGCTCAAGCTGAGGGCAAAAACAGAAATGGAAGAATTTATCCTATGCAAGTTATGGAAAAAGCGGTAGGTAAATATTCTACAGATCAAGTTTCTAAAGGTCGTGCCGTAGGTGAACTGAATCACCCAGAAGGGCCGACTGTAAATTTAGATAAGGTTTCACATAAGATCAATGATCTCAAATTTGAGGGAAATGATGTTATGGGAAAAGCTCAAATATTGGACACACCAATGGGAAACATAGTTAAAGGGTTACTCGAAGGCGGAGTTCAACTGGGCGTTTCGACTCGTGGTATGGGAAGTTTGGAGCAACGTAATAACGCAATGTATGTAAAAGACGATTTTATGCTTAATGCTATAGACATAGTACAAGATCCGTCCGCACCTGGCGCTTTTGTTAATGGGATAATGGAAGGTGTAGAATGGGTCTGGCATAACGGTATTATAGAAGCTAAAACTATTGAAAAAATGGAGACTGAAATTAAGAAGGCACCACGCACTCGTCTGTATGAGACGCAAGTCCGTGAGTTTAAAAATTTCCTCTCGTTGTTAAAAACTAATAAAAATTAGGGAGTCACAAATGACGGAAAATAATATACCTGAAGATGATGTCATTGGCGATCTCCACGAAGAAGAGGAAATCGGCGTGGAGGAAATGACACATGATCCTGCCAATGCACCCAAACAAGAAGTAGACGCAGCTAAAAAAGCGTCTAAAGGTAAGGGTAAAGCACCGAGAGGTGGCAAAGGCACTGCTTCAGATAGTGGTAAAGGTGATTCTATGCAAAAAGTCGCGGTTCCAAAAGGTCAAGACGGAAGTATTGACGATAAAGGAGCTATGCCTTTTAAAGAAGGTCGTATGACTAAAGCTGGAATGATCAATGCTGCTTATCAGAAGATGAATACTTTAAACAAAGAAGAACTGACTAATCTATTCAATAAAGTTATGAATGAAGATTTAGATGACACTAATGACGCAGAAATAACTGAAAAACCAAGTATAGACGTAGATCACGACTTTTCATCTGATATTAACGCTTTAGTTAATGACGAAGCTACACTATCAGAAGAGTTTAAAGGAAAAGTTCAAACAATCTTTGAGGCTGCTGTTAACACAAAACTATCTGAGGAAATAGACAGACTTGAAGAGAAATACGAAGAGGAATTGCAAGCAGAAATTTCTGAAACCAAGAATGGGCTAGTAGATAAGGTGGATTCATATCTTAACTATGTAGTCGAAAATTGGATGGACGAAAACAAACTTGCTGTTCAATCTGGTCTCCGTACAGAAATTGCTGAGAAATTTATGAATAATTTAAAAGATTTATTCACAGAATCTTACATTGATGTACCAGAGTCAAAAGTCGACCTAGTTGACGAACTTGCCCAGGAAGTTGAAGAGTTAGAAGAACAACTTAACAACCAAACTGGTCAATCTATTGCTATGCAAGAGGAACTCGAAGGTTATAAAAGAGAAGCTGTAATTCGTGAGGCTTCAAAAGACCTAGCAGAAACTCAAATTGATAAACTAAAATCTTTAACAAATAATATTGATTTTGAAGATGAAGAAACCTTCATAGACAAAGTTAGTACTGTTAAAGAATCCTACTTTAAAAAGGGTGCTGTTAAGAGTGAAATCGGAGAATTAGAAGAAGATACAGATGATAATACTGTAGAAACTTCTGGTTCAATGGCCAACTATTTAACTGCGCTTAAATCTCAAATTAAAACTTAAGGGAGTCTAGAGATGCAAGCAAATACTGTATCTTACGATAAATTGATCGAGAAATGGGCCCCAGTACTCAATGAGGAATCTGCTGGCAAAATTAACGATCATCACAAGAAAGCTGTAACTGCAGCTGTACTTGAAAACCAAGAAATTGCTCTTAAAGAAGAAGGAATGCTTCAAGAAGCAGCGCCTTCTAATAACACAGCAAATGCGTCAAACTGGAATCCAGTTCTTATCGCACTTGTACGAAGAGCTATGCCAAATTTAATGGCATATGATATTTGTGGTGTCCAGCCAATGACTGGTCCTACAGGCTTGATCTTCGCAATGAAGTCAAGATATAAGTCAACTAAAGCTGGTGCCAATAACAACGATAATAGTGGTAAGGGTACTGAGGCTTTATTTAATGAAGCACTAGTCGGATTTTCTGGCGACTCTTCAACATCAGGTAACGGTTCAAGAGGCCCATCAGGCTTATTTGGTGTTTCTGATACTGACGTTGACTCAACATTGGTTGATTCAGGCGGAACATATGCGCCTGTAACAGACGGTGCTGAGGGTGCTTACACAACTGCAGAAGCTGAAGCGTTAGGCGACGGTTCTGGTGAAAACTTTGCAGAGATGGGATTCACTATTGAGAAAGCGACTGTGACTGCGAAGTCCAGAGCTCTTAAAGCTGAATACACTCTCGAACTCGCACAAGACTTGAAGGCAATTCATGGTCTTGACGCCGAGACAGAGTTGGCTAACATTCTATCAACAGAAATTTTGGCTGAAATTAATAGAGAAGTAATTAGAACTATTAATGCTCAGGCAAAAATTGGTTGTAGACAAGCAAACATCAATACTAAAGGTTTATTTAGTTTAACTAATGATGCCGATGGTAGATGGTCTGTAGAAAAGTTCAAAGGACTTATCGTACAGTTAGAAAGAGAAGCTAATGTAATTGCAAAAGAAACAAGACGCGGTAAAGGTAACTTTATGATCTGTTCTTCTGATGTGGCTTCAATTCTTTCTGCTTCTGGTATGTTAGATTACTCACCAGCTATGGCGACAAATCTACAAGTTGATGATACTGGAAATACTTTCGCTGGAACACTCAACGGAAGAATGAAAGTATATATTGACCCATATGCACAGGCAGATTATGTAAACGTAGGTTATAAGGGAACTAATCCTTATGATGCTGGTGTTTTCTACTGCCCATATGTACCACTAACAATGGTACGTGCCGTAGGAGAAAGTAATTTTCAACCGAAAATTGGTTTCAAAACCAGATACGGTATGCAGGTTAACCCTTTTGTTACAGCTACGCCACAAGACGATATGCATAGTTCAACAACAAGAGCTAACCAGTACTACAGAATTTTCAGAGTGGATAATATCCTTTCATAATAAAAGAAAATCTGAATTAATAACTAGAGGGGCTAACGCCCCTCTTTTTTTGTATAAATAGTATTATGGCAGACTTAACATCAAATTTAAACTATTTACAGCCCACCTCGTATAAGTTAACGATAGATAGAGAAAACTATCCAAACTTAGAGTATTTTGCACAGAGTGTTACGCACCCTGGAATGATTATGAATCCAGTAGAAATGCCTTATAAACAATTATCTGGTATACCATTCACTGGCGCAAAATTAACTTATAATGAGTTATCTGCAAATTTAATTTTAGATGAAAATTTATCATCTTATGATGAAATGTATAATTGGATGAGGCGGTTGTTAACACAAGAAGAAATACCAGCCATAAAAAGAAATTTTAAAACAAAAGTTGTACCCACTTATTCTGATATAGTCGTATCTATTTTATCTAGTCATAATAATAAGACCAAACAGATTAAATATATAGATTGTATACCAATAGCTTTAGGTGATATAACTTTTGAATCCACTGCTACAGGAACGGAGTTTGTTACGTTTACTATATCTTTTAGATTTAGTTACTTTGATTTGATATAAAATAGGATTAACATGGCATTTTTGATACACAATTTACCACCCGTAAATGTATTTGTTAGAAAAGAATATTTGTATGATTTAGAAAAAGGACATGGTGAATACACTCCAGGAATTTGGGTAAGTGTAAAGTCCACAATGAGTAAAGCATTGTACTTTGAAACATTACTAACAGATTATGGGGCTTTATTCGATAAACTTCCAATATCAGCATTTGTATGGAAAATAGAAGATCATGGTAATTTACCACTTGATGTTCTACAACTATGGGATTGTTTTGATTATAATTTAACAGTACTAGAAAAACCACTTTTAAGTAATTGTGAATTTTTTGGAAAAGATAAAAATATGCACCCTGGAGAATATCTATTTACAATAGATAATTGTCACTCAGAAAGATCAACATTAGATCAAAATTTTTCTGAACATGATCCAGAACATAAATCATTTAATATTTTACAATTAGAAAATGGTCAATTTGCTGCACAACCAAACAATAGAATAATATGGCGTGATAGTTCTTTGACACCAGATAAATTAATGACACCAGATTTTAAAGTATGTACTCAAAATTATAGAGTAGAAACTGAACCGAAGTGGTCTGTTGGCCACACAAATGAATGGGCTTATAAAACTAGAGAAGAGGAGAGTATAGATAATAATTATGATGGACTTGAAAACAATACTTGATGAATGGAAAGGTGATTGTGAAATTAGTGAAATGCATTTAGATGAAACCTCTCGAGAAGTTCCTATTTTACACTCCAAATATTTAGATAAATTAATGAATGCCAAACTTATACTGAAAAGGTGCGAGTTTGAACAAAAAATATTATTGAAACAAAAATGGTTATATTATAATGGAAAAATGGACCAAGATGAAATTGAAAAATTAGAATGGAATCCTGACCCATTTGATGGATTAAAAATATTAAAAGGTGAAATGAATTATTATTATGATGCTGATCCAGAGATACAAAAATCAGAAGAAAAAATACAATACTATAAAACCATTGTAGATACTTTGACAGAAATAATAGATAATTTAAAATGGCGACATCAAACAATAAGTAATATAATTAGATGGAAACAATTTCAGTCAGGAAATTAGATCACTCAAATTTGCATGTTAATTGTGAATATGGTGTGGCAGCAGAATTAAAAGAATTTTTTTCTTTTTATGTCCCTGGATATAGATTTATGCCGGCATTTAAACGTAGAGTTTGGGACGGTAAAATAAGATTATATGATGTTAATACTGGAGAATTACCTGCGGGTTTATTTCCACAACTAAAAGTATTTGTAAATACTCGTGGGTATAATTTAAAAAATATTAGAACAAAATATGGTTTGGCCGCTGATGAAAATAATGTCAAGCCAGAAGATATATTTTATTTTTCTAAAACATTAAAATTACCATTTGAATTAAGAGATTATCAATTTGTTGGTATATCTCATGCCATACAATATAAAAGAGCCATATTGTTATCACCAACTGGGTCTGGTAAATCATTAATAATATATTATCTTATAAGATGGTATCTTGCAAATTATAATGAAAAAGTTTTAGTTATTGTGCCAACTACAGGTTTAGTTGAACAAATGTATAGTGATTTTGTAAGTTATAATATGCCAAAAGATATGGCACATAAAATATATTCTGGTCAAGAAAAAACACACAACGCACAAATTTTTATAAGTACCTGGCAATCAATATACAAATTACCAAAAATATGGTTTCAACAGTTTGGAGCAGTATTTGGTGATGAGTGTCACGGTTTTAAATCCAAATCGTTAATGAACATAATGAATAAAGCCACAGAAGCAGAATATAGATATGGCACTACAGGTACATTAGATGGCACTCAAACACATGAATTAGTTTTACAAGGATTATTTGGTAAAGTATACAAAGTAACTACAACTAAGGCTTTACAAGATAGTGATACTTTGGCACAATTAGATATTAATAGAATAATTTTAAATTATTTAAAAAAAGTAAAAAATGATTTTGGTAAAAAAACATATCAGGAAGAAATAGAATATATAGTTAGTAATGAGAAAAGAAATAATTTTATAGCCAATCTTGCTGTAGATCAAAAAGGAAATACGTTGGTTCTTTTTAATTGGGTTGAAAAACACGGTAAACCATTATTTCAATTAATAAATACTAAAGTAAACGAAGCGCGAAAAGTTTTTTTTGTATCTGGGGCCACAGAAACTTCAGATAGAGAAGCGATAAGAGGTATAGTAGAAAAACAGAAAAATGCAATTATTGTTGCTTCTTTGGGCACTTTCAGTACTGGTATTAATATTAGGAATCTTCATAACATTATATTTGCTAGTCCTTCTAAATCTCAAATAAGAGTATTACAATCTATTGGTAGAGGTTTAAGAAAATCAGACAATGATGAGCCAACTAAACTTTATGATATTATAGATAATTTATGTAATGGCGGTAAACATAATTTTGGATGGACACATGGTAAAGAAAGATTAAAAATTTATGAAAAAGAAAAATTTAAATTTAAAACTTACGAAATAGAAATATGAAAGAAAATCTCAGACAATTTAAACTTTCAACCGGCGAAGAAATAATATGCGAAGTTATACAATGGGACGATGTAGAAACAACTGCCATATTAATAAAAGGTGCCATGAGATTAGTAGAATCAGTAAGTATAAAAAATGGTTATAGATTTTTTAGTTTTAAACCATGGCTATCTTTTAGTGATGACCCAAAAATTTTACAAACATTAAATTCTGAGCACGTCATGGGAGAAACCATGCCCACAAAAGAATTAAATGATATGTACGAAAATTGTTTGAAAAAATTAAATAAATTTATAGAAACAAAAAAACCAGACAAACATATAAATTTAGATCATTTAACAGACTTAACAGATGAAGAAGTCCATGAATATTTAGATGAACACATGGATAAAATAGAAAGAAGTAATGACAGTGATGAACCCTCAAATATAGTACAATTTCCTAAAATATTTCATTAGGTATATTCTACCCCCCAACATACCTTAATTTATTATACAACCAAATCTTTGATTTGTAAAGGGTTATTTTTTGTTTTTATTTAAAAATATATATATTTACATTATTATCAGCAGATGATATAATGTTATTATGAATGGAGTAAATTATGCCAAGAAGAAATAAAAAAAATATACATTATGTAAATAATGCTGAATTTTCTCAGGCAGTTGTAGAATATGTAAAAATAGCTGACTCAGCTAAATCTAAAAATAAAGAAATACCTAAAGTGCCAAATTATGTGGCACAATGTTTTTTAAGAATAGCTGAAGGATTATCACATAAAGCAAATTTTATTAGATACACTTATAGAGAAGAAATGGTTATGGACGCTGTAGAAAATTGTCTTAAGGCCATAGGTAATTATAATTTAGATGCTGCCACTAGAACTGGTAATCCAAACGCTTTTGCGTATTTCACTCAAATAACTTGGTATGCATTTTTAAGAAGAATAGCTAAAGAAAAGAAACAACAAGATATAAAAATGAAATATCTAAGTTCTTCTGGTTTAGAAGAGTTTATAGTATCAGAAGAAGGACAATCCAATTCTGTAGTAAGTGCATTTGTGGATTCTTTAAAAGATAGAATAGAAAGAGTTAGACATACAGATGAAAAAATAAAAACTTTTGCCAAAGAAGAAAAAATTAAAAAAAAGAGAGCAGTAAATGTTGATTCAGATTTAAGTGAGTTTATGACATGAACAAATTTCCCGTAATATTAATGTTAGTTGCTGTAATAGTTTTAGTATTAATAACAGTAACAGTATCTTTTGGTATGACATGGAATGATAAACCAGTATTATGTATGGAAAGGTCAATAGCCATGGATACTACATACAGAAAACAAGAAACTTTAATTTTTAAAGCCATGCAAACAACTAAAATAAAATCAAAAGAAGGTTTACAAGATGAAATGCAAGTAATACCATTTTCTTTTTATTATAATCCTGCAACAAAAACTTATACAATGTTTGAATATCATGCAAAAGATAATCTTTATTGTATTTTAAGTCAAGGTGTAAAAATAGATTAATGAAAATAGCTATATTGAATGATACTCATAGTGGTATAAGAAATTCTTCACAAATATTTTTAGATAATGCCAAAGAATTTTATGATAAAGTATTTTTTCCAGAATGTGAAAAACAAAATATAAAACAAATAGTCCATTTAGGTGACTACTATGATCATAGAAAATTTGTAAACTTTAAAGCATTAAATCATAATAGAAAATGTTTTTTGAATGAATTAAGAAAACGTGGCATGATGATGGATATTATTCCAGGTAATCACGATACATATTATAAAAATACAAATGATTTAAATTCTTTAAAAGAACTTTTAGGTCATTATATGAATGAAGTCCATATTATTATGGATCCAACTGTAATGGAATACGGTTCTTTAAAAATGGCCTTACTTCCGTGGATTAATCAAGAAAATTATAATCAATCTATGAATTTTATAAAAGATTGTAAAGCAGATTGGTTAGGTGCACACTTAGAATTAATTGGTTTTGATATGTTAAGAGGTATACCAAATAGACATGGTATGAGCCCAGATATATTTAAAAAGTTTGAACAAGTTTTGACTGGCCACTTTCATACAGCTTCACAAAAAGAAAATATATGGTATCTTGGATCACAAATGGAATTTTTCTGGTCTGACGCACATGATCCTAAATTTTTTCACATAGTAGATACTGAAACAAGAAAGATACAGAAGATACAAAATAATTATACTTTATTTCATAAAATTGTTTACAATTCTACAAAAATGAATTATAATAACTATGATGTATCTAATTTAGATAAAAAATTTGTAAAAATTGTGGTTGTTAATAAAGGTGATAGTTTTGTATTCGATAGATTTGTGGATAGAATACAAAACCAAGATATATATGAATTAAAGATTGCAGAAAATTTTAGTGAGTTTGTTGGTCAAAATATTGCCGATGAAGGATTGGAAGTAGATGATACACCAAAACTTATGGACGATTATATTGATGGTGTAGATACAGACTTAGATAAAAATAAACTAAAAATTAATATGCGCGATCTTATGACAGAGGCTCAATCATTAGAGATAGCATAATGGATATGTTGACAATACTAGGTTTAAAAAAACAGGAAAATAATGAAACAGAAGAAGTTGATACAAAAGTTAATATACATACATTATACAAACACCGATGGGTTTGGTATCATTTAATATTATGTATTCAGATGATTTTAACTAATGTATTATTAATTGCAATTCTTTTTGTTCTGGCTTTGAAATGATAAAATTTAATAGAGTGAAATGGAAAAACTTTTTATCCACAGGTAATAGTTTTACAGAAATAGATTTAAATAAAAATAAATCAACATTGGTTATTGGACCGAATGGGTGTGGTAAATCAACTATGTTAGATGCCATATCTTTTGGTTTATTTGGAAAACCACATAGAAGTATTAATAAACAACAATTGGTTAACTCCATTAACGGAAAAGATTGTGTTGTAGAAGTCAATTTTAGTATTGGCCAATCTAATTATAATGTGATAAGAGGTATTAAACCCAACACATTTGAGATTTGGAAAGATGGTGATATGATGAATCAGTCATCACATTCCAAAGAGTACCAGAAGATCCTTGAACAAAATATTCTGAAACTTAATCATAAATCGTTTCATCAGGTAGTTGTATTAGGTTCCTCCTCATTTATTCCCTTTATGCAATTATCTGGTGGCCACAGAAGAAGTGTTATTGAGGATCTTCTGGACATTAATGTTTTTTCTAAAATGAATGTAATATTAAGAGAACAAACAATTAAATTAAAAGATGAAATAAAAGATTTAAATTATAGAATTGATATTACAAAAAATAAAATAACCACCCAAAACAAATATATTAAAGACATAAAAACTTTAACAGAAGAAAATAAAAAACAGTACGAAGAAAAAATAAAATCATACAATGATGAAATAGCACAACATCAAAAAGATAATTCAGATTTATCTTATGGATTAGATGAAGAACAGAAATTAATTGAAGATGATCTAAAAAGATTCCATGATTTAAAAAATATCAATATGATGGCTAATTCTGAAGTACAAACTCAAATGAGAGCTATTGGTAAAACTGCCAAGTTTTTTGAAACAACTGATAATTGTCCAACTTGTAAACAAAATATATCACAAGAAATAAAAGATTCAGCTTTATCAGAGGCCAAAATAGAAGCAAAATCACTACAAAGTAGATTAACTTTAATAAAAGATGAATACGAAGGACTAGTCCAAGACATTGATAATTGGAATCATAATCTGGGTTCTGTAAGAGAAAGACAAATGATTATTAATAGTAATAATAATATAATAAGAACTTTACAGAATAGTATAAAAGAATATCAAGATTTTTTAAATAATGATGTTTCAGCTGATTTAACTAGTGCCAAAAATCAATTAGAAGAATTAAATAATGAGATGGCTAAAGTTAATGAAGAAAAAATGAAAGCCAATGAAAAGTATTCTTACAATTCTGCCATGACAGAAATGTTAAAAGATACGGGTATAAAAACTAAAATTATAAAACAATATTTACCTGTAATGAATACTTTAATTAATCAGTATCTTCAAGTATTAGATTTTTATGTGCACTTTGATTTAGATGAAGAATTTAATGAAACAATAAGATCAAGACACAGAGATGATTTTACATACGAGTCATTTTCAGAGGGTGAAAAACAAAGAATAGATTTATCTTTATTATTTACTTGGCGTCAGATAGCCAAAATGAAAAATTCTGTATCAACAAATTTATTAATATTAGATGAAACATTTGATTCGTCTTTAGACCACGAAGGGGTAGAAAATTTATTAAAGATTTTAAATACATTACCAGATGAAACAAATGTTTTTGTAATATCACATAAAGGTGAAATACTTGATGGCAAATTTGAAGATAAAATAGAATTTATAAAAGTTAAAAATTTTAGTAAAGTTGCTGCTTAAACTGGTTTACAAATATAAAATTTTATGTTATAATAATACTAATATTAATGTGAGGACTATATAATGGAATTATCCGAAAATACAATGACAATACTCAGAAATTTCTCTGATATTAACCAGAATATTTTGGTTAAACAAGGAAATGTTTTAAAAACAATTAGTGAAGCTAGAAATGTTTTATCTACAGCAATAATAGAAGATGAATTTCCAAAAGATTTTGGTGTATATGATTTAAATGAATTTATTGGTGTTCTTGGTTTAGTAGATAAACCAAATCTTTCATTTGAAGAAGATTATATAATGGTTCGTGATTCTACTGGCAGAACAAACATAAAATATTTTTATTCTTCAGAAGATACATTAACGACACCAAATAAAGATATTACTATGCCTTTTACTGAAGTAAATTTTGGTTTAGAAGCATTAGTTTTAGATAAAATTAAACGTGCTGCTTCGACACTTGGTCATAATGAAGTATCAATATCTGGTAGTAATAATGTTATAAAATTATCCGTAATAGATAGTCAAAATAAAACATCTAATGCTTTTTCTATTGATGTTGCGGGTGAGTATTCAGAAAAAGCTGACTTTAACTTTATTTTGAATATAAGTAATCTTAAAATAATACCAGATGATTATGAAGTTAGTATATCATCTAAATTAATTTCACAATTTTCAAATCCGAAAATGAATGTAAAATATTGGATTGCCTTAGAGAAATCATCAACATTTGGAGAAAAGAATGGCTAAAGAAGTAGAAAATCAACCTGATCCTGAATTAAAACCTGCTGATAATAATGATAAACAAAAACAGTTAAATGATTTGGGCACTAAATCATGTAGAAGTATGGTTGCTGTTATTGACGCAATGTGTCAACGTGGTGCATTTAAAGGTGAAGAACTATCCACTATTGGTGGTTTACGTGATCAATGTATACAATGTATACAATTATCTGAAGAAATTGAACAAGAAGCAGCCATGGCAGCTTAATATTTACTTTCTATTTGAAATGTGTTATAATTATATTATGGAGAAAGTATGTCAGATGAATTTTTATGGGTTGAGAAATATCGGCCCAAAACAGTAAGTGATACAATATTACCTGGTAATTTACAAGAAACATTCCAAAAGATTGTTGATTCTGGTAGTTTACCCAATATGTTATTTACTGGTACTGCTGGTCTTGGTAAAACTACAGTTGCCAAAGCCATATGTAATGAATTAAATTTAGATTATATTATAATCAATGGTTCTGAAGAGGGTAACATTGATACTTTACGAGGCAAAATAAAACAATTTGCCAGTTCTGTTTCATTACAAGGTGGTGTTAAAGTAGTTATATTAGATGAGGCCGATTATTTAAATCCACAATCTACCCAACCCGCACTACGTGGATTTATAGAAGAATTTTCTAATAATTGTAGATTTATTTTAACTTGTAATTTTAAAAATAGAATTATTGAACCACTTCATTCTCGTTGTGGCGTATATGAATTTAATTCTGATAAAAAAGATTTACAAAGTTTATGTGCAAAATTTCTAAAAAGATCACAAAACATTTTAGAAACAGAAGGGGTAAGTTATGATCAAGTAGCTGTAGCTGATTTGATTATGAAATTTGCACCAGATTGGAGAAGAATATTAAATGAATTACAAAGAAAAGGTTATGTCGGTAATATTCATAATAATAATGGCACACCAAGTGGGTCTGACATTTTCTCTGATCTTTTACAACTTATAAGAAATAAAGATTTTAAAAGTATGCGACAATGGGTATCAAACAATATTGATACTGATGCTTCATATATTTTTCGTGGTATCTATGATAATATGAATGAACATATATCACCACAAGGTATACCGCAAGTTATCTTAATATTGGCTGATTATCAATACAAAAATGCTTTTGTGGCAGACCATGAACTAAATGTGGTTGCTTGTTTAACAGAAATTATGGCAAATGTGGAGTTTAAATAATGTATTCAATATACCCACCCGAAAGTAATCACAACCATGATTTTAATTCTTATGTTGTAACCATACCAAATTTTTTACCAGAAGATGAACTTAAAAAAATAGAAGATAATGCTTCTGATATTAAAGTTGAAGAATCAACAGTAAGTAGTGATAATCAAAAATCTGATTATAGAACTTGTGAAATAAGATGGTTTCACCCAAATGAAAGTACAGAATGGTTATTTCAAAAAATGACAGGTCTTTTACAAGAAATAAACGGAATGCATTATCTGTATAATTTAAGTAGTTGGGAGCCTTTTCAACATACAACATATCATGGTCATAATAGTGGTAATTTTAAATCACATTTAGATGAAACAAAAATATTTAATTATACAAATATGATTAGAAAACTATCTTTTAGTATTATATTAAATGATCCATCAGAATACGAGGGTGGTGATTTAAAAATATGGTATGGTAAAATGGATAGTGAAGGCAAACCAGCATTAAAAATAGATAATTTAAAAGCTGGAACTTTGGTGGCATTTCCATCATTTTTATTACACGAAGTAACCCCAGTAACTAAAGGTACTAGAAAATCTTTGGTTTGTTGGACTCTTGGACCGAGGTGGACATAATGGCAGTAAAATTAGAATTTGATGGAAATTATGATAACGTAGAAATCGTTACAGCAGAAGATCCAAAATTATTTACATGGGGTGAATTTACATCTCATGCTGGTAATAGATTACCATTTAAAATAGAATGTGATGCGTTAACATTAAGTGACTGGGATTGTTTGGCCAGTATGATAATGGAATATCAAGATGTACCATTTAGATCAGTAGAGGGAATCCCTAGAGGTGGTTTACCACTTGCATATTGTTTAGAAAAATATGCTACAGGTAAAGAAGAACATCAGCCAATGATTGTTGATGATATATACACTACGGGTCAAAGTTTTGATGATTATATGAAAGAACATTATCCTGATGCCCTTGGTGCCTGGGGTCATAAATGGGTTGTGTTTCAAAGAGGCCCAACAAGATGGAAGCATGTTGGTAATGTTAAATCACTTTTTAAATTATATGGTGTTGATTAATGATTATTGAAAATGAAATCAAATTAGATTATAAAGATGTTTTATTTAGACCCAAAA
>VTLG01012493.1_pt1 | contig 14524 bp, 23 predicted proteins | sample 4694571 | NCBI WGS metagenome assembly VTLG01 (sample SAMN12604809, study PRJNA352737) | marine metagenome | biome: ENVO:00000447; feature: ENVO:00000209|ENVO:00000569|ENVO:01000036; material: ENVO:00002151; isolation source: viral sequences binned using virsorter ...
AATATACTCGTGTTTTTGATTATGTAGTTGTCCCTTGTAAGTATGGTTATGCGAACATGCATGGTTGGTCTGATGTTGCACCTTTTGAAATCATCCGTGTTATTTCGCCAAAGACAATTGAGTTGCGTGCTATGTCTGCTGAATTGGATGATGAGTTTAAGCCTGAGTTTGTTTCTGGTGGGTTTGCTGGTCATTGTACAAACCAAGGCAAACAGACTTATAAATACAAGTCTTGCCCTGAAGGTGTTGTTGTGAGAGCAAGGCTCGGTAAAAAGGGTTGGAAGTCCTCTCATGGTCGTCACGTTCTGTCAACTGAGCCAAGAAAGTTTTACGATTATAATTTTTAAGCTAACATTGAGGGTGAGGATTGGCCTCACCCTCTCTCTTTGAGAAAGGAAATGATATGATTTACAAGTTGCGTTTGACTAACATCCCTCATTCATCTGTTGAGGACAAAGTGTTTCGTGACCTCGCTGAGGCAAAAAAAGCTGCAGAGGCAACTGGGTTTGATACAGTTGTTGAGGGTTTTTCAGCAAATGGCATGTTGTCATACATGCTCGGTTATTCAGTCATTGGAGGGTGGACAAAATGATTAAATTTTTATTCGGCTCTTTTGTATTCATCGGGTTCATATATCTGGTTGTGTTTTGTTTTATCAACTTGATGCTCGGCTGTCAAACTTGGGATGAGTCTTTGTGGACTGAGTACAACTCCTGTTTAACATTCAGTCAGTCTTTGGATTTGTTCTGATGGAATATCACGTTTGGTCAGGCAAAAACAAAACTTGCGATTGTTGCGGGTTGACACTGCGTCAGATACACGCTGAAGAATCAGCAAAGCGAGCTGTTGTTGCTAAGAATGAAATGCATAGCAACTTCTGGCTTGCGATGCTGGACTTGTTTGAGCAGGATGTGGATGATGATGGGTATTGGCATGGTCCACAATGCAGGCGATGTTCAGGTGCACCTCAATCAGTTGGGGAAATGTTCTTGGCTAAGTTTTCTGAGGGTTGGCTGTGCAACAAATGTTATGCTCGCAAGCCTGAGGATCCAAAAGGCAGGTGGGTATTCATGCCAGTTGAGGAGGAGGAGGAAGATGAAGAGTTGATTTAATGGCCAAAGGAAGCTATTCTTAAATTGACCTTACGCACATAGGTTTCCTCCCTTTAAACTTACCCTCCTGCAAAGGAGGGTTTTCTTTTGTCAAAAAATAAGCGATAGTTGTTACAGTTAATTCTACAGTTGACCACTGAAACTAAGGTTTAAAGGACAAAAATATGCCTGCAAAGAAACAAAAAGGCTCTCAGAAGAAGCTGCAAGTACAAAGGCCTGTTAAGAATGGGCCACCAGTTAAGCCTGAAAACTGGGATGGGCGGTTCAAATCAGTTGAGCCAATGGCCAATCAAAAGGCTAAAAGATCAAAACCATATAAATGGAATCACCATGCAACAATAAACTGGATCATGGGCCAAGCAGATCCGGTTGGTTTCCTAGCTGATGTTATGGCAGGGAAAGAAATTTTTAACGTATATAAAGAGGATGGTGGTGAGATATCAAATGTTGGCAAGATTGGTGCAGACCCAGAGCTAAGAGTTATGGCCGCCAAAACTCTTCTCGGTAAGTGTGTGCCAGATTTAAAGGCAGTTGAAGTTACTGCACAAGTTGAAGAGAGAAAGGTGCTGGACATCAGCAGATTAAGTGATAATGACCTCAACACAATTGAACGAGTTCTTGAACACGCTGTCATTGAAGGAAGTGAGAGCGGAGAGGATGCGGAGATCGCTGAAGGAGTTTACGAAGAACTCGTGGCCGACAATTGAGCCAGGACGAGACTTCTACGACAACTGGCATATTGATGCAATCAGTGAACATTTGCAGGCTGTTGTTGAAGGCGACATCAAGCGTCTGATAATAAACATTCCACCACGTCACATGAAATCAATCTCAGTGGCTGTTGCGTTGCCTGCTTGGACTTGGACCATCCAGCCAGAAAAAAGATTCCTGTTCGCATCCTACGCATCATCGCTTTCTGTCAGAGATTCGGTTAAGTGTCGCCGACTTATATCAAGCCAATGGTATCAGGATCATTTTGGTGACAAGTTTGTTTTGACAGGCGACCAGAATCAAAAGCAAAGATTTGAGAATGATAAGACAGGCATGCGTATTGCTACTTCGGTTGATGGTGCGCTGACTGGTGAAGGTGGTGACATAATCGTCATTGACGATCCGCACAATGTGCGTGAGGCTGAATCATCAGCAGTTCGTGAAGGTGTTCTTGATTGGTGGGACCAAGCTATGCAAACTCGTCTCAACGATCCCAAAACTGGTGCCTTCATAATTATAATGCAGCGAGTTCATGAGAACGACTTGACTGGTCATATACTAGCGAACGAGGACGATGATTGGGATCATTTATGCTTACCTGCTCGATATGAAGTCGGGCACCCAACACAAACAAAATCAAGTTTGTTCTTCACAGACCCAAGGACAAAGGAGGGAGAGCTTCTCTGGCCAAACAGGATTGACGAAAAAACATTATCCAACCTTGAGAGGTCATTGGGTTCATATGCCTCAGCTGGGCAACTGCAGCAACGACCAATGCCGAAGGGTGGGGGAATCTTGCGAGCTGAATGGTGGGTTCCATGGGAGAGTGATGATCTGCCCGAGATTGAGTATGTGATACAATCTTACGATACAGCTTTCTCAACCAAGGAAAAAAGTTCTTACTCTGCCCGAACAACATGGGGTGTGTTCCGCATGAATGGGCAAGTTAATGCTATTGTTATTGAGATGTGGTATGACAGAGTTACATACCCAGAGCTGAGGACTCTCGCTCAAGAGGCATATGAGGATTGGGAGCCTGATGCAGTTATGATTGAAAAGAAAGCATCCGGTCAAAGTTTGCTTCAAGATTTACGCATGGCAGGTGTTCCTGTTCTTGAATATAATCCCGACAGAGACAAGGAAGCACGTGCTCATGCATCATCAGCTTTACTAGAAGATGGAAGAATTTACTTTCCTGCAAACAAAAAATGGGCTAAAGATTTAATAGACATCTGTGCATCATTCCCTGCTGGAGACAATGACGATATAGTTGACACGTGCACTCAAGCATGGTTAAGGTTGCGCAAAGGATGGTTCATTACTCATTCAACTGATTATGAGGACGATGAGCCAGCGGAAAAGAAGAGGATAACTCTGTATGGCTGAACAACCAATACCGTTTGCTGAAGGTGCACCACCAGATAACTTAAAAGTTGAGCAGATCGGCAATAATGAAGTTCTCATTGGCGAACCAGAGCTTGACATCAAGCAGGACATTGATTCAGAGTTTGACTCAAACTTAGCAGAAGAGATCTCTGAAAAAGAATTAAATCGCAAAGCACAACACCTGATAGTCAAGTATGACGAGGACAGGGAAGCTCGCTCCGACTGGGAAGAGCGATACAAAGCTGGTTTGCGTACTGTTGACCCTGATGGTGGCATGAGTGAAGAAGAAGATGCCAGAGCCAGCAGAGGCCTGAGCACTGTTGTTCACCCGATGATAGCTGAAGCTGCCACTCAGTTTAATGCGAGGTCAATCGCAGAGCTTTATCCTTCTGGTGGCCCAGTCAAAACAGTTATCGTTGGCGAGCCAAATGAAGAAACAGAAGAGCAAGCTCGTCGTGTAAAAGATTTTATGAATTATCAAATCACTCAGGAGATGCCAGAATATTTTCCTGATCTTGATAAAATGCTTTTTCAGTTGCCTCTGGTCGGCCATGCTTTCAAAAAAGTTTGGTGGGACGCAAACATGGAACGTCAATGTTCAAAGTTTGTTAAAGCTGAAGACTTTGTTGTTGCGCCAGAAAGCACAGATCTTTACACCTCGCTGAGATACACCCATGTCATCCGCATGCCCAAGAATGATTACAACAGGTATGTTGAGGCTGGCTGGTATCTGCCATCAAAATATACAGGCGATGGCATTGACCCGTCAGGTGATACAACTGAAGACATTGAAGGTGTTGACCCATACTCAACTTCAGACGAAGTTATGACTCTGCTTGAGATGCATGTTTATGAATCTTTTGACGGTGTTGATGGGTATGATGATACAGAGGACAACGAGGATGCTGTTGGCTTGCCATATGTCATCACGATAGATTATGACTCAGAAAAAGTTGTCAGCGTCCGGAGGAACTGGGATGCCGATGATGAGGACATGAGGCGTCTTGACTGGTTTGTGAGCTATCCATTTCTTCCTGGAGTCGGATTTTATGGCTTTGGCCTTTATCACTTAATCGGTGGGCTAGGCAAAGCAGCAACAGGCTCTTTGAGAGCTTTGCTTGATTCAGCTGCATTTGCAAATATGCAAGGTGGCTTTAAATTAAAGGGCAGAGTTACAGGTGGTGAGCTTCAAGTCAATCCTGGAGAGTTTGCTGACCTTGATGCGACTGTTGATGATGTAAACAAAGCAATCATGCCTTTGCCTTTCAAAGAACCAAGTGGCGCACTGTTTAATCTTTTGGGGCTGATAACAGATGCAGGCAGAAGGTTCGCCAACACAGCTGACATGAATGTTGGGGACGTTAATCCGAATGCACCAGTTGGCACCACTGTTGCCCTGATTGAGCAAGGCAGCAAATCATTTTCAGCGATTCACAAACGTCTGCACTACGCACAAGGTCAAGAGTTTAAGTTGCTCGCAAAGTTGAATGCTAAGTACCTGCCAGAAAATTTTGACTTTGCTCTATCTGGCTCCTCTTCAGTTATTTATGCAGCTGACTTTAATGATCGCATTGACATCATACCAGTCAGCGACCCAAACATTTTCAGCACTGCGCAACGCATCGCACAAGCTCAATCAATAATGCAAATGGCCAATGCAGCACCTCAGTTGCATGACGTGTACGAAGCATACAAGCGTATGTATGAAGCGATCCGCATACCTAACATTGACGAAGTTTTGAAAAAGCCTCAAGAGGCAGTCAGGCTTGATCCGATTGATGAGAACATGAGCCTTATGTATGGCAAGCCAATTAAAGCATTCCCAGAACAAGACCACGATGCTCACATAGCTGTTCACATGCAGTTTATGCAAGATCCGTCATTGGCTGCAAATCCAGGAGCAAGAGCGATGCAGCCTTTGCTTATCGCTCACATAGCCGAGCATGTTGCATTGTTATATCGCCAGCGCATGCAATCTGCCATTGGTGTTCCGTTGCCATCAGTTCCGAATCTGCGTGACCCAAGATTCTCGTTTGAGGACATCTCACCAGAGATGGATATGATCATAAGTCAAAAAGCTGCAGAAGTTGTTCAGCAGTCACCTCAAATGGAGCCAATCAAAGCCCTCGCAGGCATGGCCAAGCAGAACCCACTTCAATATGCTCAGCAACTCGCACAACTTGAAATGCAGTCACTGCAGCAAAGAACACAAGCCCAGATTGAAGCTGATGCAGCCAAAGCTCGTAATCAGATGGAGATAAAGCAAGCTGAGGCACAACAAGACATGCAAATTGAAGCAGCAAAAGCTAGAGCTGACCTCGAGGAAAAAGTCAGGAAGCTTGAGGCTGAGTTGCAGCTTGAGAGGGAAAAAGTTTTAGCTAAGGAGGTCATAAAACGTGGAGATGGTTAATGGCATGCCGATGTTGCCAGACGAAACTGTCAGGCAGCTTCAACAAATGATTGAATCGGGCATGAGTCCTGATCAAGCGATATCTATGATGACCCAACCAGTCCAGCCAGAAAAGTTTGGTGGACGCAAACAGCCGATGGGTGCATTGCCTCAAGCACCAGCACCTATGCAACAGAATCGTCAAGCACCTATGAATCAAAATCAAATGGCGCAGTACCTGCAAAATAAAATTGCAGAGATAAAAGGTCGCATGGGATCAAGACTGGGTGCATTGCCAATGGCAGGAGGCATGAATGCCAGACCACGATAAAAACAGAATAACACCTGATCAATTTAACCAATTATCAAAAACTTTAGAAAGAACAAATCCATTAAGCGCAGGGCTTTTTAATTTAGATCCTTTAAGTAAAAGCAATGTAATCGGTGGTTTGACGAGCTTGACTGCGAGAGCTCTTGATGCGACGCCTATTGGTGCTTTGGCGACAGCAGCCACAGTCGCTGATAATATTAAATCTGAAAATATAGCGAGTCAGTTAACAGGCACGCCAAAAAATTACATGGGTGCTTTAACAGGTGGCCTGTTTGATCAAAACACAGCCTTGGGTGAGGTTAGGTCTCAAGCTGACAAAAACAAAGATGGCATAGTCTCAGAAAGAGAAGCTCAAAACTATGGCATGCAGCAAGGCATGTTGACAGCATATGATGTTGGCGTTGATGCTAGCCCACCTCGTTCAAATATAACATTTGGCAGAACAAGCAGATCAGCTTTCAACAGAGACTTAAGAGATGAATTAAAAAGTTCAAATGTTTTTGATCCATCAAGATCTGCAGGTATTTCAAATCCCGCAAACTTCAGCACAAAAGATTTTGGACCACTTGGCCCACCATCAGACATTGGCAATCAACCTCAAGAAACTGGAGACCCAAGGTCGCTACCAAAAACAAAAGCTGAAGAAAGTGGTGGTGGCAGCCTTACATTTATATGCACTGTTGTTTTTGAAAAAGGTGACTTGCCGAAAAATATTTACAGATATGATCAGTCATATGGATCTTCTGTTGATAAAAATATTTTTGAGGGTTATGCTTTATGGGGAGAGCCACTTGCGAATCTTATGAAGCGCAACCAGCTTGTTTATAAAATCGCAAAGCCCATTGCGTTGTGTTGGGCAAACCAGATGGCGTTTGATTTATCAAATGGAGTCTGTGGTAAAAAAAGTATAGCAGGGAAAGTTCTGAAAAATTTTGGAGAGCCTTTGTGTTATGCTTTGGGCTTTGTAATTAACAGGAGAAAAAGATGGCTGAAGTCAGCGTAGATAATATGGAGCAAAATGCAGAGTTGTTCATCGAGAAGATGGGCTTTGCGCATGATACTGAGGGTCTTGAGTTAAGCGATGATCAGCTTGTCAACTTTCTTTTGCTTTGTCACCAGATGGAATATGGCATTGGTGAAGATTCAGAAGAGATGGAAGAAGATCACCATGATGGCGAGATGAAAGTCAAAATTATGAAAGTTGACAGCGGCGACATGCGTGGTGTTATGGATCAGATATTGGGTCATGGTGGCCCAAAGATGATGGGCTAAGATTATGGCACTTGAAAAGCTAGTAAACATCGGCCTCCGGAAAATTATACAAAAATTTAAATCAGGCCAAGCAACCCCAGAGGACATGATGACATTGCTTCAACCTCAAGTTGGCGATAGTGTTATTATAAGTGATAACATTATCGGTGGCGGACGCATGGGAACAGTCGTTGATACTTATGATGGCGGATTTAAAATTTCTCCTAGTTCCGATCCAAGTGAGCTTTTAAATATACCTCAAGGTGGTGCTATGAAAGTTACAGGCGATCCAGAGGTTGATATGGTAATTGAAGATATGTCTATGACTCCTATGATGAGGGGAGAAGAATAAATGCCATTCAGCAAGTATTCAAAAAAGCAAAAGAAGCTAGCAGGAGTTGCCAAGCCTCGCAACAAGATAACTGCTGCTGATTTTAAAAAGCTAAGGAAGAAAAAGCGTGGCAAAAAGAAAGTTTAAAAAAGTCCCAAAGACTAAAAAAGGTGTGCCCAAGAAATATGTTCAAGGTGCAAAGAATCCAAAAGCACGTGAGGCAGAAATAAAAAGAACTGCCAAAAAATATAAAGAGGGCAAATTAACCAAAGCAGAAATGCAAAGAATCAGCAAGCAGAGGAGCAAAGGTTAATGGCAGAGAAAAAGAAAACCAAGTCTAAAAAAGACATGGGCAGATACTCCTCTATTCCAGGAGCAAGTAGATTCAGCAAATCAACACTTGATAAAGTTTACAAAAGAGGTCAAGGTGCATTTTTCAGTGCAGGCTCAAGACCAAAAACGTCTCAACACTCTTGGGCGATGGGTCGTGTAAAATCTTTTGTCAGTGGTAAAGGTGGTGCCCGCAAGGCAGACGCAGACCTTTTGGGCAAAGGAAAAAAGAAAGCAGCTAAGAAAAAACAGCCTGCAAAGAAAAAGAAGTAGGAGCAATCAATGGCCAAAAAAGCAGTTGAAGCACCCAAAGGTTTTCATTGGATGAAATCAGGCAAAGGTTTTAAGCTGATGAAGAATCCAGCTGGCGGTTATAAGCCACACAAAGGTTCAAGTTTAAAAGCATCATTTGAAATTCAGAAGTTGCATAAAAAATAATGGCTGAGTACAAAGGTCGCAAAGTCACCCTAAACAAGCCCAGACGCATAGGCAAGGGTGAGCCAGGATATGGCAAGAAGAAGTCAGTCGTTTATGTAAAAGACGGCGACAGAGTCAAGCGTCTTATGTTCGGCGATCCAAACATGCGTATCAAGAAAAATCAAAAAGGTCGCAGGAGCAACTTCCGCTCACGCCACAACTGCGACACTCCAGGACCAAAGACAAAGGCACGCTACTGGTCGTGCAAGGCATGGTGATATGGCCGTACTGAAAAAACTTGTTGAGCCGCTGGTTGAAAATGTAACTGATTTCCTGAATAGCTTCAGCAGAAAAGTTTATCATGGTCAGCGAGATGTAGAGTCTTCAGTCGGGGTTGTAAAAGATATCTCAGGCAGGGAAATGCTTGTTGAGGATGCTACAGGAGAGTATGGAGGGATAAACGCTTTTGAAAGTAGCACCGATAAATTTCCATCTCATTACCCCAGTGATCTAGGAACATGGGTCAGCGAATCAAAAAATGTTGCTGATTATTTCGCAGGAGACAGAGGTGCAGTCTATCCTCTCAAAATAAAACTTGAGAACCCAAAAGTATATGATGAATATGAGGACATGGAAGCTGATCTATTTGAAGCTGCTGACACTGCTGACTTGGTTGATCGTTTAAAAAGTGAAGGCCATGATGGAATACAAATAACAAACAGCTATACTGACATTCCTGAATTGAGAACTGATTATGTTGTTTTTGATGCTCAAAATATAAGGTCTGTGAATGCAAAGTTTGATCCAAAAAAAGCAAGTTCAAGAAATATATTGGCATCAACCCCAGCAGCAACATTAACAGGATACGGGGCATTGGAGGCGTTAAATGGCCAGAGCAGCAATTAAAAAAGTAGCCAATGCAGAGATCCGAGCAGCCAAGAGCTTTTTAGAAAAGCGAGGCATCACATCTGATGAAGTCAGTCCACGCAAGTTTGCAAAAGCTGCAAAAGAGCTTGACAAAGGTTTTCAAGAAACATTGAAAATCCTCGCACGTGAGTTATCAGGAGGGCAAGTTTAATGCCAGATCATGACGCATTCAGGCCAGATGGCAGGTTAAATATACCCAGCCAAGCTGCAGCTGATTACATAGCACGTGAAGGAACACTTCAGCCTTACGAACCAACAATGCGTGAAAAAGCAGAGTCAGCAATAGCTGGTGCTCTTGAAAGTTTAGGTATGTCAAAAAGCTCTGCCAGAGATTCAGCTGTTGGTTTTACAGGCACAACAGACTCAAGCAGAGGTGGCATGGGAGTCGGGGTGCTTGACTTTATACCACCATTTTCAATCCCAACAGCTCTTCAAGAAGCAGGTCGTGAAGTTGAAAGAGCACAAACAGCAACAGATTATGTGAACCCAGCACTCACAGTCGGATTCAGTGCTGTTGAATCAATACCAGCCACAAAGCTCGCAACAAAACCACTCAAAAGTTTTATAAATAGCTTAGCAAGAAAGTTCAACTGATGGCTATAGGTGCAAAAATATTATCAGAGTTGTCCGACGACGCAGTCCGTTGGGTTGAGTCTTTGGCTAACAAACTTTCTGGCAAGCCTACAGATACAGTCCGGTTTCCAACTAGCCCTGAAAAAGTTGCAGGTGAGCTAGGCCAAAAGCTCGTGAATCTTGAAAAGTTCGCACCACAAATGAAAGATATATATGACGACAGAGCTTTGTATTATGGATTGCTTGAGGCTTCTGAAGGTTCTGCTGACATTGGTTTAATGAAGCCAAAAACTTTTGGGGACGTATCTGCAGCTATGAACCCTAACAAAGATCCTTACATACAAGAAATGATTGACGAGAATGTTTTAGCCTTGCGTGATTTAAGATCTGCTGGCATACGTTATTCAGATGTTCCGTATCTTTCTTATAAAGAACCATATCCAGGAATAGCACAGGTTACAGGTCATGAAGGTCGTCACAGGGCTTTGGCACTTGATGCTGAAGGAGAGCCTGTTCAGCTCGTAAGAATGATACCGAGAAAGAATGAACAGCTTTTAAGCACTATGAATCCAGATACCCAGCTGATGAGCGAAGTCAGCACCATGCAACCAGAAGCTGGTGGAAAAGAAGTTGGCACTCTTGGTCAGCTTATAAAATTTTTAGGCTTGGGCAGTGTCGCTGCTCCAGGAGTCCTTTCACAGTTGCCTTCCGAAGATGGAGGAGGTAAGGTTGTTGAATAGGACTAAATTTTCATCTTTGATATCAAAAGGAGGTCGCAAGATGGATCATGGTGGTAAAAAGAAAAAAGGCATGAAGAAAAAGAGTGCCAAAAAAGGTATGATGAAGAAAAAAGGCATGAAGAAGAAGGGTGCCTATGGAAGATAGAAAAGACGTCAAAGTTTTTGTCACTGGCGTTTCAGCAGCATTTGAGGTTAATTTAGATGACGACAGTGGAGCTCCTAAAGTTAATCAAGAAGAATCTGAGGGAGAAAAAATCGGCGATAGCCGAGAAGATGATTGAGGGTCGGGAGTCTGACTTTGAATCATATCAAAAAGACGTTGGGATTGCGCAGGGATTGGAAGATGCTTGCGCAATCATCGACGAAACATTAAATCAACTTGATGAAGAGGATGCATAACATGTCTCATCCGCATGCAATATTTACTGATGAGGAAACAAAAGCCACACTAGGCTCTCATCAGTTACCAATCCCAATGAACTGGAAAGTTCTTATTCAACCCAACAAACCTAAAGAGCAAACCGAAGGTGGCATAATACTGCCATCTGTGGCCAAAGATAATGAAAGTTATCTAACTGCTCACGGAGTTATTGCAGCTATGGGAGAGCTTGCTTATCATGACAGGGATACAGGTAATCCTTGGAAGATGAGTGTTCGTCCCAAAGTAGGTGATAAAGTCACTTATGGAAAGTATGCAGGTCAAAAAATCGTAGTCAATGGTGTCAGCTTCCTTTTGGTTAATGATGATGAGATAACATCAATCTTGCCTGAGGATGTTGAGATAACTGGTTACTTGCCGAGGTAGGTTGTTATGGAAAATAAAATTGAAGAAGAGCAGATCATTGCTGTTGAGGAAGAAATCAAAGAGGCCAAGCGCAAAGCTGGTCAAGATGATTTTGAGATCGAAATAGTCGAAGAAGAAAAACCTGAAGAGGTCGTTGAAGCAAAAGAGCCGGAGCCAGAGCCGGAGCCAGATAAGGATTACGGTGAAAAAGTTCAAAGGCGAATTAAAAAGCTCGTTGATCAACGCAGGGAAGCTGAGTTAAGAGCTGAAGAGCAGCGTCAAGAAAATGCTCAACTCATGGCTCGTCTTGAAAGATTAGAAAAAGGATCTGAAGATAGAGCTCAAAATGAGTTTCACAATCGCTTTGAGCAAACAAAAGCTGCTTTGGCCAAAGCCATTGAAGAAGGTGATACTTCAGCTCAAGTTAATTTTCAAGAGCAAATGGCTGACATGCGTGCAGCTATGCGTGTCGCAGAAATGCAAAAGCAAATCGCAAACACACAGCGTACGCAATCACCAACAGTTGGCAGAGCCCAACAAGCTGCAACAGACCCAGCCCCACAAAAGGCTATGGACTGGTGGCAGAGAAATCGGTGGTTCAATTCAGCAGGTTTTGAAAAAGAAACTGCTGCAGCTCGCTCTATTGATGTTCAGCTTGACCTTGAGGGATATGATAAAAATTCAGACGAATATTACGAAATGTTAAATAATCGTTTACAAAAAATCTTTCCCGAGTTAAGCTCAGGAAGCGAAGAACCAAAGCCAAGAGTCAAAAGCAGACCACCTGTCGCCCCAACTGCTGGCGGATCTCAAGGTTACAAGGGGAACAGGGTTCGCATGTCACAAGACCAACTTAGGATGGCTAGGGAACTTGGTATAACTGATGAAAAAGGTCTCAAAGCATATGAGGCTGAAATCAAAAGACAAGCAAGGAGCTAATCATGGCTGAGAAAAGAAATGTGCGTGCAGATGAATCCCGTTCAAACTCCCGAGATGATGAGGCTCGTCCTCAGACAGCTTGGAAACCACCATCCCTTTTGGATGCGCCTGAAGCTCGTCCTGGGATGACACAAAGGTGGGTAGCCACCTCTATTCAGGGAAAGGAAACTCCTGACAATGTCTTCAAGCGTATGCGAGAAGGCTGGAATCCTCGCCCTGCTGACACTGTGAAAGATAAGAGATTCCCAACTATCAATCACGGACAATGGGAAGGTTGCGTTGGTATTGAAGGAATGCTGCTTTGTGAAATGCCTATAGAAAAGCATAAACAAATGAAAGATTATTATGCTGGCAAGAGCGATGAGCAGAACGAATCATTATCAGGCGATCTTGATGCACTTAACAGATCTGGTGGTCCAAGAGTTTATCAAACTCGCGAATCATCAGTTTCCAGAGGTCGCAAAGATCTTGCGGCTATGGAAGATTAACTACTCAAGGAGTGAAAGATGGCAAATGTTGATGCTGCCTTTGGGTTCGTCCCAGTTCGCCACATGAGCGGTAATATTCCACGTGCAAATAAATACACCATTACTTCTGGTTTAGCTGAGAACATCTTCACAGGTGATCTATGTATTCTTACAGCCGATGGGGTTATCACACCTCACTCAGCGACAGAAACCAATAACATTGGTGTGTTTGCAGGTGTTTCATATACTGCTTCTGACGGCTCATATGTTTATAGCCAGTACTTCCCAACAGGGACTTCTGCTACTAACATTATAGCATACGTGTATGATGACCCATACATCGTATATAAAGTACAATCCGCTGGATCACCAGCCCAAACAAATATTGGCAACTGTGCTGATGTTGTTGCGGGTGCAGGTTCTACCAACACAGGTAACTCAGGTTTTGAAATCTCAGGAACCATGGCTTCTGGTACAGCGACTTGTAAAATCCTTGGCCTTTACGAGGCTCCTGATAATGCTTTCGGCGCAAATGCGGTTATGGAAGTTCTTATCAACGAGCACCTGTTAAAAGCCACAGCTGGCATATAGGAGGGCTTGAGCTATGTCTATGAATAGAGCACAATTTGCTAAGATGCTCGAGCCAGGATTGAACACACTGTTCGGTCTCGAGTATGATAGTTATCCGTCTGAATACGAAGCTGTGTTTGAATCAAACACCTCTCAAAAAGCATTTGAAGAAGATGTCTTGCTGACAGGTTTTGGTGCAGCTCCAACTAAAGATGAAGGTGCGTCGATTGCTTACGATTCAGCTTCTCAGCAGTGGACAGCTCGTTATCAGCATGAGACAATCGCTTTGGCATTCTCAATCACTGAGGAAGCTGAAGAAGATGGTCTTTATGGATCAATCGCTGCACGCTATACAAAAGCACTTGCACGCTCAATGTCTACTACAAAAGAGATTAAAGCTGCAAATGTTTTGAATAATGCAACCAGCACCAACGGTGGTGACGGTGTTCCTCTTCTGAGTGCATCACACCCAACACAAAACGGCAACCAGAGCAACAAACTTGCTACTGCTGCTGATTTGTCAGAGACTTCTCTTGAGTCAATCCTGATTCAGATTGCTGACATGAAAGATGACCGTGGTCTGCGTATCGCTGCACAGGGAACAAAGTTGATTATCCCAACAGCATATACGTTTACAGCAGAGCGTCTTCTTGACTCACAACTGAGAACAGGAACAGCTGACAATGACATCAATGCGATTCGCAACGGTGGTTATCTGCCACAAGGCTATCACATTATGCGTCGTCTGACTGACTCTGATCAGTTCTTCATCCAGACGGATGTTCCTGATGGACTCAAGATGTTCCAGCGTTCACCTCTTAAAAAAGGTGTCGAGGGTGATTTTGAAACTGGTAATGTTCGCTACAAAGTTCGTGAGCGTTACAGCTTTGGCTTCACTGACTGGCGTGGAATCTTTGGCACAGAAGGTGCTGCATAAAAATATGGGGGAGGAGAGAACTCCTCCCCTTAACTGAATCCTGACGACTTTATCAAAAAGTCGACACTAGCCAAGACAGGAGATCAAAAATGGCTAATACTACTTTCACTGGACCAGTCCGGTCTCAGAATGGTTTTCAAAATATAATTGGTGACAGAGACGCACCAACAAACACAATGACACTTTCTGTTTACACTGCAACTGTGACAGTTGCTAATGGTGCGACAACAGGAAAAGAGTCATCTATCGGCATCCCCTCAAACTTTATCCCAATGGGTGTCATGATCACTGTAACTGGTGCTGCTGGAAACTCAGTAAATTTGAATGAC
>VTLG01015221.1_pt1 | contig 14523 bp, 13 predicted proteins | sample 4694571 | NCBI WGS metagenome assembly VTLG01 (sample SAMN12604809, study PRJNA352737) | marine metagenome | biome: ENVO:00000447; feature: ENVO:00000209|ENVO:00000569|ENVO:01000036; material: ENVO:00002151; isolation source: viral sequences binned using virsorter ...
CTCTCCCTTTTCACCACCAGCTCCCTGTTGACCTTTATCACCTGTGCTGCCTTTGACGCTATCTCCTTTAATTCCCTTTTGACCTTTATCTCCTTTATCTCCTTCTTCTCCTTTTTGACCTTTTACAGTCGATGGTTCACCTTTTGACCCTTTATCACCTTCTCCTTTTTGACCTTTATCTCCTTTTTGCCCTTTTTCTCCTTTCTGACCCTTTGTACCTTGACCACCTGAAAGACCAACTTCTCCCTTTTGACCCTTTTGTCCTTTTTCTCCCTTTTGACCTACTTCACCTTTTTGTCCTTTTTCTCCTTTCTGACCTTTCTCTCCCTTTTCACCTTTCTCTCCCTTCTCACCTTTATCCCCTTTATCACCCTTTTCACCTTTTAAAGCAGCAGATGATGTAACAGAGACCCACTGGGCACTACTCCCATCATTATAATAAACATGCAAATCTGAATCATCACTATCCCACCACATATCTCCCTGCACTGGAGTGGGTGATGTTGGTGGACTTACACCAATACTTACCGAAGATCCTGCTCCTTTATCTCCCTTTGTTCCTACTCCTCCTTCTCCTTTTTGACCTTTTTCTCCTTTCTCTCCTATTTCCCCCTTTTGTCCTTTATCTCCTGCAGAACCTTGATTACCTTGTGGACCTACTTCTCCTTTTTGTCCCTTATTTCCTTGTGATTCAACATCTCCTTTTTGTCCCTTATCTCCTTTATCACCCTGTGCACCTGTTAGTCCAACTTCTCCCTTAACACCTTTATCACCTACAGAACCCTTATCACCAGGATCGGGTACTCGATTCCATGCGTATCCATTCCATCTCCATGTAACATTACCAACAGAAAATGTATCACCAGTATTAGGACTATTTGGAAAATTAACCGCCATATTTTTATTTATTAGTCAATCACTAAGATGGTATCGTCGGCCAAGTTGGATTTTGAGGATCAGATTCAGTTGCTGGTAAGTCCCTTAAACTTTGTCGATATGTTTTCCACTCGTTCTTTTTTGCATCAGATAATGGAGAATCAGTGAATTGTGTCCAGTCACTTTCTCTTAACAAAATACCTCTCATTTTACGAAGAGCACTAATGTAATCAGTTCCGTATCTTTCTTTAATTGAGGAATAATCAGTGGAATAATCAGTTTCCATTGGTATACGTTTTTTTGATATTTATATCATAATAATATATTTGATTGACCAACATCATTACTAGCCAACCAACCAGTTGCAATATATTTTGCTTCATATGGTGGATTACCTCGATGTAAATGAGTAAAAGCACCAGGAAAAATTAATACTCTACCTGCTTTTGGAATTATTTTTTGTTTTTGATACAAAAATTCTGTTTCTCCACCTTCTTCCACATCATTGAAATATACAGACCAAACTAAAGTTCTACTAGCACAGGCAATATTATTTGTTTCTGAGTGCCATCCATGATATCCTTCAGTTGGCATTGTTTTTTGTAATAAACAAGTAGTGCTATGAAAATTAAAATTTTTTAAAAACGGATACCAATCAAGATATTGTTCTAAACAAACTCTAACTGCACATAATATATGGTTTGCTACAGATGGATTGAATGCTGCAATATCTATTTGAGAGTCTTGAACATAAGTATGATTTCGAGGAACAATTTGAGTCGACTCATCTAAAGTTTTGATAATTAGATTACAGAAATCATCTAATATAACATCATCCCATACTCCGATAAAATCTTCATTAGAGAAGAGATTAGGGGTATTAATTGTTGGATCAAACATAATAAAATTAAATTTCTGTGTCTCCTTCCAGTTCATTGACTGGTGGTTCTTTAATGGTTTTCATATTGATTGTTTGTGATATTCTGTTCAAAGTTTCGTTTCTAAATGATTCAACAGCAGCACCTGTTTGTCTTTGTTGTTGAGAATTCTCAATTAATAAAATTGGCATCCAAGTAATAGCACAAGACCATTCATCGATATCTGCACCAGTTTGTGGATGATTTCCTCTAACATGAGTGAACCAAGAACATTTTAATCCAAGACAATCTTCACCTATGAGTGGGCAAAATTTTCCTTGTTCAAGTTTCATATTGATTTTTACTTATAGTATAGCATACATTCATTTTTTATGCATTAATTCTTTGAAGCTATTATAACATCAAGATAGTTAACTGCAAAGTTGATACTATCAGAAAAACTATGATTGTGTGCTGTTCCAGAGAAAGATAAAGATCCAGAACCATGATTGTGACTACCACCACCACCTGTATTAGAAGTCTTACCTCTATTCGCTACAGAGTTAGAAGCAACTATGTTATATGATTCGTATATATCACTCGCACCAGTACCACTACCTGGATAGTTATTGGAACTTAAATTTGAATTATTTCTTTGTTCTCCATGATTACCCGATCTAAATGTTCTGTGAAAGTGAGATGGAATTTGATTTGATGATAATGTAGTGCTACCAGTGCTACCACCAATAGAACCACCAGCAGTTTTGTCACCAGTAGTCCCTGATACAGTTCTACTAGTAAAGGCATTCGTAAAGCTAATACCGCCAGATGATGGACCACTACCAGCAGTTCCAGATACAACTCTTAATGCTCTATTATTTACATTGGTTGTGTCTTTAGTCCAACCAGTCGGTGCACTTGTTTGTTGGAAAATCATTCTTGTTCCAGCTGGAATTGCTGTTACGTCACTACCTGTATCTCCTTTTTGACCTTTTTCTCCATTAGTTCCATCAGATCCATCAGATCCATCAGAACCTGAACTTCCTTTTTGTCCCTTTGTAGAATTATCCTCTCCCTTATCACCTGGTTCTCCTTTAATAGAGGTTCCAGTATCGCCTTTCTGTCCTTTTGTAGAATTATCATCTCCTTTTTGTCCCTTATCTCCTTTATCACCCTTTGTAGAATTATCATCACCCTTGTCACCTTTTGTAGAATTATCTTCACCTGGTTCACCTTTTACTCCTTCATCTCCCTTTTGACCCTTTTGTCCTTTTTCTCCCTTTTGCCCTTTATCACCAGTTCCACCAGTCAAACCAATTTCACCTTTTTGTCCTTTTTCTCCCTTCTCACCCTTTTGTCCTTTTGTAGAATTATCTTCACCCTTCTGACCTTTTTCTCCTTTCTGACCTTTTTCCCCTTTTTGCCCTTTCTCTCCTTTCTGACCCTTTTCTCCTTTCTCTCCCTTGAGTCCTTTTACACCTGGACTTGCTGGTAATTTCCAAGCATTACCATCCCACTTAAATGTAACACCATTCGAAACAAATGTATCATTTATGTTTGGATTATTTGGAAAATTGGCTGCCATCAGGAAACTTCCTCTAAAGTTATTTTATATTTTTTATCGTCTTTTTTATTAACAACATATAAATTATTATCTCCTAATTCAAATTGCCAATCACCAGATGTTCCATCAATACTATTAACGTCAGTATCAGTAAATCTTGGTGAACCATTTATTGGAATACTAGTCATAATCTTTTTACTTATTTATCTACGATTTCATAATGTAGCAGAGTGCATAATATGGTGGTAAGTTCTTATCTGTTCCAGAGGAACCCTGAGAGTTTGTTCCTCTATTACTTGGATTACCAGTTGTAGCACTAAATGAGTGAGAGTGTGTATCACTTGATGTTGTTGCTGTATTCCCAGTATCATTTTGTGAAGTAACTCTTGATCCACCACCTATAGAGGTTGAAGACTGTATGGTGTGACTATGAGAATCATTACCTGTGGTTCCACTAACAGAGTGAGTATGATTGTTGATTGTATGACTATGAGATACTAGTATTGCATCTGCAGATCCACCTGTGTCACCTGGTGATAAGTTTGGCCAAGCAGCATTTGCAGTGTCACTGTGAGCACCAACAACAAATCTATTTCTTAAATCTGGAGTTCCGTTTGAACCATTACATAAGAACCACCCAGAAGGTATTGCATTCGCTGCACCAGACCATAAACCTATAAAACCTGAAGGAATACCAGTTGAGCCAGCAGTACCTTGAGATCCTACTTCACCTTTTTGTCCTTTTGAACCGTCACTACCATCAGATCCACCAGAACCTGTTTGACCTTTCTGTCCTTTTGAACCGTCACTACCATCAGATCCACTAGAACCTGTTTGACCTTTTTGTCCTTTATCACCATCAGCACCTGCTTCTCCTTTCTGACCTTTTTCACCCTTTTGACCTTTTATTCCAATTCCAATCTCACCTTTTTGTCCTTTATCACCTTTTTGTCCTTTATCACCTGCACCACCTGAAAGACCTTGTTCACCTTTCTGTCCCTTTTGACCTACTTCACCTTTCTGTCCCTTTTGACCTACTTCACCTTTTTCTCCTTTCTGACCCTTCTCACCTTTTTCACCCTTATCTCCTACCTCTCCTTTTTGACCTTTCTCTCCTTTTTGTCCTTTTTCACCCTTGACACCTGCAGATGCATCTTTTTTCCATACTGAACCATTAAAAATGAATGTCATACCATTTGCGGTATAAGTATCATTTGTATTTGGACTATCTGGAAAATTGAACGCTGCCATAATTTTTATTTATTATGATAAGGCATCTACTTTGGCAGATAATTCTTTTATTGCTTCAATCAAAATCGGTATAAGTTTATCATATCGTACTGCTTTATATTCAGTACCATAATAATTTGTTGTGATACCAACTAAACCCAATGCTTCCACCTCTTGTGCAATCACACCAATATCAGTGCCAACCAAACTATCATGATTCAAAGTAACATCACTACCTGTTTTCCATGTGAATGTATTACCACTAATTGCCTTTACTTTATCTAAGGAATTAGATATAGGTGTAATATTTTCCTTTAAATTTTGATCAGATAATTCCATATTTTTTTTAATTATTTAGGAGGTCTTGCATAAATCCAACCATTCACAATATATTTTGGAATTTTTGTCGTATATCCACGATGAATATAAGTCCAAGTTGCTGGAAAAAATATAATAGTTCCAACTTTTGGTTGGATTTTTGTGCCATCAATAAATTCAGTCCAACCACCATCTTTCTCTTCAATCGTATTTAAATACCAAATATATGTAAAAGTTCTAGTCCATCCCTTATGCATACACCAATCATGATGCCAGTGATAATACCCATCAGGTTCATACTTTTGAATCTTATATCCAGTATCTTTACACTCATAATTATGAGCTGGATGTAATTTCCAACCTTTATCACTACATTTTTCTTTCGAAATATTTTCTAAATGTATTTCATATTCGTCAAGAGCTATTCCTAATGCTTTAAATAAAACTTCATCTTCTTCTTGCCAAGTAGGATTAGTGGTCACTCCCATGTCCATCGTGATTTTAAGTGACGTATCCACTCTTGGATTATTTTGATCTACCTTACCTTTAACTCGATAAGGATCGACATCAAATTTTTCAATCATCCCTTTACAGAATGACTCAGATAATGAATTATCTTTTCTCCATATTAATTCCTTGAACATGAATCACAAGTAAAATTATAAAAATAAACTATAGTATTCTTATTTATTGTGTTATTTCCAGCGAATATTTCCTGATATAGAAATTCTTTTTTCATCACACTCGTAAAAAGGATAAACTTGATGATTCAATCCTGCTGGAAAAATAATCATGGTTCCGTTATCACTTGGAGATTGTTGTATTTTATAATCATGTATACCTCCTAATATATCTGTATATGCAAATGAAAAATCAGAAGCACTTGGTGAATTAGAATTTTTTGCTATTGGTAAATTATGTTGGTCTTTAGCCTTTGTAGGTATTTTCATCCATATTACAAAAGATATAACACCCAAATGACTATGCATGGGATTAAATTCGTGTTTATATTGATAATTAACCCATAATTTACTAAGATATAATTCTGATTCTGTTGTATGATTGCTTTGAAATTGTCTAATATTTGTATTCTCTGATATGTATTTGACAGACATAGGTTTTAATATCATATTAAAAAAATAATCATCCTCATCAATTAATTCAAGACTCTCTGCTATATTTCCTGCTAAAGCATAATTCATTTTTTTCTCTGATTTTTTTACATAATCCCATAGACGACTTACAATAAAATCAGGTAATTTAATATCATATAATGGAACGTTGGGTAAATAAAATTGATTCCATTCAATTAAAGTTGGCATATTTTATTAACTTTCATAGTTATTTTATCATAAAATTAAATTATGTCAATTTTTTGATTAAGATGTCTTCATGATATAAGCAAGTGAATAATATGGTGGTAAATTAGCATCATTCGCTGATGAACCTTGTGAATCAGTTCCCCTATCACTTGGATTTCCAGTTCCTCTGTTACTTGGATTACCAGTTGTTCCACTATAACTGTGAGCGTGATTACCAAGTGCAGAGCCTGTAGTTTTACCAACGTTAAATGTTGTTCTATCTTCAGGACTACCAGTTTGGTTCTGCTCAGGACCTGAACCAGTTGGATGATTTGCACTACTATAAGTATGACTGTGAGATAAATTAGTATCAGTAACAGTACCACTAAATGTGTGAGTGTGATTATTAATTTGGTGAGTGTGATTGTTTATAGTATGACTGTGTGCTACAAGAGTTGCATCAGCAGATCCACCTGTGTCACCTGGTGATGTGTTTGGCCAAGCAGAGTTTGCAGTATCACTCCAAGAACCAACAACAAATCTATTTCTTAGGTCAGGAGTTTGATAACTATTAACTGTTTGACCGTTACATAAAGACCATCCATTTGGTATATTTGATATCGAACCATACCATATTACAATAGTTCCTAACGGAACTCCCTCTGATGATTGTGCATATCTACCATCCAAATCTACAGTTTGATTTGAAGCACCAGTCACAGTTGCTGTCAATACACCATTTCCTGTATTGAATGACAATCCAGATAGGTAATAGTTAGTATCAGTACCAACAGTTGATGCAGTTTGGAAAGTTAATCCATTAGCACTACTGTTAACAACAACAACTTTATTTGCATCACCAGAGTAATTATTTGGTGTATCATCTAAATCTGTGAAATCTCCTGTGATTCCACTTAAAGGGATTGTAGTGGTTAAATTACTTAATGATCCAGTTCTACCTAATGTTAAAGTACCACCACTGAATGAAAGTGAATTAGCATAATTATCAACTCCAACTGAATCAGCGTCTGTCCAAGAAAAATTACCAGTGCCACCTGATGTAAGAACTTGACCTGAATTTCCTGCAGACCCACCGTTTGTGTATATCTTACTGAGTTGTATACCCGTTGTTTTTAATCTATTCTCACTGGGATTATATGCAAGTTGATCGTCCTGAGAATCAATTTTTAATGTATCATATGAATTATTAGTTACGTCTCTATCTACAAAAGTTATATTTTTATATTCATTACCAGTCGCAGTAGATATTTTGATAGTATTTGCCTGTGCAATCGTTCCTGACAACGTAGCACTTGTATTAATAGTAATAGTATCATTAGAAGTGTTATGCCCTAATACGACATTATCACCCGCAATTATTCTAACATCATCATCTGAACCTGATGATGGATTTAATCTTATGATTGCATCGTTTCCAGATCCAGAACCAGTTGAAGATCCATGATTGACAACTTCTAAATCATATGTTGTATTATCATCTGATGATTGGTCATCAACAACTAAATCAATTGTTCCATCAGAATCTTGATATGTTGCAGAAATTCTTGTCTCAGTATTACCACTGAACATCGCACCAACAATATCTTGAACTTGCTCTGCTGATAATTGTGTATTATCATTTTGAGCAACAAATGTTATTTGACCATTGTCATTTCTAGTGATGGTCATATTTGTACCACCGACTAATCTTACGGTATCATCTGTACCAGATGATGCATTCAAGAATAAATTTGGACTTACATTAGATCCACTAACTTGCTGTGCCTGTAAAAGATATGTTGTGTTTGTATCCGTTCCCACACTTGAGGGGTCAACGAATGATATTCCATTAGCAGATGAATTGACACTTACAAGTTTATTTGCTTGACTTGTATAATTAGAAGGAGTATCAGTTAATCCAGTAAAATTATTTGATCCTGGTGGTCCAGATGGACCAGGTGGTCCTGCAACTGATGAATCATCTCCTTTTTCTCCCTTTATACCTTGTGGACCTGCTGGACCTTGTATACCTGTACCACCTAATTCACCTTTCTGCCCCTTTTGACCTTTCTCACCTTTTTGACCTTTCTCACCTTTCTCACCTTTTTGTCCTTTAAGTGCAGCGTTAGAAGTTATAGATACCCATTGATTTGAATCAGTATCACCATAATAAACATGTAAATCAAAATCATCACTATCCCACCATAAATCTCCAGCGGATGGACTCGATGGTGGACTATCGGAGATAGATATGTTTGAACCTCCTCCTTCCAGACCTTTTTGTCCTTTTTCACCTTTTTCTCCCTTCTCTCCCTTTTGTCCTTTTTCTCCTTTAGTTCCTAAATTACCTGCTGGACCTATTTCTCCTTTATTTCCTTTTTCACCTTTTACACCTTGAGTACCTTGAGGACCATCATCACCTTTAACTCCTTTTTGCAATACATCTCCCTTGTCACCTTTATCACCTTCATCTCCTTTTGCACCAGTTCCACCAGTTTGACCTGCTGTACCTTTTTGACCCTTTTCACCTTTTTCACCTTTTATACCTGCAGGACCAGCACCACCCGTATTAGTCGTTACCCACTGTGCTGAATCTCCATCATTATAATATACATATAAATCACCTGCATCGCTCTCCCACCATAATTCACCATTTCTAGGTCCATTTGGAGGGTCATCACTTATAGTTACTGGATTAACTATTATTGTAGCAGCAATTCCAGGATGACCTGATGGACTTTGAACACTTACATTAGCAGTAACAGCAGCACCAACAAAATTTAATTGAGTGATACTACTTGCTGAAGAAACTGGATTTCCTTCATCAAATACACTTATCGCACCAGCGATTAATCCACCACCAACAGGAACCCAATATCTCTTACCAGGATAACCTGGTACTGCCACTAATTGATATTGGGAACCTGACGGTACTGTTGGACCTATTATAGGGTCAGATAGATTTGGCTCTGCCTGATCTAAACCAAGATAGAGATACCTATCATCAGTAAGTTGATCTTGTGACCTTCTCTTTTGTCTTCCACTTAAATACTTTGGCATATTACGCAGTGCTATTCTCTAGTATACTGGCAATAAGTTCCATTTCAAGTGGTGCGAAGAAACCGCCTGACAAACTCTCACCAACATTTACTCTAAATTTATCAGTTGATACTATAGAAACTGTTAAGTCACCTCTAGGTGCTGCAGGATCTGTTTTTCTTGGATATCCATGCTCAGTCGCACGATTATCCATCGTACACGAAAATATAATTGAATCTACCGCAATTCTAACTTTTTGATTTTGCACTAATCCATGTGCGACATTAGTTTGTATAACAATTTCTCCTACCGCTAAACCTTGTGTAAAAGGATTTCCGTCAAATGACTGGAAAGTTATTCCAGTACCAATAACATTTGGACCACCATTATAGATTGCATCTTTTACATTAATTCTTTTATTAATTTTTTTGATAGCATTAGTTACAGCACTATGAAATGTATGAGTGGATGTATCAGATGAAGTTCCCACATTTACAGTGAATGTATCTGTAGTTACAGCAGTAATTGTTAGAATTTTAGTACTTGCAGGATCAGTTGCTCTTGGATATGGATGAGTAGTGCCATTATTATCTGTCATACAAGTAAATGTAATTCCTCCATCATCTATTCTTATTAAATCACCGACAGATAATCCATGTGCACTCGCTGTTTTTATCACAAGGTCTCCACTTGTTGGATTATAGGTAGTTCCAGTTATAGCAGTAAATAAAGTGTAACCACCAGTTCCAGTGGAAACTTCTATAGCATTATCTCTTGATCTTTCAAAATAATGAATTGCAGAATTATAAAAATGAGGATAACCTTTACTTCCACCCACTACAGTTGAAAACTCTTTTACGTTTGCAACTGTATCGACAACGTATGATTGTTGAGGGTCAGGGAATACTGTTGTTGTAATACCTGTACTACCTGAACATGTAAATGCAATACCACTTAATGTAATAGGATCTGTAACATTGAAATTATGATTTGTTTTTGTAAAAACAGTTGCTATCCCCGAAGGTTCATCATATGATACTCCAGTAATTATTCCAACTCCCTGTTGCGTTCCATTTATATAAAGTTGATCTAATACCAATGGAGTTTTTTCTAATACTAATCTTCCATCAACTAATATAACTGCATCATTGGGTGGTATTTCTACGTCTTTTATAACTCTTATATCCCTTGTGTTCCCTGTGCTTCTAGATTGTCTTTTTATATTAAAAGTTACAGTTGGATAAGTTGCTCCGATTCCAACATTTGCAACTTGAGTGTACAATAATAATGCAGACGTACCAGTTGGAACCTCATACAACTTTTGCAGACCTGGTGCAACAGGAACTGAAATGGATACAAATTTATTGACTGGTGCGATTGCCATATTATCTCAATGCTAATATCAGTGGTGTAAGTTGTGCTTGAATTGCTCTGTTGAAATCTCTACCTCTAATAGTAGAAGTGGTTTGATCGATTGTCAATCCATCACCAATTCTAAAATTACCCTTTTGATCAGTGCTGGTAAATGGAACTTGACCTCCATTTATAGCAACAACTTCATTCTCAGGAATGGGTTTTCCACCTTGGAATGGGTTCGATGTATTTATGTCTGTTCCTGCACCGATATATTCGAACGAATGTGAACTCGTGATGATACGACTTAATCTTACAATTTTTACCTCAGTATTTTCTGGTAATGAATATGGTATAAATTCATTAAATGTAATAGTCGATATACCTGTTATTGGTGCACCATCAGGAGTTGTTCCAAAATTAACTGTATCTGTTGCCTCACTCACAGTAAATAAAATTGGGTCTGTATCAACCTCAAAAGTTGCACCTCCACTTGAAATTTGCACTTGTAAATCTTGAGTAGGTAAAAAGTTTCTACCACTATTAATAATATCAACAGAGGTTATTGTTCCTGCAGCACTTACATTGGGAGAAAATTCTGGAAGTATTCCCTCTGGACCTAAAGGATCAGGACTATTATTGTTATTTGCATCAACGACAGTAATAACTGGAGGAGAAGTAGGTAGATATCCAGATCCACCATCAACAACTCTTATTCCTCTTATTATTTGAAGAGGAGCAGTAACAGTCGCAGTTGATGGGGTGTCATCATAATTCGACATATCAAGATGAAAATATACACCTTGTCCATCAAATGGTATTCGAGGATTATTACCAGAATCTATTGTTTCAATAGAGATAACAGTATCCGATTCAGGTGCAGTTACACCTGTTGTAATTCCTGTAAATTCAATATCACCATACCCATCAGCAACCAATCCTTTAATACCAAATGAACTATTAGAGTTAGTTAAATCACATTGACCTCCAGATGAAACACCAATTCCCACTTCACATCCTATAGTAAAGATAGAAACTAATTGTGCATATCCATTATTTGAAATCGAAACTCCAATCCCTGCTTCATTATATTGTGTGAAAGAATCACATACCATAGATTTAAGATCTTGACCTAGATTATTTGTACCACTAAAAGCAGCATCGGCATGATCACCATTTATCTTCATTCCAATACTGCCAGTCATAAAGTTTGTACAATTTCGAATATAAGGTGAACGCCATCTTCCTGTTGCACCCTCATTTGCAGGACCTAAAGGTGTGTATCCTGAAAGTGCTTGAAATTCAAATCCATTATCAACATCAGTTTGAGTTGGAGGAAATGCTACAGCACCACAATTAGGGTGATTTGTATTGATGGAATTTCCTGTGAAACTTAAATTTTCAATTAAACATCCTCTTCTTACATGAAAAACATCTTTATTTGTATTTTCAGGTATGATGAGAACTAATCTTAAATCTTCACCTGTTATTGCCACATCAGTCCTTAGTCCAATAGGATTATTTTCAAAATATATTCCAGATCTTACCTTTATTGTATCACCCTCTTGAGCAATCGCAGCTGCTGCAGCAATTGTAAACTTAGCGTCTCCCTCTAATAATCCACTATTTGTGTCCATTCCATTTTTTGTTACCCAAAGTGTTCTTTTTGTTTGAACACCTGATGGTCTCCATGATACTCCAGCACCCACAGATGCCAATCTATAATCAGTTTGTGCAACTCCAACACCATCATCATTATTAACATCTATAAGAAAATTTTCTAATTCTAAATTTCCAAATACTTTTGCATTCTGTCCTATATTTAAATTTTTTGCTATTCCAACTCCACCATCAATCACAGCAGCACCAGTTGTAACACTTGTAGATTGTGTTGTATCATCTACATCTAAGGTACCAGCAAAAGTTCCACTACCTCCAGAATTAAAATCTTTTCCTAAACCTAAACCTCCATCAATAACCACAGAACCAGTTGTAGAACTTGTAGAATCTGTTGTATCATCTACATCCAATCTACCAGCGATGACACCTGCTCCACCAATATTAATATTTTTTTCTATTCCTACACCACCATCAACTATAAGAGCACCAGTATCTTTGTTTGTACTCTCGGTTGTACCATCAATTACAGTATCATCACCAACAAATAATTTTTTTTCGATACCAACACCACCATCAACAGTGAAAGCACCAGTATCTTTACTTGATGAATCTGTTGTGTCATTAAATTTGACAACACCATCAACCTCTAATTTTGCATTAAATTTGACATCATCATCAACATCAAGTGTAGAATCAAAATTAACAACTGATGTTACATGAAGGTCTCCATTTACATCCAATTGAGTAGATGGATTCGCTTGGTTAATACCAACTCTTGATTGTCTGTAAATTGCTGCACCTTGCCCAGTTCCTTGATGACCCCATAAATCTCTAGTAAATATTGTTGCTAGTCCAGTAGGACTGGAAGGATCTTGAGCAGTTGGTACTAAAGTGTCAGTTCCTTGTCCAAAACTATTTTGTTGTACAAAGTTAAGTACAGTAAATGATTGTGCAGCACCAACGCTAGGAATATATGTTCCTTCATCTTGAATAAAAATACCCTCAGTAAAAGATGGTTCAAACGATACCCATCGTATTCCGTTTGCATCACGATTCATGAAGAATCCATTTTGACCTGGTGAACCAGCTGAATCATAAATGTTTCTTGCGACTCTTATACTTCCATCAAAATCTGCCTTAAGATCACCATGAGTTGCATTATTAATACCAAAATCACCAGGACTTGTTGTTCCAATTCCAAGAGTTCCAAGACCTGTGACAACTAATGATGTAGACCCCGCACCAATCTGAAAACGTTGAGCAGGTATTGTTGTTGCAATTCCAACTGAGCATGGATCATCTAAAACAATTAAACAATCATTTAAAACCTGAAACTTTCCTGCGGGTTGTGTTGTACCAACACCAACTCTGCCACTTATAGTACCGTCAGAAACATTACTTGATGATATTGCAACAAAAACAGTTCCAGATGTCCCTACGTTAAACTCATGTCTTACAGTAAGATAATCTACATCAAAATCTCCTGTAAAATTAGTAATACCAGTTACATTTAAACTATCACTAATACTTACATTTTTAAAATTTACAGAGTCTCCAAAATCAATATCACTTGCAGATATGTCAGCATATAATGTACCATAGATATAAACGTCATCTATAAATTCAGTGACATCACTATACTGATTAATATTATTATTACTTTCGTAATCTGGAGTTGGAACTGGTCCACTTTTAAATCCTGGCATCAGGTCAGACCTCCTCCAGTAAATGCACTTGTTATTTTGTCACTTCCAACTTTAGTTCCTCTAAAAACAATTCCACCAAAAGTCACATCTCTAGGTGCTAAGTTTCCTGTAAGTGCATTAGTTGCTAGATTTGGTGTATCAAAAAATATACTACTACTTCCCTTTACAACAACATTTTTCTTCGATTCTAGTCTTAAATTATCATCAGCATCTACAATAATATTTTTTCCCTTTATTTTTACATCACCATTTTTACATGCTGTGATTGTAACATCACCATTTCTACCTATTAAATTTAAAGATGCACCACCGCTTTTATTTACACCACCTACAATTGTTATGCAATCATCATTGAACAAATTTAATTGACCATTTTCAGTTGTTCCAAAATATGTGGTAGTATTGTTTTTTTCAGTAATGACTGCAAAAACTGTGCCACCACCATATCCATACTCAGGATTGCAAGTATCAATCCTACAGTGTGGTCCAAGTGAAATATTATCCCTTAGTGCCCAATTTTGTAAATCTTCTGGTCTAGACATTTAATAGTTCCTATCGTAATATTTATTAGTAGTAACCACCACTAGGAGGACTCGATGGTGGAGAACTCGGTGGACTTGATGGTGGAGAACTTGGTGGAGAACTCGGTGGACTTGATG